>Ga0114962_10001914_pt1 | contig 17707 bp, 18 predicted proteins | sample C_130820_MF_Meta_FD_87017 | JGI IMG/M metagenome (GOLD analysis project Ga0114962, IMG submission 87017) | Freshwater microbial communities from Lake Croche, Canada to study carbon cycling - C_130820_MF_MetaG | ecosystem: Environmental > Aquatic > Freshwater > Lake | place: Lake Croche, Canada...
AACCAGTCACGAGTAACTGGTACTAGATCTATGTATTCCAATACGTAAGCCAGGCCTGAGCAACCTGTGGTCCGTATACTAACTTTAAGTCCTATACCCTTGCCACGTTTAGACAATTGTTGTTTGACTTTATTTGCTGCTGATTCAGTGAGAGAAATCATTTACCGTCGTAGTCTTTGACTGTGCCGCCGTGTAATGAACTTTTAACTTTGCGACCCTTTAGTTTAACTCCCGTACCCTTTTTACCTTGGGTACCTGTACCAGCTGTATGATCACTGTCGTGTTTAAGCAATCCGTGGCTTACACATTGACTATATCGAACATTGCTGAGACGGGATATGCCCACTGAGCACTGGCTAGAAGTGGGTGCAGCTATGGTCTTTTCTAAAATGAATTCTGTGGCTCGCATAGTTTTATTTATTTAAATTAAATCTACTTTAATTTTTGTATTTTAAATTAATATATCTAGAAATTCTGTCAGTTAACGGCTGAGCTGCTTCTATGTTCAATTTAGAATCATCGTATTCCACCTGCATTAATTTATTAAAAGGTATATAGGGTAATAGTGGCCATAGGACAAAACCACCCAATTTAAATTTAAAAGTAAATTCTTCTTGAATTAGTTTTCGAACTTCAAATATATTAGTATGATCATTTTCCCAGGTTACTTCATGATCATATAATGCACTTTCTTTAATCCTGTTTACTTTTTCAGAATCTTGCATTTCTCTATAACCATATTTGGAAAAATCTTTACCCATAGCCGATAATGCGCCAACACCATTTGGAGCGTTTAAAATTTGCAAGGGATACCAAAATGCAAATTGATCATCCCAATTTTCTTCTAACCATTTTTGACTTTCGCGCATACTATCTAATGACTCATAAGGCAATCCGGCAATCATAGAGATTGAACCACGATACAACCCTAAATTCTTTTTAAAGTAGTCGCGTATATTCAATACATTTTCTTTTACAATATCTGGATGTAGACCTTTACCAATAGATTTACCAGCATCTCTACAAAATGTTTCTAGACCATAATATTGTCCCCAAACTCTAGACTCTGCCAATAATTCCATATGCTCGGGATGACTTTTTAATAAATCTGCCCTAACAAAACCAGTTAGATTTGGTTGAAAATCTAAACGTTGAATAACATTTTTTATTTTTATCAATTTTTCTGTTCGATCATTGAGGGTTTCATCAGTGATATAATAATTCTTGACTCCCCACTTTTGATAATTTTCCATCAATTCACGATACAATATCTCTTCAGATGTAGATGTATCTTCTTTAATACCGATGAATGGAAATGTACAAAAATCACATTTAAATTTACAACCTCGACTAAATGCGATAGTTAATATATCTTTATCAGATATAAAATCATTATCTTGAAATCTTATAGAATAATCTTTAAGATCGTGTGATGGATAGTTATGCAAAGCATCTATATATCTACCATTAAACAGTTTGGTGTAAAAAGGTAGGGTTCCATCTCCAAACTCGTAGTCTAATACTTTAAGTGTGGCATATTCTGCATAACCAAATATGTAATAGTCTGCTCCTAGATCTTTATAATAGGGACTTTGACCGCCAATTATAACCAATAGATCAGATCTTATACTTTTAATAAAACTAACAAGGGCTATAACTTTTTCAGATTTTTCAACCATCCAGGTATATGAAATACCTATCCATTTTGTATCCGAAGTTATTTTACGTTTAATGTAATCTTCTAAATATCCAGGTTTCCAATATTCAAAATAATCAATAATTTCACAGTCCCAATTATGATCTTTTAGAAAAGTGGCCATCCTATAAGGACCCACAGCTCTAGCCATACTGCTAGAGTTTAATATTATACAATGTTGAGTAGTCATTGACTATTTAAAAAGGATTAACCCCATAATCAAAGTTTGTGCAGCAAATCCTAGGCAAATAGTGGCCACATATAAGAAGTTACGCTCGATCAAACTCTTGAAGAATAAAGTAAGTAATCCGCTCCAAACAAACACCATAAGATCCACCGGCGGCAGCTTATCACTCTGCGCCATTAGCACAGCAATCAACGTGGGGATGCTGGCAAAGTGCAGTAGAATGATAGTGATCCATCCCAATGTATGGGCGCTGATATGTCCAATGTGATCCTGCAACCATTTATAAATTTGACCAGGGATGTGACTGATACGATCTATGAATTCCATTTTGTTTCCTTACTTGTAAAAAATATGATGTCCAATTTTAGCTACTTTCTCTTTCTTCCATCCAGGATTTATATAATCCGCATGATAAAATAAAGCGTTCTTCAAACTAGGTAAACGATAGTCTTCTAGTAGAACTTTTTGGGCGGCAATCATGCTTTCATTATAGTTAGCACGATTGGTAGGTCTGAATGATACTTCTCTATCACATACCCAACTAAATTGGCATACTACCTTTTCATAGAAAACATTCTTTTGAAAAATAACCTTGCAAACATCGCCAGGGAATTGACTGTTGTTAGCACGATTTAATGTCACTTGGGCCACAGCTACTTTACCTTCAAAAGGTTCGCTACCAGCTTCGTGATATATATTTTTAGCGAGACAACTTAATTGTCGTTCTCTCATTTCGGCAGTAATCTGGCTTGTTCCAGTTACTTCGGTTCGGGATAGTTTGTCAGTTACTGCCCATTGTAGCAATAATACACTACAGATAAATGCTGCAAGCATTAACATAGTGTTAACAACTTTGACTGCTGATATTCTTTTATCAGCTTGTTCCCTGTCTAGCGCAATAGTAGTCATAAAGACCTCCTTCTCGTGTTAGCGGTTAATTAGTTATCAATAAAATGCTAGTTTAGTTTATTATTGATAGAAAGTCAAGTAAGTTTGGTAAAATTATAGTTTGTTTGCCAAATACCATTCTTGTAGTGTTTTACCGCCAGCATCATGATGATAGCGTAGTGTTTCCAAAGCCTTTTCTGGAGTAATTAACCCTTGTTCTAGATCTTTGATCAATTTGCCGCCGTTATTAAATACTGAAGTAGTTCCGATACCATTAACAGTATATGTACCATCACCGTTGACTAACAAATTATAAACTGGAGTATTTTCAACGCTATCAATGGTTTCACTGCTTATTAGTTCACATTTACCTAACCAAGGCATATTATCTTCTACATATTTTGGAACATAGCTAACTAGTTTTTCATCTACTATTAATGGATGGTGTAATGTACCAAATGGCAGAATAGATTTATCTGGGCTATATAAATTACCTGTATAATTATTTTTAATAACAAAGGTCACTGTATTGACTTTAGTCTTATTATGATTAAACACGTTATCACCTATGGTAATTTCCTGTATAGGTTTTTGTGTACCATCAAACATATCAACTATTGTATTGCCAATGAAACACATACCACCAGTCCAACCCAAAACTGTGATGGCGGCTTCGGCCAGAGTAAATCCGCCAACCGCCGAAGCAACATATGCAGCGCCGGCTGTAACAACAGCGTCGGCACCAAGGGCATATACTGCGCCAAGATATACCGCATCAGCAACAACTGCAACTTCAACCCATGTTACGGCTGCATCAACTACAGCACCTTTCCAATCAAAAGATTCAGGATCAGTAGGGTTTGGGGTAATACCAGCATAGGGATTATCTGCTTCTTGATATATTAATTCTTCTCCTTGTTTAGGAAAAGGTACAACGGTTGTTGTAACATTACCTGCACTATCAAAACCTGTAAATTTATGTGTATACGTACCGTTACTGTCTGCTACCCCATTGGAGTTAATAGGACCAGATTCTAATTGTGAATATCGAGTTCCTCTAGCAGAATAATACCAACTAGAGTATGGTATATTTCTAGCTGTTACATCTAGATCTTTATTTTTTACAGTTCCGGTAATTCCACTCTTAGCATTTATTACTATTGAAAGATTTCCAAATCCGTCATCTTTCACAGTGAATAATGATCCTAAAGAGGCGGTATATTTTGCTCCAAACCAAAATCCCCAACGTGTTGCAATAGGAATTTCACCATCAGCTGTTGATCTATTTGCAGCAGTATCTTTTATACAGAAATATAGACTTTGTAGTACCAATGCCTTTCCGGTTAACTGACCAATTATTGGCATCCTATATACTTCTGCCCAATTAGCATAAGGATTATTATATCTTATGGCATTTTTAGTGCTCCAAATTTCTTCTCCATTGGGATCCATAATTCTTATAGCTATTCCCGAACTAGTAAAACTTGGTGAGCCTGTTAAATCAAATGCGACCGTATGATTTCCTACCCCTAGAATTTTTGTACCTTTGGTGCTAGTAGTAGGAGAATTACTAGCAGCAGACATAGAACGATCATTGTTTATAGTAAATGAACCTGAACCAGCTGCTGAAACTTCCCAAGTATAAATTCCTGCTACTGTGGTAGAAAATTTATATCCTCTTGTAAAATTTATACCTGTTGGTGCAGCAGTATTTGCTCGTATCCACCCACCGTACTGATTATAAAAACTACTATAGCTAGAATTTTGTACTACAGAATATAATACGGGTCCATTTATAGCTCCACCATTAAAATATTTGTCATCGGCAGTAATTCCTAATGTATTTGTTGTTAATAAATTAGGATTATCTTTTAATAAAGTTTTACTATTAGGATCGCCGTCTAAACCAAAACCCACTGTGAGATATCTGCTTCCTTCTATAATATCATAACTCATTCCAATTACTGAGTTATATTCTGCTTGAGGACTCATCCAATGACCAAGGTGACTAGATTGATCATTGAGACCCCTTACTGCTGTGAAAGTCAATGTTTTAGTAATTGGTCTAGTTCCTAAGTTACCCGTTAATGTTAGTCTCACGGTGGCGGTATATGTTCCATTAATCTTATAAGCCTGTGGATTGAATGACAACAACATAGACATAGAAGGCCTATTAAAAGTCATTGTAAAGAAATTATGTGAATCTTGTGTAAACACTGGATCTGTAAAACTTGCTGAATAAGAACCGTTGGCAACTATAGTAACATACTGAGTTGTTATGGAGGGAGCCCTTGCCGTTATGTTAATATTAGCAGGACTAAAATTAAAATCAAATAGCGGTTCAGTGACTGTTAAGTTTATAGGAGTAGTGGTGTATCCAGTGTCATTATCGCCTACTACTGTCAATACAGAATTAAATGTACCTTGTTTAGGAGAATTAGAATATACAACATTAAAGGTAGCAGTTCCGCCATTTCCTGCTAATGTTAATGTAGGTGTAGACCAACTCTTAGACTGTATTGCAGAGACTAGTCCAGACCCTGCAGGAATACTAGCATTAATACTAGTAATAGCCATAGCAGTATTACCTTGATTGGTTAATGTTACTGTAGCAGTACTGCTAGTTCCACTGGGCATACTAATAGTAATAGGATTTGGTGTTACTTGTAGAATTTTTGTTTGTATCAAAACACCACCACCTACACTATTATCTAATCCAATAACTTTTTCTGTTTGTGGTAAACCAATACAGGCAACACCTCCACCGGCCAATGAAGCTGACGGAAGCTCAGTTGAATATCTAAACTCAACAGTGCTAGTAACATCTATGTTAGCTGTTGCAAGACTGCCGTCTTTGGTTAGTACAACTTCTGTGAGCGTTTGGGTAGAATTAGTTTTAGTAAAATTAACTGTGATGTTTTCGCTACCAGAACTTCTAGTAATTGATACAGGTGAGCCTATTAAGAAATCTTGAGGTCCATACAGTCTAGCATCTAATGCAGCATTTACGTCATCAATAAGATTTTTCCAAAGTAAATCTTCTCCAGTATATACTATATCAGGATAACTTAATCTTACGGCAATTTTACCACCTAGATTAAAAAAGTAAGTTGCAAAAGTTTGACTAGGCCAGGTATGCTTAACTCGATGGCGTCGAGTATTACCCCAGGGCAAAGTTAATGTACTAATACCATTAACAGAATTGCTAATCAATTGGTTATCAGCTACAGATGTACTATTAGTCACTATCTGATTAGATTTATCAACTAATGTGTTAACAGCATCGGCTGTAAGAATAAGATTAGATGTTGCTGGAAATCCTGTAACTTTTAATTGTTCTCCAGTTTGATGAACTATACATCTATTAAGATCGTAATAAAGATCGTTCCATTGTTTAGCCGTTACTGTGGTACCGGAGGTTGTAAGCACACTTTGTATGCTGGTATATCCATAGTTAGTTTTTAATACAGTATTGATATTGGTTAGAATACTATTGTATCTATTAGGTGTAACAACATCTGCAATTAATGTGTTGATTGATACAGTTAGTGTAGAAGCTATATTTGTAACAGTATTTAAATCTGTAAAAGAACCTGCAGGTACGGTAATCACACCATTTATTTTACTAGTAGGATTAGGAGTAAATGTAGCAGTATATGTTTTACCACTTCCTGCAAAATTGGTTAAAGTACCGCCGCTGACAACAACGTCGGATGCTATAAAATTTGTAGAAGTACTGCTTAAAGAAAATGTTACTGTAGAAGTTGTACCTGATATAAAATCAATACGGCTACTCGATATCTGTGCCGAAGGCCTAATCACTGTATTAACTGTGATCGTAACCGTGTTATTAGCATCAGATCCATCAACGTTGAAATTGCCCAGTGAATCACTAAATTTGTTACTAGCAACACTGATTACTCCATTTGTAGTACTATTAGATGCTGGTGTAAAAACAGCAGTAAAATAATCAACACTACCTATTAACGGACTTAATGTTCCACCACTGACTGTGATATCTGAATCAACAAAATCTTTAGATGATGCACTAAGAGAAAATGTTATATTAGCAGTCTCGCCTACAGAAAGACTATTCTTATCACTTGTAATAGCAATCCTAGGCGGAATTATATTAGTGGTGTCAATTGATATATTTGCTGTTGCTCCTAATGTGTTAAAAACATTGTTAGAGTTAGAAAATTTATTACTAGAAACACTGATTACACCAGGATTAGTACTGTTATTAGTAGGAGTAAAGATTGCAGTATAAACTGAATCTCTACCTGTAAAATTACTCAATATACCACCACTGTAAGTAATGTCTGTGGCAATAAAATTATTAGAAGGTTGACTTAAAATAAAAGTAATTGTTGCAAATTTTCCAGCAGTAAGACTAGCAGTGTCACTAGTAATAGAAAGAGTAGGAGCGGTAACACCAGTTATAGAACTATTGATAGCTATTTTAACTGATGCACCTACAGAATTAGAATTGCCTGCTGCATTGGTAAATTTAGCAGGATCAACTTTTACTTCAGCAGTTATTGATGTATTAGAAGTAGGAGTAAATGTAGCTGTATAACTTCTACCACTACCTGAAAAGTTTGAAATTGTTCCACCGGTTACTATAACATCACTTGCTACAAAATTAGTAGAAGATTCACTTAGAGTAAATGTTAATGTTGCGGTTTGACTTATACCAAGAACATACTTGTCACTAACAATTGCTATGGTTGGAATGACAGTATTAATTGTTAATGTAGTAGAAGCACTAGCTGCATTAGAATTTCCAGTGGCATCACTAAAACTACTAGCAGGTACAGAAACTGTTCCAGTGGTGTTTATATTTGGAAAAGGACTAAAGTTGGCTGTATAACTTGTTCCACTACCTGTAAAATTACCAATAACACCATTTGTAACACCAATATCATCAGCAGTAAAATTTGTCGACGATGCACTAAGAGTAAATGTTATTACAGATGTTTGTCCAGCAATCAATGTGCTAGGATTACTAGTGATACTAATTGTAGGTACAACTGTACCAGATGTAATAGTAACTGATGCACCTGTGTCATTGGCCACAGAATTAGCATCGTGAAATGCTCCACTGGCAACACTGATAGTTGAACTTGAATTACTACCAGCAACTGGTGTAAAGACCACACTATAGCTTGTTCCAGTGCCTTGAAATTCAGCAAGAGAGCCTGTTGTAGATGTGATATCAGATAAGGTAAAGTCTGTAGATGTTTTACTTAATGTAAATGTTATTAGAGATTTTTGTCCAGCAGTTAGTGTAGTTGGACTAGCACTAATTGAAATTGTTGGAACAGTGGTATCAACTGTTATAGTATAGGTTGCACCAGTAGCATTCTTGTTACCAGCAGGATCACTGAAGGTTCCTACTGCAACACTGATTACTCCATTTGTAGTGCTATTAGCAGTTGGAGTAAATGTTGCAGTATAACTTGTGCCACTACCTGAAAAGTTTGAAACTGTACCACCAGTTACTGTAACATCACCACTTGTAAAATCTGTAGCTACTTCACTTAGATTAAATGTTAATGTTGCAGTTTGACCTATGGTAACAATAGACTTGTTACTGGTAATAGATAATGTAGGTGGAACAGTGTCTGTTACCGTTACATTTACATTAGTGGGCGCACTGACAACAGTATTGACAGATAACGAATATGATGCTGCTACATTGGTTTCATTTGCTGAATTACGAAAAGCACCAGCAGCAACTGAAATAGTTGAAAATAAATTACTATTTGTTAATGGTGTAAAAGTAGCAGTGTAGTTTGTACCAGTGCCACTAAAACTACTTAGAGATCCATTTGTAACTGATACATCACCGGATGTAAAATCTGTGGATGATTCACTAAGCGCAAATGTTATTGTAGCGGTTTCTCCGGCCAGCACCGGACTTTTATTGCTAGATATAGAAATTGTTGGTGATGCCATATTGAAATAAGTTAATGTCAGGTATTTATCCAGATATTTTTATCATTGTTGACTCAGACTTTAAATATGTGTATACTTAATAGCTATGAATAAAACATTCAAACACTCAGGAGCATTTGGAGATTTGATCTTCAGCTTACCCATAGTTAAACACTTCGGTGGGGGTGAATTCTATTTACATCTTAATCAAATGGATTGGATTGGCAAACATTACTATGGTAGTGCTCCAGCACCATTTCATCAAGGTAGACTACGACAGCAGGACTTTGATTCTATGAAAAGTTTCATGCTAGAACAACCTTATATAACCAAATTTGATATTCTAGATAATAATACAGCAATTTCATACAATTTGGACAGATTTAGGCCGCTGTTTGTAGGACATCCTGGCAATTATATTACAACTTACTGTTTAGCATTTGGTATTAAAGATCCAGCTCAACAACTTGCAATTAGTAATGATCCGTGGCTTACAGTCAATAACCCAAAAAGTGTAGAAGGTAGACCCATTGTGATTAATCGTTCTGAACGTTGGATACCCGAAACACCCGGAGAGCAATGGGAAATTTGGAAAAAACAAGGATTAGAATCTCAATCAGTGTTTGTGGGATTGCCTGAAGAGCATCAAGTATTTTGCCAAACTATGAATTGGAATATACCGCATCAACCTACCCAAAATATGTTGGAAGTTGCCGAGTATATTGCAGGTGCTGAGAAATTTATTGGAAATCAAAGTATGGCAATAACCATAGCTATAGGTTTGGGCAAGGAGTATTACTGTGAAGTACGTAGGGATTTACCTATGGAACGCAACGAATGTTATTTTCCCGGTCAACCAAATGCAAATTATTTCTAATTAAATGGTTGACAAAGTGGTAAATCCAATGTATAATTAATGCATATTAACACTAGAGGTAACTCACAATGTACACATTTGAAGTTTGGGTCCGTTTAAATGCTTATCAAACTGCTCACGTTCGTATGCAGGCCAGTAATGCCATTGAATGTAAAATGATTGCAGAAGCACAGTATGGTTCAGGTAATGTGTTAAATTATCGCCAACTCAGTGAAGGATGTGTATAGTAAAATGACCAGCAAACTAGGTATAATTCAAAGTAGAGGCTTGGGCGACATTGTCATCGCATTGCCCATAGCTCGGCACTATTATGATCAAGGTCATAAAGTATATTGGCCTATCTGTGAAGAATTTTGGCCTAGTTTCAAAGACTCTGCACCTTGGGTGAATTGGATACCATTGCAGCAAGATGCTTCTGGCGACTTTTATTATAAAGAGCCAATGAAGCGATTACAAGCATTTAAGTGCGATGAAATCATTTGTCTATATCAAGCATTAAATGTAGTACCAGAATTGAGTAAGGTACCTTGGTTCCAAATACAAAAGTTTGATGAGTTTAAATATACCAAAGCAGGTGTTCCTTTTAAAAAGAAATGGGCTCTGGCTAATTGTATTACACGGAATACTCAAAGAGAAAATGCGTTGTATGACAAACTAGTCAAACCAGATACACCTTACTATGTAACTCACATAGAGGGCAGTACTTTTACAGTTGCTCCAGACCTCAGTGCAATACCTGCTAATTGGCAGCGTATAAACATAAAACCAACCACTGATTCAATATTCGATTGGTTAAAAATTATCGAAGGTTCCCAAGCATTGATTATGTTAGATTCAGTATATGCTAATCTAGTGGATCAATTGGATATTCCTGTAGAGAAATATTGGATACCTAGATCACATATACAACTAACCCCTGTGTTAGGATCCGATTGGACTATATTAGATCCACCCGAAGATAGTGGTGCAGCTAAACAAATATTTGGTTGAGATTAGTATCGGACTAAAGGTTCACTTGTAGGATGTACTCCATTAGGTATCATTGATGGATCTAATATATCTCCACTACCATCTTCATTTCTTAACGGATGTATACAATAAGCCACAGTATTATCTTCTAGTGCTTCTAATATGTGCTCCTTGTCAGCTTTGATATATATCATATGTGGTGCGGTAAATTCAGTATCTTGACCTTCTACTGTGACCTTTAATCGTCCATGAGCTAATAAAGTTAGATGATCATATAAATGACTATGCCCTTGATGAGTGTCTCCACACAACTTAAAATGCATTTGTTTACTGAACAAATTACTAACAACTCCAATAAATGTTTCGGGTTCCATGTTAAAATTCCTATTATAATGTTGTTTGAGGTATACTACCTGGTTTACGACCTCGTCCTTTTATACTTGCGAACCGTAGTAGGTGCCGCCGACTCCGGCACCAATATTAATGAAACTTTTGCCCACAACAGCATAACCACCAGCACCACCACTTGCTCCATTATACGAATCATCTCCGCCATAACTGTATCCAGCACCACCGGTTCCTCCGGCGGCTCCCCAATTTCCTCCGTTACCCCCAGCACCACCATAACTATAGCCATAACCACCTTGGCCGCCGCCACCACCATTCCCGCCGCCATTTAGACCACCGGCTGTTCCGTCAGCACCTCCACCGTAGGTATTGTGATATATGCTAGAATAACCTGCTAGGCCAGCAGCGCCACCATAATATCCTCTACCACCACCGCCGCCACCGCCACTTGAAGTAGAATAAGCGTAACCACTAAATGAATCAGCACTACCACCACCCCCGCCAACCCCGCCACCGCCAAGAATCAATCCAGAATTAGTAAAAATAATAACACCTTGTCTAACAACAAGTAGTGCTCGGCCGCCGACGCCGCCGTTCACAGCATTATCTAAAGCGTATCCGCCACCATCGGCCCAACCACCACCATCACCACCATTACCACCGGCACCAATTAAGGCTCCTGTGAGTACTACAGTGACCGTATCTCCAATGTCCCATGAGCTATCTACTGTAAAAGCATATGCACCTGTGGAAGATGCAATACAATTACCAGAAACTGTAAATGTTACATCTGATTTACCTGCTATGTACCCAGATGCTTTTGATGTTCCTGCTACATAGTCGATAGGAGTACCTGTTACACTGACATTTATTGACACACGAGGATTGTATTTGGTAACCGACCTAAATACTCCCATACTTATATTACTGTTACTACTAGGTATGGTTCCATTAGGGCTGGTTTGATTCGTATTAACTATACTACCACCTCTAGTGTATTCACTTAGAGAAATAGGATTACTACCACCAAATTCAGTTTGTATTGAACTAAAAGTAATGTTGGTAGTAGGTGTGGTCATAATTTAGACTACATTAGATGAAGATGTTGTTGTTGAAACTGGTATTACTACAGAACCAGTTGATCCAACTTCAACAGATACTACTGGATTTAATAAATCCATCCAATATCCTATTGGAGCATATGATCTAGCAATATCATCAACTGTTTGTGTACCACGAGGCATACGTGTTCCGACTAAAGCATCGGGCAATCCCTCACTGGAATAGTTCAATTCCATAAAATCTTTTTCAGCGTCAACTCTGACCACTGTGTAAGTAAAAGCATTAACTTTGTTCATAATTTTTTCCAATTTTTATTATATTTGTGTACCATAATATGTACCACCAATTCCAGAGCCACTATTGACATAACTCTTACCATCAAGAGCATGATGATAATGTCATGTTGATACTTTAAATTCTATTGTTACTACAGATTATTAAGTTTAAAATAAAACTGTTATCGTGCTAACGGTTCACTCATTGACTGAGGATGAACACCATCAGGTATCATCGATGGATCTAATATATCTCCACTACCATCTTTATCTCTTAGAGGATGTATACAATAGGCCACAGTATTATCTTCTAGTGCTTCTAATATGTGCTCTTTATCAGCTTTGATGAATATCATATGTGGTGCAGTAAATTCGGTATCTCGACCCTCTACTGTGACCTTTAATCGTCCATGAGCTAATAAGGTTAGATGATCATATAAATGACTATGCCCTTGATGAGTGTCTCCACACAACTTAAAATGCATTTGTTTACTGAACAAATTACTAACAACTCCAATTGTTACTTCAGGATCCATGATTAATTCCTTATTGATAAATTATTATAATACGGTGCCCGGCATTGTGCTAGGTTGGTTTGTTTTGGGAGTTGGTCGAGGCTCTACTTGATCCCAAGATATTGTTTTTTCATTCCATATGTACAAGTTGTCATCTGCGGGCATATCAACTGGTGGTTTCCATCTAAATGTAGTTTTATCCATTATCCAAGAAGAATGTGGTGATGGAGAAATGAAAGCATCTAATTCATCTGAGTATGTATATCCTATACCAGCATAATTTCCTCTTAATCCTGGTTGATCACTAGGGGTTCCATCTTCATTATAATGTATTCCACCTTGGGTGTTGTAGGAAGTTTGTAACCATCTACCTGAAATATCCTCTGCTTCTTTTCGTGGGATATCAATATTCATTGGATCTTGATCGCATACGATAACCCGTACAACAATATTATCTTTATTGACTAAAGCATAATGTGCCATTTTTAAACCTTTCTTTTAGTAATTTTTCATGAAAAGAACTACTTTTCCTGATCCGCCTCTACCGCCAACTAGAGTACTAGCGTTGTTGGCATAATAACCACCCCAGCCCCCACCTACTCCTCCTCCGCCACCACCTGTTTGAGCAGAACCCGAAGAACCATTGGCAAGAGTAACATTACCGTGGCTTCCATCACCACCTCCATAACCCGGATAAGCATAAATGTAACCTTCTGGACTGTACTCAAATGTTCCAAATCCTCCTCCAGCTCCCCCTCCCCCGGCAACACCGCCGGTTCCAACATAACTTTTTGAACTATAACTGTACCAAGTATATGCTACACCTATACCCCCACTGTAGCTACTAGGAATACCAAATGGAGGCCAGGTACTATATCCACCACCCCCTGCTCCACCACCGCCACCATTAAATCCATCTCCACCTGTTCCATAGGTACGACCACGTCCAGTTCCCCCTGCATTACCCTGCCCAGTAGTTCCTGCACCCCCCACACCTCGACCATAGTAGGAGTTACCACCACCCCCACTGCCTCCGGGTAATCCATATGTGCCTGGATAGGCATAGACGTATTGCCATCCTACACTTTTTGAATAATAAGGACCGCCTGTGACTGGATTGCTGGAGCTTTCATATGACCCACCACCCCCTCCGCCACCGATGGCAGTATAGACATAAAAACTAGTGTTGTTACCATTAACACCTTGACCATAAATTCCAGTACTTGATCCACCTGCTCCACAACTATAATAATAATTCCCCCCAGCATAACCGGTTTGATTTGCAAGATATATTACTCCTCCGGCACCACCCCCTCCACCACCATCAATATAACCATTACCACCACTACCCCCTCCGGCAACTATGACAATGTCCATACTGGTTACCCAACTTGGTACTGTATAATAACCAGTTGAGGTCAATGTTACTAACTGATCTCGGTTTCTTGTAGCACCAAAAAATTGACTAATCGCTATACTTCCACCAGTATTACCATCAGTTATGTTTGCAATTCCTGTGGGAACATATCCGCCTCCCGCATAATATTCGCTGAGAGCAATGGGGTTAGCACCACCAAACTCACCTTGAATGTCACTTAATCCAAGTGGGGTTAAATTAGGATCTGTAAATATAGATAATGTCATATAACATATTTATAAAACCTTTAGATTCACTTTAAAGGATTATTTTCAAACCTTAGACTGATTGCAACCCTATATTCAGCACTGAAATTATTTACAGAATGTAAAATTTGAGTATTGAATATTAAAGGTCGATCTAAAGTATATGATGCAATTAAATCACAATCTTCAATTTTTGCAATTTCGGCCAGACCAGCATTGGCCATTGGTCTGCCGTAGGTGCTATACAAAACTGATTTACCTTTCTTGATTTTATATAAATTAGTTTGACTGTTTTCACAATTTTTAAGTGGAATATTCAAAGCATAGAAAGAAGTATCAGGAGGCATAGGATCTTTATGACTATATTTCTGAATATTATTGCCTTTGGATACTGCAAGGCCTGCTCCTACTACTTTTTGATCTAATACATTTGGTATTTTAATTGGTAATATTTGAAAAAATTCATAATCTTGTAAATTTGTCTTCAATTTTTTTAGATATATGTCTTTAATTTCATTAACTAATTCGATGTCTATATCAACATATTTCCAAATAAATGTTTCTTCAATACTTGGAGCAGGTGGATTAAAATAATTCCTTATTTTAGAATATATGGACATTGTTTATACTACAGTGACTTTGGTATTATTTTGTGCAATAGCAGCATCCATATCAGCAACACATCCATAAAAATCTTCTTCTATCTCTTTTAATCGTTGTGGTGAAATATCCGAAATTTCAAAAATCTTCTGATGTTGAGTAAACAAATATCTAGTATCATGCTGCCAAGGATGAAAATCTTTTTTAAACAATCTGAACCAAGGTCCTAGAGTTTTCCAAAATAAACCATCAAACCCAAAGAAGAAACTCATACCATCTTTGAGAGTACGCCATTTCCATAGTTGCTGGTCTCTATTTAAAAGAGTAAAGGTGTATCTTATAACAGTTGAATGAAATCTAATACTTTGAATAATATGGGCTATGTTAAGTTTCCATTTTTTTCGATTGAATTTTTCTTTGGTATCATTCCACATATCCATGGAAGTACCTTTGTGCTCAATTTCTTCTAAACTATGCCAAACCCAGGCCTGTCTGAAATGCGGATGCATCTGTGCTAGTAGATGTGGTCGATCTAGTATATATTCCATAAAACAGGCTGCGGTATGTTCCCCAGCAACAAGTACAGGAACCCAAAAACGTTCTCCTAATAATTTATCTGCTCTTTTTTTAGCATTGTTTAAATTAACCAACCAATTTGAAGACAATTCAAATGCAGGTAAATCAATACTTTCTAACCAATGGTTATATTTTTTATGTGAGTATGAATGCCAACTTTCTTGAACAAGCATATCATTGATTTGTTTTTTCAATTCGAGATCTTGTAAATGTTTCTTTGTTTCTTTGAGTGTGTGAATTACTACTAGTTCAGAAACAGGTATCATTATACTGAGAGCATTCATAAAATGAGTTTTTAATGGACTATGGTCAAACCAATACTTGGGCAAGTCTTGATCCCAATTTTGTTTTAATGGCTGTGATTTGTATTCAATTTTCATTTTGTTACTGCTCTATAAGATATATATTTGAACTTTAGAAATTTATACAATCTTACTCCTATATACAGTTTGATAAACTGCCATATGGCAAATAATGTTAATAACATGGTTAGACTATTGTTGGTGGTATTGCTCTGAACATATAAACTTTACAAGCATCAGTGGCAACAATTATGGCATCATTGTTTTCTAAAGCAAATAGTTCACTGTCTTTACATATAATAGTATTTAATACATAGTTTGTACCATAGACATAGATTAGACATCCTTTTAACATTTCTAAAGTTTCACCCGCGGCTAAATCTGTGATCGATGTGTCAAATGTGTAATTATTTGATAAAAGTTGTATACAGTAATCACGAGTGTCATCTTGTAAAATTGTAACTTTGAAATGAGTTTTTCCAAAAAACTTTGGACCCGGAGCTATTATACCAGGTGCGTAATATGTTTCTGTTGCTTGATCTGTGTCAGGAAACTCAATCATTTTGCCACCCTTGAATGTGAATGACCTGATGGGCGAATTAATCTGTATTGGACTGACATGCTGAGTTTCAATGACTTCACCGGCAGTGGAGAACACTGTTTCAGTCACTGATAAATTTAAATTTGGAAATTCCACTGCTGTTTTGACTGTGCGTGTCATGGCTATATGGTCCTTATTGTTGGTGAAGTTGGATCATTGACCATGTCCGCTGAGTAATTAATCATAGAATATCTGATAACTTGAGGATTACTCGACTCTATTTCTGCTAGAGCTAGTTGACTTTGCTCTTGATCTAAACCGGGCCAATAGGAGATTCGAACTTGATTATCAAAATAACCCAAGGTTACTTGATTATTTTGAATTTCCACAGAAATAACACAATTCTCTACGTAACTACTAGTGGTTTCATATTTTTGCTGATGTGTGAGCCCTAATACATTGGATCTTGAATACTCATTGTAGATTTCTTCAGCTTCTTTTCTGAATATCTTGGGGTCGGTGTTCTTAATTATTTCAGCACGTTGAGCAATTAAATCAGCTTGAGCTGCTAATTCTTGTGCAAGTTCAACTTTTCTTTGAACCCATAAAGATTCAAGCTGAGCTTGTATTTCTAGAGATGTTGCTTCTTGATCATTCATGATGTATTTTACCAATAGACGTAAAACCAAACAGGTTGCTGAAAATTAACCACAGTATAATAATACCCTTCATCTGCATATCCATCTACTTGCTGAATTTGTACATAACCAGTGCTGTTGTTGGCACTAAGATATGTGGCGTAACGACCATAGGCGTAACTTAGATAAAAACTACCACTACCACTGAGAGCACCATTGGGCACTGTATGAATACTTATTTGATGAGCTAGCTCACCATGATTAGTCTCTGAGGTACCTTGAAATAACCCTAGACCATATCTGTCAGCAAAATATTGAATTAATCCCGGCGAAGCAGCATAATAAATGTAGCTTTTGTCATAGCCCTCAGGTATTGTGGTCATTCGAGTTCCATATGTTTGACCATTCCAAACAAAACTACCACCACCGGGACTTAATCCTGTGTCAATATCAAAGGTGTTGAAAATATATGTGGTTGGATAATAATATATGTCAACATTACCTGTTGCTATGAACACTGATCGGTCAAAGGCAGCAGTAGTGATGGTGCCAAATGCACTAGCGGAACCTGAACCATTTACAGTGACATTTACGGACGTACCATAAGATGTGGAGAGATATGTGGTGTTCCAACCATTGTTATCATAGTAACGAACATATACTCCACTTC
>Ga0114962_10001915_pt1 | contig 17706 bp, 16 predicted proteins | sample C_130820_MF_Meta_FD_87017 | JGI IMG/M metagenome (GOLD analysis project Ga0114962, IMG submission 87017) | Freshwater microbial communities from Lake Croche, Canada to study carbon cycling - C_130820_MF_MetaG | ecosystem: Environmental > Aquatic > Freshwater > Lake | place: Lake Croche, Canada...
CAATTGGGAACTTTCCAACACTTCGAGCAATGGAACAGATACGCTACGACGTTTGCTACCACGACGCGTCAGTCAAGATTGTCGCGGTTGGTGCTGGTTACGCCTACGGACCTCTAGGTACTTCCCACCATACGACGGAAGATCTCGCAATGATGCGTGTCTTGCCGAACATGATTGTGATGGCGCCTGGAGATTCTTTTGAGGGCGCAGCCGCTGCAAGATGGCTTGCAGCCCATCGAGGCCCTGGGTACGTACGAATCAACAAATCGGGCGAGGCGCCCGTGCATGGCGGTCCGGTTACTCTTTCAAAGTCCTGCGCGTTGGAGATTAAACCCGGACGGACGGGTGCCGTGTTGTGTGCCGGGGCGATTCTCGATATGGCTCAGCGAAATGAGCTAGTCTCGAGCGGCGAATACGGGCTTTATAGTTTCCCCTTCGTGAAGCCTCTCGACACCAGTCTGCTCGAACGCCTATGCGAAAAATACGAACGACTGATCACTTTTGAGGAGCATCAACTCGCCGGTGGGTTTGGTTCCGCCATTGTAGAGGCCCTCTCGGATATGTATTCAGTGGGTCGAATAACACACATGCCCCGAGTCACTCGCCACGGTATCCACGATTCCTTCACCGGCTTCGCTGGTTCCCAGGACTACCTTCGTGGACTTGCGGTCAAGCCAGTCATCTAGATACACAATTTGCGGTCGAGTTTGCCGCAACCAAAGGAGCAACACATGAAAAAAGCCTTCCTCACAGGAGTGACGGGCCAAGATGGTTCGTATCTTGCCGAGTTTCTTCTGGAAAAGGGTTACGAAGTTCACGGCACACTACGCCGTTCTTCGGTGTTTACAACACAACGGATCGACCATCTGATGAGTCATCCTCGTTTTCATGCGCATCACGGCGATCTCGCGGATTCCAGCAACCTTCATCGATTGGTTGCCAGCATCTCGCCTGATGAAGTCTATAACCTTGGAGCCCAGTCTCATGTTGCCGTGTCTTTTGAGGTACCCGAGTACACAGCCGAAGTTGACGGTGTCGGAACCATTCGCCTCCTTGACGCCATCCGGGATATGAAAGTGCCGGCGAGGTTTTACCAAGCCTCGACTTCCGAACTTTTTGGTGGACTAGCCGAAACCGCACCCCAGAGTGAAAAGACAGCGTTCTACCCGAAGTCGCCCTACGGCGCAGCAAAACTCTATTCCTATTGGGTGACGGTCAACTATCGCGAGTCTTACGGGATGTACGCCTGTAACGGTATCCTCTTCAACCATGAGTCGCCGCGAAGAGGGGAGACTTTCGTCACCAAGAAGATTACCAAGGCCGTTGCCGACATTAGCAAAGGAAAGCAGGAAGTGCTCACTTTGGGGAACTTGGACGCCAAGCGCGACTGGGGCTACGCCAAGGAATACGTCGAGGCCATGTGGCTCATGCTTCAGCAAACTCACGCCGAAGATTTCGTGATAGCTACTGGCAAAACCTACACGGTGAAGCAATTCGTCGAGTATGCCTTCGACGAAGTGGGAACCAAGCTCGTTTGGGAAGGATCGGGCGTGAATGAAGTCGCTCGCGACTCAAAGACAAATAAAGTTGTCGTCAAGATTGATACACGTTATTTCCGACCTGCCGAAGTAGACTTCCTCTGGGGCGACCCAACTAAGGCGGCCACAAAGTTGCACTGGGCGGCCAAGACTGATGTTCGTGAGCTGTGTCGTAAGATGGTCCGCTATGACCTCGCAAATGATGGGTACGGGGGGAAGGAGTCCTAATGAAACGAGTTTTTGTCACCGGTGGAAACGGCATGGTGGGCCGGAACACGGTAGAGAGGCTCCAGACAATTTACCAAGTCTTTGCACCATCACGAAACGAAGTGGATTTAACTGACCCAAAGGCAACTTTGAAAGCAATCGATTCGTTTCAACCTGACTTCCTGCTGCACTGTGCGGGGCTCGTGGGTGGCATCCAAGCCAACATCAACGCGCCTGTCAGGTTCCTCACTGAAAATCTGGTGCTTGGTCTCAATGTTGTGAACGCTGCGGCCAAGGTCGGTGTTCCAAGACTTATGAACTTCGGAAGTTCCTGCATGTACCCCAAGGATCGCACCGAAGCGTTGAGTGAGTCGATGATTCTCACCGGCGCACTCGAGCCGACGAACGAAGGCTACGCGCTCGCGAAAATAGCTGTTTCGAAGCTTTGTGACTATCACGAACGGGAGAACTCGTCCCTTCACTATCGGACAGTTGTTCCGTGTAATCTTTACGGTAAGTATGACCAATTTGACCCCATAAAGTCACACCTGGTCCCGGCCGCTATTCGAAAAATCCACGAGGCGAAAGCTTCCGGCCAGAAGGCCGTCACGGTGTGGGGAAGCGGCGGAGCTCGCCGTGAGTTCATGTTTGCCGGTGACCTAGCAGAGTTCGTGGCGTATTCGCTTCTTGACTTCGATCGGCTTCCCAATGTCCTGAATGTCGGGTTAGGCGATGATCACACAATCAATGACTACTATCGCACCGTGGCGCAGGTCGTCGGTTACCACGGGGAGTTCGTCCATGACCTGACGAAACCCGAAGGAATGGCGCGTAAACTCATTAATGTGGAGCGTCTGAATCAGTTTGGCTGGAAATCCGGCGTTTCACTTCAAACGGGACTTCAACTGACCTATCAGTACTTCCTCGACAAGGAGATCATTAAATGAATTATCCACTAGCCACCTCAACCTGGGGATTTGAGGAGCGGAATGCGGCGTTTGCTGTGCTCGATTCAGGCCTGTGCACCATGGGTGAAAAGGTCAAACAGTTCGAGAAAGAATTTGCTTCAATCGTGGGTTCACGCTTCGCTGTGATGGTCAACTCCGGATCTTCTGCAAACCTCATCATGGTGGCGGCACTTTTCTACACCAAGAACCCCCGTCTCAAGGCCGGAGACGAGATAATTGTTCCTGCTGTCTCTTGGCCCACTACCTACTACCCCTTGCATCAGTATGGTCTCAAGTTGCGTTTCGTAGATATCGACCGAAACACTCTCAACTATGACTTGCAGAAACTTGAAATGGCTGTCGGACCAAATACACGGGCTATAATGGTTGTCAACCTCTTGGGAAACCCCAATGACTTTGACCAGATTCAACGGATAGCGAAGAAGTCAAACTTGGTGGTTATAGAAGACAATTGCGAGTCCCTGGGCGCCATTTACGGCGGCAAACAGGCGGGAACCCACGGGGTCATGGGTACCTTCAGTACTTTCTTCAGCCATCACATGTCGACCATGGAAGGTGGAGTCATCGTGACCGACGACGAGGAACTATACCAGGTCATGGTTTGCTTGCGAGCACACGGCTGGACGCGAAACCTGCCCGACAACAACCTTGTGAACGGAAAAAAGAGCGATGACCCCTTTGAAGAGTCATTCAAGTTTGTGTTGCCTGGTTACAACGTTCGACCTCTAGAGATTGAGGCCGCCATCGGCATAGAACAACTCAAGAAACTTCCTGACTTTATCAAACACCGCCGAAGCAATGCCAAGGTATTTATGAGCCTCTTCGACAACGACGATCGATTTCTGGTGCAACAGGAGATCGGTGAAAGCTCCTGGTTCGGGTTTTCGCTCGTCATCCGCCCGGAATCGGGGCTCACTCGCAAGGAGTTGTCGAAGAAACTCCTTGCCGCCGGGATTGAGTGTAGACCAGTAGTTGCGGGAAACTTCACCAAAAACAGGGTGGTGTCATACTTTGACCATAGCATTTATGGAACGCTCGAGAATGCGGAACTCATCGACAGCAACGGTTTATTTGTGGGAAACCATCAATATGACATCTCGAGTGAAATCAGGTATCTACACACATTGATTTGAATGGGAATTCAAAAAATGAAGGTTCTCGTTGCCTTGCTGAAATACGACTACGGAAAGCAGGACAGGGGGCCGTCGGGGGAGAAAACGTATTTCCTCCCGGCGCTTAAGGCGAACTCGGATGAGGTGATTGAGTTTTGGCTCGAAGAAAACGGGTTTGGCACGAACACAGTCACACTCCAGAGTAACTTACTCAAGTCTGCTAGAAGCACTCAACCGGATCTCGTGTTCATGATGTTGATGAATGATGAAATTGCACATGAAACACTCGACGAGCTCAACACCTTCACAAAGACACTTAATTGGTTCTGCGACGACCAATGGCGCTTTGAGACATTCACAAGGATGACCTTACCGCACCTGACTTATGCCATTACTACGGACAAGTTCTCGGTATCCAAATATCTGGACGCGGGATTCTCAAATGTCTTCCTTTCCCAATGGGCCGGTGGGGTCTTCCCACCAGTTGGTGAGCTCAGCAGCGAGTACATGTACGGAGTGACCTTCGTTGGCGGGCGGAACTCCACCCGGGCCTGGGTGGTCGCCGAGTTGAATAGGCTGGGAATTGCCGTAGATTGCTTCGGTTCGGGCTGGCCATCTGGTCGAGTGACCCAGGAGCAAATGCGTAGCATCTTTAGCACTTCAATGATAAACCTCAACCTGTCCAACAGCGTTCCCGCCGATGCATCCTTCCGCGGGTTCCTCTGGAAAGAGTTTTTTCGAGGCATTGTTTCAATAGAGGTCAAGAATTGGTCAAGGTACGTTAGGCGAGCAGGCTCGATAATCAGAGAGATCTTCACAAAGTACGGAAACTCGAAATTTCGTGAACAAATCAAAGCGCGCCATTTTGAGATACTGGCTTGTGGTGGATTCCAATTGGCCAAGTTCTGTATTGAAGCTTCCGATCACTTTGAAAACGGCAAAGAAATTGTTGAATACTCGACAGTTGCGGAACTTGCGCAATTAATAACCTACTTCAAGCACAACAACGTCGAACGTGAAGCGATTCGTCGGGCTGGCTATAACCGTTCCCGCGAACAAACCTATGAAAATAGAATCCGGGAGGTATTTCTTGCCATCAAGAGAACAAACACCGATCAAGAAGGGAGCAATTGTTGTCGACAACTACTACGAAAAGAACCGTCTGTTTGACCTAAGCGATAGCATAAGCAATCGGGATAATTGCCTTCTGGGATTTAGCTTGCTCCGAGACGAACTTCGAAAGTATGGATGTACCCTAGATACGTGTGACTTAGTCGTAGCCGAAAGTGCAGATTTTGTGATTTTCAACGACTTTCCAAGAGAAGTACCTTCACCAGATGTCTTAAGCAAATCAGTGCTGCTTTTGTTTGAGAGTTGTCTCATTAGGCCAGACAACTGGGATGATGGTTCTAATCGGAAATTTGCTCGTGTACTTACTTGGAATGATACTTTAGTCGACAACAAAAAGTACTTCAAGATGAATTTTCCTGTTGACTTTGGCCAACGTCGACGTCTTCCGGTTCAATCCAAGAGAAAGTTATGTACACTGATTGCAGGAAACAAAAGAAGCAAGCATCCACTCGAATTGTATTCTTCTAGGCGATCAGCCATCGAATGGTACACTAGGAACTACCCTGATGAGTTCGAATTCTGGGGACAAGGATGGGACAAGTGGAAGTTTTCGGGGCTATTTCGGGGCCTAAATCGTTTGCCAGTCATACCGGAGCTCTTTGCCCCGCGATATTCAACCTACCGGGGAACAGTTCAATCAAAGATTGACTTGCTGTCAAGGTATCGTTTTTGCATTTGCCTAGAAAATGCTTTCGGAATTCCGGGATACATTACGGAGAAGATCATTGACTGTTTTTTGGCTGGGTGTGTTCCAGTCTACTTCGGGCCGCCAAACATCTCAGACCACATACCGGATGAGTGCTATATCTCGTTAAGCAAATTCGGGACCTGGAGCGATCTTCACGAATATCTCGTTGCAATGTCTGAAGAAGAATACAATTCCATACTTGATCGCATTGATGCATTCCTAGACAGCGACAGCGGACATCGCTTTAGTGCGGAGTCATTTGCGCGGCTGGTTTCGATCAATAGCCTGGCTGTGGCAAATCTGGGAGGTTAAAACAATGCAACGGGATACAATCTTGGAGTACGGTGCTCTAACCGTTGCCATACCTACCTACAATCGATCTGAAAGTTTGGTCAACATGCTTGAGTCAGTTGTTCGGTCTCGAATCGACTTGCAATATGTGTGGGTTGTAGACAACGCATCAACTGACAATACTGAAGAAGTTTGCGCACGCTTTTCCTCCATGGGAATTAGATACACTCGGCACGATCACAATGTGGGTGGTATTGGGAACTACAATTTCATCTTGGCCAATTGCAAGACGGACTATTTGCTAGTGATGCATGATGATGATGCTGTGGATGAGGACTATATTCGCAGCCAGTTCGCTATCGTTTCGGGCAGCGAATACGGTATAGTCTCTTCCGCGGCAAAACGAGTCAGCCAGGACGGAAGTGCAGAACATATGTACTTTCAGGGTATGCGTGGGGGTTTTAGGATTGACATCGGGTGTTTCGCCAGTCAAATAGCAGGGGCTAAGAACCCAATAATCTGCCCGACCGTTATTTTCAACTTCCGTGTCCTAGATAGATCCACGACTAGGTTCAGAACCGACATAGGCCCGGCCTCGGACTATTACCTTTGGTATGAGCTGAATCAGGTCGCGCCTATCTATGTCTCCTCTAACAACGGCTACAGGTACACAGTCCATTCAGAGCAGGACAGTCATAGGTACTTTGTCCCAATGCAAACTCAGGTATTCACAGAATTTTCAAAGGTTATCCGCTTTAGCTTCTTTGGTAGAATGGCGTGGTTTATGAAGTCTGCACTTTACTTGGTCGCCAATTTAGTAAACAGAAACTACTCATTTGCAACGGTATTTGGTTTGATACCACATCTTGGGGGTTTCTTTAGACCTTCCAAATGGGGCAAAGGACTATGAAAATAGGTTTTTACATACCGATCGTAAGTTTTGGTGGAGCCGAGCGAGTTCTGCTCACGCTTCTGAAGAGTTTGGTGAATAGGCCCGAGATCTCAGCAGTCCTCGTTACTGATACGAACATGTCTAGTCAGATTGGGAGCGTGCCGTCGGGCATAACCTTGGTCAGTCGGCCGTTCGGAAGCGCGTCTTTTTTGAAAAAAACCTTGCTGTTGCGGAAGGTTCTCGTCGACGAACGGTTCGATGTGATGGTTTCCTTTCTCACTCACTCGAACTTGCATTTGGCCGTAGCTGGTTTGTCAATGAACAAGAAGCGGCGCGGTGTCCTCATTGGGACAGAACACAGCGTCTTGAGCGCGGTCTTTGGACGCATGAAAAGTCCTAAAAATCTACTCGTGAAATTTGGTGCAAAGTTGTTCTATGGTCGTATGGATTGCATCATTGCTGTTTCTTGGACTGTCTTAGAAGATCTCGTCCAAAATTTTGCAGTCAAAAGTCGCAAGCTGCAGATGATCCATAACCCGGTGGATGTTGAGTCAATTAAGGGGCAAAGCCTATTACCTTGTGCAAGTCTTGATGCAGTTAAGTCCAAAGGCAAAGAGTACTTTGTTTGCGTCGGAAGGTTGTCACCCGAAAAGAATCAAGACTTTCTCATCAAGTGTATGCCCGAAGTTCGAAATCAACTACCTAACCTCAACTTGGTGTTGGTTGGTGGAGGGCCACAGCGGGACTACCTCATGCAGTTGACTAAGGATCTAGATGTTGACGAAAGCGTGATCTTCACCGGAGCAATGGAAAATCCCTACCCGTTGATCAAAGGCTCCATGGCAGTGGCCATTCCATCAATCACCGAGAGTTTCAGTCTATCATTTTTTGAAGGGTCGGCGTTGGGACGCCCAGTTGTCGCCAACACCCTCCCGATCTGGCGCGAGGTTGATCCGGAAGGCGTCATCCTGGAGTTTGAATTATCCACCGGGTCTTTCGTCGCTGCCCTACGAAGGGCATTGACAATCGCGGTAGAACCGAGCCGAGTTCTTGAAGGAATTCAACCTCAACAAGTATTGGGACGATATCTCGAATTGGCCGGGAACTTGATTTTACCGAGAAATGCAACGTGGTAGCTATCGAGTCAAACCGGGTCAAAGTCCCGTGGTGGGATGTACCAAGCCGGATAATTCTGGTGTATGTTTCGTATAATATTTTCCTTCCCAAAATTGGACTGTTTGGATTCCCTGTCTATGCGCTCGAACTAGTCGCTGTAGGGAGTATTGTTCTTTTTGTCTTCTCGGGTGAGTTGAAACTCTCGAAATTGATGGTCCTGTATTTCGCCTTCGCGGTTGCATTACTGATTTCTAACATTCGGGCGGCGGCAACTTCCGGGATTCTCGATACACAAGCGCTGCTCCAAGTGGCACGGGGTGTCATTTTCATCATGATGTTTGAGGTTGGTCGTAGATTTTCGTCAATGTACCCGACGAAGGTACTTCAGGGAGTGATCAACGCCAACGTTACATTTCTTGTCGTGTGCACTGCATTTGTGGCCGCCAACATTGTACTGACAGGCATTCAAGTAAATGAACTTATGTATGGCTATGATGCGAGATTTCGCGTCATCGGTTTCACAGGTATGCAGTTAACTACCGATTTTGGCTTGGTTCTAGTGGGTACAACGTCAGTTCCGATGGGAGCTTTTTCAGGGTTCTTCGCTGTACTCTACCTTTCTAAATTCATCAACCAAAGGTCCACCTGGAATTTCCTTCTCTTCAGTGTGTTGTCTCTTTCTTGTCTTTTGACGTTTTCCCGTGCTGGGTTGATTCTTCTCTTGCTTTCGATAATTATTCTTCTACTTCAAAGGCAAAAATATCGACTTTTGTTTTCACTAACTGCCATGTTTACAGTCCTTCTCATCTTAGTATTCTCGTTTAGTACTGGTAGTATTCTAGGCGTTTTTGCGAAGTTCGTGGGATCAGACACCGAACTTTTCTCTGACCCCACGCGTTTAAAAATCTACCTCGGTGGATTTGATGCTCTGTTCTCCAGCCTATCAAGCACGTTGTTGGGTGTAGGATATGGAGGGGTCTATCTTCAGGATGCCACTGGCTACGCCTTTTTGGAGAGTCTGTTTCTAAATACTTTAGTAGGAGCCGGCCCCTTTGCGCTGGTGCTTCTTCTAGTTTTTTTTGGTCATATGTGTCGTCTGGCTTCAGTGAACGTCAGAGTACCTAGCGACCCCCAAGGGACGATCCTAATGGCAATCAGAGCGTTCATACCGGGATGGATAGTGCAGAATCTGGTTGGCGGAAATTCGCTAAATACTGATTTCTTTGCGCCAGTTCTGTTTTTCATTTTCGGTTGGGCCCACTCTACTGCGAAGGACGGTGTCCGTGTCAAAACCCCGCATGCTCGTGATTGAGGACTCATCAAAAGCAACTTTTGGAGGCGGACAAAAGGTTACTCTGGCCTATATTGAGGCTGTCAATAAAAGTTTTGACGTCGATCTTTTGGACTTCGCAGCCGGAACGCTGTTCTTGACTCGTTCGCGTCCTAAGGTCCGAAGACAAGTCTCACTTGGATTGCGGGGAAGGATTAGCGGCGGAAAGAACTCGTCATTCAGCCTTGGTTTTACAGAAGTTGTGACTTCGCCTTACTGGATTTTACGGGCCGTAGTTTCCGGAGTTAGGCTTCAAAGGGATAACCACTACGACCTTCTGTTTGCTGCAACTAAGCGAGCGCTGATTGTCGCCTCTGTCGTGGGGTTGATTTGCAGAAGACCCTATATCTTTCACGCGCACACCTTGGACAGAAAACATTGGCTCTACTCACCTTTAATAAAATTGATGCTTATCGGCGCCGCAAAGACGATCTGTGTTTCAAAGTGCGTTAAGGACAGTTTAGGACTGTTCCGCAGTACAGTTGTGTACAACCCGATTGAGCCAGTTGATGCAACAGTACGTGAACTGGCCGACAAGGTGGTAGTAACATCGTTTTGCACCCTTTTGCCATGGAAAGGTATCGAGAACTTGGTGTTGGCGGATGATTTTCTACCCGAGCAAACATCGGTCGAAATACGGATATACGGTGAGGGGCCGCTTTTTGCGGAGCTTTTGGCGTTGTCAAGAAACAGAAAGCGGGTCTCAGTTCTTGGGTTTGAGTCCAACGTGCCACGAAGGATGGCGGAAGAAGCAACAATCGTCTGCATACCTTCGGTGTCGGCGGAAGCTTGCCCAATGACTGCGATAGAAAGTCTTTCTTACGGTATTCCTGTAATCACTACTGATTTCGGTGGTCAGGCAGAAATTGTTGGAACTGTCGCCGGCATCTTGGTATCACCTGGAACCCCAAAAGCAATCGCAGATGCAATTTTGGCCATTACGAGTACACCAGTTGTGTACAGACGATTCTCCGATGAAGCACTGAAGCGGGCAGTCAATTTTGAACGAAAGAATATCTTGAAGAGATATGAAGAGATTTCCCTTCGAGCGCTTTTTAAGCCGAGAAGTTAAACGTGAAACGGAAATAACATGAAAGATGCACAAACAAGTACACAGGAAAGCAACCCAGCCGTCAGGTGCGTACTCAGGGTGTTGCAGGTAGGTAAGTATTTTCCACCTAGAAGTGGTGGCATTGAGACGGTCACAGAGAACCTATTTAAGAGAATTCCCGACCAAAGCGTTCAAATGGATGTTCTCTGCTTTAGCTCCAGTACGCGTGGGCGGGTTGTAGTCCAAGGGTCGGGAACGGTTATCGAAAAAGGGGTGCCCTTTTCGATCGGCTCAATGGCCTTTTCTTTGGGATATGTGTTTCATATAGTCTTTCAGGCCAGGCATTATGATGTTTTGCATGTCCACTTTCCGAACCCCCTCGCGGCTTTCGCCCTTCTCTTTGTCGAAAAGAACAAGATTGTGGTTCATTGGCATAGTGATATTGTCAAACAAAAAATCTTGAAGAGATTCGTTGCTCCATTTGTCCGTCCAATTCTTGAGGGTTGTGCCTGTGTCGTCGCTCCGACCAAAGCGCACATTGAAGGTTCCTCGGATCGCAAGTTGATTTCCGGAAAATCACGCATACTCCCCTTTGTTCTGGATCTCGACTACCGTTCGCCACGTGATCCTGAGTCAGTCGAAAGACTCAGAATCAAGTTCGGCGGAAAGAAGATTCTACTATGCGTCGGGCGTCATGTCGGGTACAAAGGCTTTGAGGTTGCAATAGATGCCTTAGCTGGGCTAGATGTTGGCTTCGTGTTGGTGTTCGTTGGCGAAGGCCCACTGACAGAGAGCTATCGTGAACAGGTTACGCTGTTGGGTGTCGCAGAGCGGGTGTTTTTTCTTGGAAAACTCAGCGACGAAGATCTTTTGAGGTACTATGACGTCGCTTTCTGCCTTTTGCTACCGTCAACGACGAAAGCTGAAATGCTAGGTTTGGTACAACTCGAGGCTATGGCCCGTGGTGTTCCTGTCATAAGCAGTTCGATCCCGGGTTCCGGGGTTCAGGAAATCAACAAGCATGGAAGGACAGGATTGTTGGTGCGCCCTGGGTCGAAGGAGGAACTCGCGGGCGCCATAGAACGGCTAGCAACTGACCCCGAGTTGTATAAACTTTTGTCGGACGAATGTCGTCGGTTTATTGCAGCCACTTATGATTTTGTTGCCATTGCAACGCAGTATCGCGCTTTATATGCGCAGATCCAATCCAAGCAAAAAGGAATTCCTCCAATTGACAAAATCGAATTCACCCACTATCGGAATTAGGCTAACAATAGGTATTCCTACTTTCAACGGCGCAAAGTCAATTGGAGGCGTGATCGACAGCATAATGGCTCAGGTGGACTCCAGAAATGCCGATCTGATTGAACTGTTCATATCCGACAATTGTTCAACCGACAACACGAGCCTAACTGTGCAAGAGCGACTAAAACACACAGGTATTGCTGTCAGGTATGTCCGAAACTCAGAAAACCTCGGATATGATCGAAATGTTGACCAGGTAGTTCGAATGGCGCAAGGAAAGTTTGTCTGGACACTTTCTGACGATGACCGCTTGATTCCTGGCTCGATCAATACCGTATTGCAAATCCTAGAACGAATGCCCGCCGCCGCACTGGTTTTCGCCAACTACGACCGAACTAGAGTAAACGACTACGCCGAAAACGGCTACTGCATAGATGGAAATGAGTACTTTGAGAAGTCGCGTTTTCAAGGAGGGCTTATTTCGTCAAACGTCATCAATAAGCAGGTTTGGGAACAAGTAATGAATGACTCAGCGTTCGGATCGGGGTGGATACACTTTGCCTACGCAGTGGCGGCGCTTGCCCCCGTGGAAAGGCGCACTTCGGTTGTGCTGGGCAACGAACTAGTGGCCGTTGATGGCGAATCGCGCTGGGGACATGGTGGCACCTTTCTTTTGGTTGGTCTGAAGTTTGCCCGACTCATCAAGTCAATGAGGGCTTTAGGCTATAGTCGCACAACTCAACGGTTGGGTCTCCTTGCCATAAAGGGCGGCTATCCGAGGAACATACTGAAAGCAAGGTCTCAGGGACTGAAACTTACGAAATTGCTGGTTTTCGAAATGATTGAGCTATTTGGTGGGTTCATCTCTTTTTGGCTGGTTGATCTTCCAGCACTTTTCATGCCGGGAGCCGTTGTGGGCGCGGTCGCTAAGAGATTTCGGAAGGCGAGATGAAAATAGTCTTTCTGGTCGTGAAGTTTTTGGGTGGAAGGAAATGCTTGGGCGAGTCGCCTGAGACGGAGTATTGGCTAACACCCATTCGGCAACTGGGACATGAGTTGATTCCTATTGAGGTTGATGAATATCTGGTGGGCATGGATCTGCCGGGACGGACGGATTTTGACGAATTGCTCGCGAGAATCGATTCCGAAGTACCTGATTTGGTCTTCATTAACGACTATGAAAACGATAGCTTTAGCGACAAATTTTGGTCGAGCGTTAGAGCCATTTGCCCGACAGCATGCTGGTTTGGTGATGACAATCACCGATATGCACATTACACGAGATCAAAAGCAAAACGCTACACTATTCCGGTCACATGCGACCCATTTTCCTACCCCTTGTACTTGGAGGACGGTTACAGTCAGACCCTCCTTAGCCAATGGGGCACAAGAGATTATGACACTGTCGTCGAAGAGTTTGTGGACCTGCAGGCGGCAGAAGTTACGTTTGTCGGCACCTTTTCACCATACCGCCAGTTTATACGAAAATCGTTGCAAAAGTCAGGAATTGCGGTAAGGTTCTATGGTCCAGGGTGGGAAGGTGGACGTGTATCACTCGGCCAAATGAAGTTCATTTTTCGCAACTCCAAAATCAATCTGTCACTTGAGAAACTGGCCACGAATACTGATTTTCGCTACATGCTAAGTAGGCCAAGGACATTTCTTCGATATGCCCTTAACTTCCTTCGGAATGAGCCAGCCATCATTCGACAGATAAAGGCTAGGCCCTTTGAAATTGCGGCCTGCGGGGGCTTTGTGCTGTTGGAATATGCCCCAATGATCGAGCAGTACTTTGATCTTTCAAAGGAGGTTGGCGTCTTTTCAAGCATTGACGAGTTGGTTGTTTTGACAAGATTCTACCTAAGGAACCCCAATCTGCGTTTGGATCGAGCGAAAAAGAGTTACGAGAAAACAGTGCGTGAGCATACAATGAAGAAGCGTTTAGAGAAGCTCTTCTCCGAAATGAATATCTAAAGGTGAAGGCATTGCGGTTCAGCGACAGATCAAATTATCTTGTAACCGTAATCACCTCGGTGGGGTCTTCTGTATTGTCGGCTTCGATCACGTTAGTGACAATCCCATTGACAATTCAAGCATTGGGGTTGTCGCGCTATGGCATCTGGGCACTTATCCTTTCGGTCTTGGCATACCTCAACGTATCAGGCTTAGGAATTGACGCGGCAGCGACTGTTCTTGTGTCAAAGGCACAGAGTATGTCCGTAAAAGTCAGGATACTTCGACGGGCCTTTTTCGGAATGCTGGTGCTTTCGGGCATTGCCCTCCTCGGCGTGGCAATGCTGTCTATGTCGGGAGATCAATGGCTCGCATTTCTTGGGAAAGTCCCTGATGAATATCGTCCAGAAACTAGAGCCGCGTTCATTATACTTGCACTTGGATATGTAGTGGCATTGCCATACTCGTTGACCTCGTCGTACTTTCGCGGAACACAGCAGTCATTTATTGACAACATTTTTATTTCCATGGGATCGCTTGGCCCGCTATTTGCGTTGGGGATGACAAATTTTTACGGCGGGAACCTTATCCTGTTTGCCAGTTCAATTTCCGTATTTCTGTTGGTCACAAGTAACCTGAAGCTTCTTGTGGCAATCAGAACCTTTCACATAGAGGGACCTCGCGATTTGCAGTACGTCTCTGAAGCGGACGGTGGGTGGAAAGGACTTCTGACAACAGCGGCTAGACTACTTGGATTGTCGTTCGCGGGTCTAATTATCTGGAACTCGGACAACTTGTTCATTTCTAATCTACTTGGCATGAATGAGGTTGCTACGTATTCAGTTGCATTTCGTCTTGTCGGGTTCACTTTTATAGTATTCACTGCAATCAACAATTCGGTGGTTCCATTCTTTGCCAGAGAATTCGGAAAAGGGAACTGGGAGTGGATTAGGATCAACTACCAGTTCTTCATTTCGGTTTCTAGTTCCGTTGGTGGCGGACTTTGTGTGGCTGGGGTCCTTCTTTTCAGACCGGTTTTGAAGCTGTTGACTGGACACGACGATTCAAGTACCAACGAGGTATTTCTTTTTCTTGGAGGTTACTCGTTTCTTCTCAGTATGGTTAGCCTCAATTCCGGCCTGATTAATGGGTTCAACTACTTGAAGGGCACGATTTACATCAGTCTTTCGCTCGGAATCATCAAATTGAGCTTGATGTTTCTATTCGTTCCGGTTGTTGGTGTGTATGGCGTTGCACTTTCTACGTTTCTGAGCTCACTACTGACAGAAGCCTGGATGGCGCCGATTCTACTTTTGAGACGCTCGAAAGGGTCTATCCGGTTTCCGTTTCATCGGATATTTCTCTCAACGGCCTTTTTGGTAATTCCGCTTTCGCTGGTCGGATATTTCATTGGCTATACGGGCTGGGAGTGGCCGGTATTGACGTCGATTTCCTCTATTGTTCTATTCGTTTACTTGATTGGAGCGTGGTTGTTGCTTGGCAGTGACTATCGTAGGCGCCTGATCGCAACGGTCTTTGCGTTGGCAAAGGTCCGACGAGTCACTTGGTTTTGAGTTACCATTTTTGCCACGAGCCCGATCAAGATGGGTTCTGCGACAGTAGTTCTTGAGATTATATAGGACTCTCGGAGTCAGTGACATGATGGAAGAAATGCTGTTTTGTACAGGTATCATCGGTACGGCGATCATGGGTTCATGGTCGAACGCTCGGGTACACTTGAGATTCTGATTTCTGAGTTGTTGTCTAACGTTTCCGTCGTGAAACTTGCTAGAGCGGTCCTTTAGTAGCGGGACTTTCTGCTTGTTAACGGGAATACCCGCTGAACGTCCTTGTCAGCACCTAAGTCATCGGATATTTTCCGGACCAACCAGGTCCTCTGGAAGAGAAGAGAGTTTGCGCATGCCAACGCAGTATGGACCGACGAGGAATCCATTATTACATCACCACCAAAACTGCTTCCGGGGTTGATCTTCACGCAGGGCCGTCCGTTCCGAGATCCCCGTGGGCTCTTTGTTGAACTATCAAAAACTTCTAGCCTTGGGCAACTCGGAATGGACTGCGACTTCCGGCAGCTTAACCTCTCACGTTCTGCCAGGTCAACCGTTCGGGGACTTCACTTTCAGCTGCCTCCGCACGACCAGGGAAAACTGATCTTCGTGACGCACGGGGCTACGTGGACCGTTACCCTCGACGTACGTCCCGCCTCGGCAACGTTCGGCTGGTGGTCTGCTCTCAGGTTGGATTCCCAAACCGTCGACGCACTCTGGATTCCAGGCGGCTTCGCCCATGGCTTTCAAGCGCTCGAGGACAACACGGAACTCGTCTACCAATGCACCCAAGAGTACAACCCGGAGTCGGAAAGCGGAGTATTATGGAACGACCCCGACTTGTGCATCGAGTGGCCCGAGCCTGCCGCCCAAATCAGCGCTAAGGACCTGGCTTTGCCGCGCCTGAGGAATGCGAAAGTCTTTCCACGCGACTATGTTTTCAAGTCGGAAAGGTCATGATGGCAAACTGACCCCTACTGTCTACCGTGGACACGGGCGTCTTATGCCGATTTCCTCATAGCGTAGTAGTTTTCGGCCCAACGGGCCGGTGCGATTCCGCCGAGACTTGTGTGTCGTCGAATCCGGTTGTAGAAAATTTCGATCCATTCTTGGATCGTGGCTTGAGCCTCGAGTCTGGTTTTGAAGCGGCGGTGATTCACCATTTCGCGTTTGAGCGTTCCCCAGAAACTTTCCGTCGGTGCGTTGTCGTAGCAGTTTCCCCGGCGGGACATCGATGGGACGAGGCCAGATTTCTTGACCAAGTCTTGGTAGGCATGGGCGCAGTACTGGCTGCCCCTGTCCGAGTGGTGAATGCACCCGGCTCCTGGCCTCCGGTTTCGAATGGCCTTGCGCAGAGCCGCCATGACCAGTTCCTTGGTCATCCGTGCTCCCATTTCGTAACCGACAATCTCCTTGGAGCCAAAGTCCTTGATTCCAGCAAGGTATAGCCAGCCCTCGCCCGTCGCGATGTGGGTGATGTCGGTGCCCCAGACTTTGCCGGGTGCCTCAATTTCGAAGGCTTGGTCCAGCAGATTCGCCGCCACAGGAAGGTCGTGTTCAGAGTTCGTGGTCGCCTTGAACTTCTTGTTCTGGATGCACCTGAGTCCCAATTCCTTTCTTAGTCGATGGATACGATCCCTTCCAACGTAGACTTCCTCATCTGCCAGTTCCTGCTGGATCCTTGCGGAGCCGTAGGTGCTGCGGCCCAGTTTGTGTGCAGCCAAGATCAAAGGCTTGTAGACGGCATCACGGGTGGCCCTGAGCGACTTGGGCCGGCTCCGGTGGGCATAAAAGCCACTTCGCGAGACTCCAAGGACTCGGGCCAGCACCCCGACGGGATACAGAAGTCGCAACTGATTCATGACCGCATACCGGGAAGCGACTCCTTGGCGAAGTATGCGGTCGCTTTTTTTAGGATTTCCCTCTCCATCTTGGCCTCGCCGAGCTCCTTGCGGAGCCTCGCGTTCTCGGCCAAGAGGTCCGCCATCGAAGGCGCACCCGGCCAAGCTGCCGGAGTGTCTTCCTTGAAGGTCGCAATCCAGTTGCCAATGCTGCCTTTGGGAACCCCCAAACGGCGGGCAACTTCCGCGTGCGTCAACCCGTCGCGGGTGACCATCTTCACTGCCTCAGCCTTCAGCTCGTCGCTGTAGTGTCGTCGTTCCTTCATCCTTCCAGTCTCCCCTCAGCAAGCGCCGCTGTCCACCGTCGACAGTAGGGGTCAACTTTCCTCGACGGCAATAGAGCCATAGATAGTATCTTGAAGAAATAGCTTTCGATGCATAGCTGTATAAGAACTCCAGTTGCCCCGCAGGCTATAGCCATTAGCACCTCCGAAACGCCTGAAACAGCTAAAAGAATTGTGAGAGCAAGAAGTGCTAGTCCGTATTTAGTAAGGAACCTCTGGAAATTTTCCATTCGGAATGCCATCGTCATACCGACAAGAAACTCAATCTTGGCGAATGGAAAGACCTTAAAGTAATTCTGGTGAACAGTTGCGAATCTTCGCTTATGATTCTCTGGTTGTAAAGTGGTGTGTATAAAGTAATTGTGCTGTTAATTGACTATATGGTAGTCAAAGATTGTGGTGCGGTAGGGTTACCCAATCGTTTGCTTGTG
>Ga0114962_10001920_pt1 | contig 17683 bp, 11 predicted proteins | sample C_130820_MF_Meta_FD_87017 | JGI IMG/M metagenome (GOLD analysis project Ga0114962, IMG submission 87017) | Freshwater microbial communities from Lake Croche, Canada to study carbon cycling - C_130820_MF_MetaG | ecosystem: Environmental > Aquatic > Freshwater > Lake | place: Lake Croche, Canada...
CCAACCAACGATCCAATGCTGGCAACTCACATCGCTGATGAGTATCAACGACTTGGAGTCCCGCATATGTGCGTAAGCGTTGCTGGCTCTCGGATGACGTGTGGCCCTTGGGTAATCCCGGGGGTATCGACCTGCACGCGTTGTTGGCAGCTGACGCAACGCCACGCCAGTACCAGCGCCACTAGTGCCTCCTGCGGTGACCCATCACTGATTGTCAGCACACCGCCGAAGCCCGCAACTCACGCAATCTCACTTGCTGCTGCCGTGGCTGCGGGGCGGGCGCTCGCGTTTGCGGACGGCTTACTGCCCGAGGGGTGCAGTGAAGTGCTGGCCTGGGATGCGATCGCATCAATCGCGACCGTGGGTGTTGCGCCGCATCCCGCTTGCGGATGCACCTAGAAGTTCAGGACGCGCCTGCAACCAATGACGAGAAGCGGCCAAACCCTGACACCGTCAGCGAGTCACGTGCGCGAGTCGCCGCAACATAGAACAACCTGCGCTCCTCCGCCATCGCCGCCTCGGTCAGCTTCGGGCCGTACGGGAACAAGCCCTCAGACATGCCAATGATGAACACATGCGGCCACTCCAAGCCCTTACTCGCATGGGCGGTCAGCAGAGACACAGCGTGGACAGTCGGCGGCGATGCCAAATCAGCGCGGCGATCCAGTTCAATCACAAACTCTGCGAGCGTCGCCGCCTGATGCAGGTGTTCGAAGTCCTCGGCGCAGCGCACCAACGCCTGGAGATACAACCAGTCCTGCCTCTTGCTGCCGGTCAGTGCGGGCAACACCGGCTCCCAACCCATAGTGCTCAGAACATCTGCAACAGAGTCCGCCAGCGGCACCTCCGATGCGCGCGGATCGTGGCTCGCTCCGCGCAGGAGGGTGATGGCTTTGCGGACAAGCGGCCGGCTGAAATAACCAGCAGGTGCGGCAGTGATGCCCGGCAGCCCCAAGTTTGCCAATGCCTCCTCCATCAGTGTCCCTTGGGCGCTGATTCGAGAGAGCACTGCGATGTGCGAAGGCTCCGCCCCATCGCGCACAAGGTCGCTGATAGCCGCGGCGATCCTTCGGATCTCAGTGATCTCATCTGCGAAAGCGGGCAAAACGCTTACCTCAGCACCAGCATCCCGAACTGATCGCACCGTCGTCCGATCATCTAACGCGGCCCGGATGCGGGCCCCAAAACGGATGATCTGCGGAGTGGATCGGTAGCAAGTGTCCAGACGAACCGTCTCACACCCGCTGAATGTGCGGCCGAACCATTGCATTGCATCCGCACTGGCGCCAGCGAATCCGTAAATGGACTGGTGCGGATCACCAACAGCGCAGACATCCCGTGCAGGGCCCGTCCATGCCGTTAGCAAGGCTTGCTGCATGACAGTGGTGTCCTGGAACTCGTCAACTGTGAGGTGCCTGTATTGCCGCTGGACAGCAGCAGCAGTGGCTGGTTGCGCATCGAAAATCCCAACGAGAAGCGCTATCACATCATCGAAATCCATGGTGTTCGCGGCGACATTGGCATCTTCATAGCTGCTGTAAATCTTACCCACAATGTGCGGCCTAATAGTGACGTCAGGCAACAACCGCTGGCCGAGAATGAATTCTTGGATGCCTTCAGGGCCAAACGCCTGCGCCTTCGCACTCTCGATGAGTGTCACAACCTGTTTGATTGACGATGAGTCCAAATCGAAAACGGGCAGGGAGGCAATCTCTGAAAGCACCACCGCACGATCTGTCCGAAGGGTTGGAAGGGGTCCTTTTTCGGTGCTGGGCCAGAAGAAACGCAACTGTCTAAGGGCTGCGGCGTGGAAAGTCCGCACCGTCACCTTGTGTGCTCCGAGAGCCTGCAGACGATGACGCAACTCACCGGCGGCGCGGTTAGTGAAGCTGATGGCCATCGTGTGTTCTGCCTCAAAGGCACCCACCTGAATGCCATAGGCGATGCGATGCAGGATGGTGCGCGTCTTGCCGGAACCTGCCGGCGCGACGATGAGCATCGGGCCGGAGACCGACATTGCGGCCTCGCGTTGATGGTCATCTAACCCAGCAAGCAATGCTGCAGCATCCGGGGCGAATCTGGTGTCCGCTGAGCTGCTCATACAGGCGATCCAACCACGCCGCACATCTGAGAGGATGACCCCATGTCAGTCGATGCAAACCCGGCCGCCGGCACATTCATCATGTACTCCACGAGCTGGTGCGGATACTGCCAGCGACTGAAGAAGCAGCTCGACCGCGAAGGCATCACGTTCTCCGAGATTAATATCGAGGAGCACCCCGCTGGAGCTGACTTCGTCATCAATGCCAACGGTGGCAACCAGACAGTACCCACGCTGCACTTCAGCGACGGAAGCTCCTTGACGAACCCATCGGTCATCCAGATCAAGGAACGCCTCGCGTCACTGGCCTCGGAGTAATCCGGACAAGTCCGCGGCCGGGTCATCCAACATGATGGTTGCGCCGGTTCGCACATAGTGGAAACCAGCGCTCACGATGGATTGGTCAACCTCGCGAATCTCCGCCCACGCTTTCCTGTAGACGCGAAGTTGATTCTCATCGGCATTCTCCTTCACAGAAGTTTTCCAATCAATCACCTCCCACGTTCCATCATCGAGTGCGAAAACGGCGTCGATTCGGCCTCTTACCGGCACCCCGTCGATAACGGTGCTGAACGGAACCTCGACCGCAAACGGTGGGCGATCGGCGAATGGCCCGTTGTCGAAGGACTCCATCAGCGCAGCTAAGTCCGGATCAGGCCGCCACGTGGGATCGACGCTTTCGGCATCTGCCGGTGACACCAATCCCAGATCTCCGCGCCACCGCTGCTCCACCCACGCATGGAAGTCGGTTCCTCTGCGGGCTGCCACTGATGAGATACGGGGCATCGGTCGAGCCAGATCGATGGCGAATGCTTCTCGATTCTCAGCGATGCGCATGACATCAGTTGTGGTGATACTGGCGGGTAAGCGGACATAACGCACGAGTGCGGAATCCTCGGCGCTTTCACTTTCCAACACCGCGATATCTCGATCCCATCGTTCGACGAGCTCCCGCTCACCTTCACTGAGCCCTCCAAGGCGCTCACCACCATGGAGAGCGCTGACTTCATCATCAGCGTCACTATCTGACTCCGATGCGAGGTCCTCCAGTGCTTTGTCACGCTCTGCATTACGCACTGCCGCAATCGCCGACAACAACCGCGCTCGCTGAACCTCGGACATGATGACTGGCCAGGCGGCCGCACCGATTGACTCGTCCACATCGCGTTTGGGATCAGCGGGTGCATCCGCCCAGGTGTCGATGACTCCCGGAGCGCCAGCGTTGATGTGCTGCTGCATCGTCAGCAGCCATGGCGAGGGAGTGCGAGCAGTCTTCGCCATTGACCCCCAGATGTGTCCGCTGGCAATCACCAGAGAGCGCGCACGAGTGATGGCGACGTATGCCAGCCTGCGTTCTTCCAGGATGTGGAGTGCGCGCATCTCATCGCGATATTGCGTCTTTTGTTTGTCATCCGGTCCAGTTGCGTAGTTGGGGTACCACGCGGACTTATGTGCTTCTTCGCGCTCTTCCATCAAGCTACTCGGCAACCCCACGGGCGATGATGGCCACATCGGCCGCATCTGCGTCGTGGGGAACACTCCATCGCTTAATGACGGCAAGAGCACCACATCAAATTCCAGACCTTTACTCCCGTGCACAGTCATCAACCTGATACCGGCCCCCAGTCCGAGGTCTGGCAAGCGTGGCTCACGTTGGGTGTTCTCGGCGTCGGACAACCACGCTAGGAAGGATGCCAGCGATGCTTCACCGTCCAAGCTGAGGAAATCGCCTGCCGCGTCAACGAAGGCATCCAAAGCCGTGACCTTGGTGCTGCGAAGCGGCTCAGGCGCCAAGAGCACCTCCACCCCGATACCGCAGGTGTCGATCACTCGCCGGATTAAATCGTGTAATGGCTCACCAACATGGGCTCGAAGCCGGCGAATCTCAGTGGAGAGTTCCTTGCAACGCAGGCGCGCTTCATCGGATAGCTGGCCCGCGAGTGCATCGCGATTGAGGGCGACGTCATCCACTGCTTCGATCAGCGCCGATAAGTCGGCTTCATCGCGGCCCTGAACTGCCTCATCAAGCCGCTCATCAAGAGTGGCGCCGGTTTCCGGCAACGTGAACCCTGACAACTTCGCAGCATGTGCCCCAAGCGCTGCGAGGTCGCGCACGCCGAGTGCCCAGCGGGGGCTGGTCAAGACTCGCAAGCAGGCGACATTCGCCGCCGGGTCGTGTAGCAACTGCAGCACCGCTCGCACATCAGCCACCTCAGGGCGTGCGAGCAGGCTGCCTACGCTGTTGACCTGATAGGCGATCCCAGCCGAGTCGAAGGCAGCCGCCATCCTTGCAACGTCACGGTTCTTTCGGCATAAGACTGCGATGTCCTCCGGCGCTGCGTCACGCAACGCCGCTTTCGCTTGATCGACAAGCCACTCAGTCTCACTGTCGTACTCCTCATGGAAGGCGATCACGAAGCGGCCCTGCCTGGCGTCACCCTCGGGTGTTCGTAACTCCTGGACGATTGGATGAGCCGAGCGAATCTCCGCACTCACAGCATTGGCCACCTGCAAGATCTCAGGAGCACAGCGCCGCACGTATGTCAGATCACTCTTGGTGGCTGGTGTGCCCGGTGCGACCGCAAAGTCATCAACGAAATGGTCCATGTTGAACACGCTTGCGCCGCGCCAGCCGTAAATCGCCTGACAGGGATCACCGACTGCCATAACCGGATGGCCATCGCCGAAGAGAGACTGCAGCATGACCCGCTGCGCCACAGATGTATCTTGATATTCATCCAGCAACACAGCTTGGAACTGTCCCCGGATGTTCTCGATTGCAGCGGCGTCGCCTGCCCTCAAGCGACGGGCGGCATCTGCCGCAGCACGCATTTGGTCGGCGAAGTCGGCGACGAAGGCATCCGCCTTCGCTTGCCGAAACTCCTGCACCAATTGCGCTAACTCGATTCGCCGCTGACAGGCAATGATGATCTTGCGCAGAACATCATTAGAGCGCGTTGATGTGCTCGCCCTCTCGATTTGATCCTCAGCTGATTCACGCAGCTGCACAGGGTCAATCAACCGCTCCGCTAACAGGTCGTCGACGGACATCACTTGCCCGGCGACGTCAATCAGGCGGTCAGAGACGTGCTGTAGCGGTAACCGAGTCTGCGCCACGACGCGCATCGCCATCTGAGCGCGCGTGACCTCGTTGAGCAACTCGGCACCGGGCTCATAGCCGAGCCGCAGGCCATGGGTGCCGAGCAGCGTCTGGGCGAATGAGTGGTAGGTGGAGATCAGCGGCAGCGCCTCGAAGGAGTCAGCTGAGGCAGACCCACTCCCAAGTCGCCGCAATGCACGCTCAACCCGCTCGTTGAATTCGCGGGCCGCCTTGTTTGTGAACGTCAGACCGAGCACCGCAGAAGGGTCGACCAGGTCTTGTGCAACAAGCCACACGATCCGAGCGGCCATAACAGTGGTCTTACCCGAACCGGCGCCCGCCACGACCAGGTGAGGGGCGAAGGGGGCAGTGATCGCGTCCCATTGCTCCTGCGACCACGACTTTCCACTTCCGTCATCACCAAACATGATTGATGCGAGCATCTTGTCAGTCATCATCATCGGCAGTCTCCGTATCCTCATCTGACTGCACCTTGTCGCTCGGCATCTTCGCCGGGCAGCACACCTTCATCTGGCAGAAGTCACAGTGCTTACCTGGTAACGCTTCGAAGACCTCGGCACGCAGGGTTGCAGCCGCAGAAGCCAAGACCGGCTCAACATCAAAATCACCTTGGTCGACACCCGACTGCGTCATCACCTTTGGCAACGGCGACCTCACCTTCGCTGGCACCTTTACCAACACCAGCCCGGCATCCACGCTTGCGGCATCAGGAACTTTGTCGGTGCCGCCCTTCTCAACAGCCAGGGCGTACAAGGCGAGCTGGATGTTCGTGGCCACATCCTTCTTCGATGGCGCGCGTTTGTAACTCTTGATGTCGTAGACCACCGCATGCGTGCCACTTGATGGCGATGATGTTGTGTCGATTCGGTCGGCTCGACCAGCGATGACGACCGCATGGGGAGTGCCTGTGTCATCGAGCACGGTTACCTCGGCCCGGATGTCCACTTCGACACCAGCGACAGTGACACCCGCATCAATCTGCTCCTGGTGCCACACCAGAAAACGTTCAACTGCCTGCGACATCACATCACGCTCTCGCGTGCCAATCCACGTGGCTTGGTAGCCCATCTGTCCCCAGATGCGATCGATCTCCTGCTCCACATCCGTCGCAGTCAGCTGCGTCGGCGACAGGGCGATGTGCTCACATACTGCGTGGACGACCGAGCCGAACGCCGCCGCAGTGCCGGTTAAAGTCTGGGCGCTCATCTGACGCTCGAAGAACCATCGCAATGAACACGTGGCCACACTTTCCACTGCCGTCGGGGACAACCTCAACGGCTCTGGCGGGCGAACCGGACGCGGGCCCACAGTCACCTCCCGGGCTCCCCACCATGACTCAGGTAACGCCGGGTGCGGACCGTTATGTCGGACTGGCACCCGTTGGGCAAGCATCGCTAAGCGGCGGGCAGCCTCGTGCTTGATTTCAGCACTTGTCTCACTGTCCCCAAGTACGCGCCTCAACTGTGCAACCAATGCGGTCAACGAGCTGGCGGAGGCACCTCTGGTGCGTAGCACCGGCAACAGCGAGTGCGCCCCTGGTTCGGCCCGCTCCAATTCGGCTGCTGCTGCCGCATCGAAACCGTCCGTCGCTGGCAGCATTGACATGAGGAACCGGCTGGGGCGTTCATCATTGGGCGAGTTATCCGCTCCTTGGACCGCGCTCACAACAACACTCCGCTTTGCTCGGGTGACGCACACATAGAACAGACGCCGTTCCTCAGCGAGTAATTCGGCCGCGGTCGGAACGGTGGACAGGCCGCCATGTTGCATCTCATCAGCAGTGACCAATCCGGTGCGGCTGATGACGTTCGGCCAAACACCTTCCTGTACGCCAGCTATGAAGACGTGGTCCCACTCCAAGCCTTTTGCCCGATGTGCTGTCATGACAGCCACGGCGGAGCCAATGATGCTGCTGCGCACTTCGGACACTGGGACTTGCTGACCCCTAACGTCGCTGACGAATCCCTGGCAAGTTCTGCCCCGGGTGTGTCCTGCGCGAGAAGCCATCTCGAACAACGTCATCACGGCGTCGATATCTCTGTCTGCGCGCCGGCCACCCGCGCCACCGCGTAGCGACTGCCTACGTAAGCGCGCTGGCCACGAATGCGATGTGCCGTTGCCATTCCACACCGCCCACAACACTTCCTCCACCCCCGCACCGTTATTCAGTAAGGTGCGAGCGCGCGATGTGCAGAGGTGGAATGCCTTCAATGCAGCCAGACCAACGGGCGCAATTGACGGGTTAATCTCCGAGGTTGCTTCTGGATCGGCGACCAGCATGCACAGGACTTCAGGCGTTGATGGAGTGGTATCACCGCCGGCGTGCTTACGCACATCGCGCACGATGCGACGTAAATCGGCGGGGTCGACACCGCATAGCGGCGATACCAGTAACTCTCTGGCCACCGCGGCGCTAATCGAGGTCGGCCGTTCAATCAGGAGCAATGCGTCGAGAAGCGGTGCTACAGCCTGGTCTCGCCTGATTGGAGTTTCATCGCCAGCTGCAGCCACTGGGATGTCCGCTGCAACAAATGCCCGCCGCAATGGCTCGATTTGATCAACAGTGCGGGTGAGCACGACGATGTCGTCCCAGCGCGCGCCCGCATGACGAAGTGCGCGGATGCGCTCGGCGATCTCAGCCGCCTCACTTCGTGCATCGGCGGCGAGGAATATCGATACGGAATCTTGTGCCGTGGCTGACGAGACGATCGGAGCATGTACGGAGTCGGTAGCAGTGATGGTGTCAGCAACAGTGATGTCTCTGGCATTCGTGTTCGTGCTCGTGCTCGTGCTCGTGGCGCTGCCAATACACAGCGGATCTCGATGCGCGGTTCGTGCTGCTGCCCACACAGCTGATCCGGCGTAGTCAACCTTGTTGATCTCAATATCCGCAGCAGCGCGAATCCGCGACCCGAATCTGCGACAGGTCTGCAATGCCATCGCGATTGCCGGCTGCTCCACGGTTCCAAAATTTTCGGCGAAATCGAGGATGCCGCGAACTTGGGCTCCACGAAATGCGTAGATGCTCTGGTCTGGATCACCGACGACCACCAGCTCACAGCCGGGTCCAACAATCGCCTTGAGTAACTCCACCTGGGCGGCATCAGTGTCCTGGAATTCGTCCACAAACACCGCGCGAATCTGATCGTGGATATGCGAGGCCACCTGCGGAGTGCGGGCCAGCGCATCAGCGGTGGAGATCAAGCCCGCGTAATCGAAAACATCGGCTGACTCAAGCCAGAACTCGTATTGCGCCAGCACGTCCGCGACCAGCGACCATTCAGGCTTGCGAGCAGATTGAGCCATCGCGCGTACTTGCTCGGCATCAAGGTTGAAGCTCCGCGCGCGGGAAACAGCCGCGCGAACTTGACGGGCGAATTCATGTGTGACCCCTGCAGCACGTAAATGATCTGGCCAATCTGCGGCATCGTTGTGGATCAGGCTGCGTAGTTGGTCGCGCACCGCGATGTCTTCCTCGTGACCAGCAAGCAGGCGAGGCGATGCCATCAACCCAAGTTGGTCGGCGTGCTGACGCACCAGCGAAAAGGCATAGGCGTGAAAGGTTGACACTGCGGGCACCAAGCCGCCACCGAGCCTGGAGATAAGGCGATCGCGCCAGTCAGCTGCTGCCTGCCTACCGAAGGTGAGGCCCAGGACCTGCTCAGGGCGCAGACGATCGGGGCCTTGCAGTCGAGCGACCATAGCTTCGATCAACGTGGTGGTCTTACCAGTGCCTGGACCAGCCAAGACGAGTAGTGGCGCACCTCGATGCTCGACCACCGCACGCTGCTGCGGGTCTAGGTCGGCAGGTGTGCTCGGGTTAGCTGGGGTGAGATCAAGGTGAATCGACACGTCGCCAAGGGCCGCACTCGATCCACTATCTGCTCCAGTGGTTGGCGCTACATCTTCGACTGTGCTTTCGGCTGTGCCGTCTCCTGGCGCTGCTGATTCGTCTTCCAATGAAGGCTCCCCCGTACTCCCTGTCATGCCCCTATTCAACTGCACCCATCCGACACCGATGTCGCTGGCCGCTGCGGGTCGCCACTCGTGCAACGATCGCGCCGTGGTTGAGGACGATGGGGCGAGCGCCATGGAGCATCGCGTCGGAGCGCACCCGGGAACTCGTCGTCAGCCGACCATCCTCGAAACCGGCTTAATTGCCGTGCGCCTGCATCGGCCTTACGACCTCGTCGCCGCCATCGGCTGCCTTGTCGCGGGTGTCTTGATCGTGCTCGTCGGGCTCTTCGCCGCTAACACCAGCTCAGGAGTGCAGGCTGACCTCGCAACAGTGGGCTCCAAAGTCCCCGCATTCTTCGTCGTCGCCCTGAATCTCGCTGCTGGCATCAGCTTCCTCCTCTTTCCTATCGCCGTCAGCATCGATCTGCTCGTGCGGCGACGTTTCCGCCAATGCATCGACTCGCTTATCGCGCTGGGGGCGACCATGTCGGTGGTTGCCGGCGCGGGCTGGCTGGTTGAGCACTACGCAAGCGCGTCCGTTCGACTCGCTCTCGCCGGTGCGACACGACCCGAAGTGGGTAACGCAAGTTCGCCGCTGCTGGCCGCAACCGTGGCCTTCGCTGTCGTCGCCCGTCTTGCTGGGCGTTCCGGCTGGCGCGGCTTCGCCTTGGCACTCATCACCACTGCAACCATCATCACCTCAATCTCTGGTGGCATCACCCTGTCCGGTGTCCTCGCGAGCGTCGCTGTGGGCGCGTTTGTGGGCTATCTCCTGCGATGGCTTCTTGGTGTCACCAGCACGCGTCCGCGGGGGCAGGAGCTGATAGCGGCGCTGCGTCAGCATGGTTACAACGTCACCGAATTACGAGTTGCCACCAGCACCGAGCGTGGCCGCGAGTACGCAGCGTCCACCACACAAGGACCGCTGCAAGTGCAGGTACTCGACCGCGATCTCGAGGGTGGGGACTTGCTGCGCAATCTCCGCAACGGATTCCGCGTCCGCGGTGCTGCATCTCCAGGAGTCACTGTGCGGCGCAGTGTCGATCGTGCAGCCCTGATGTCTTACGCACTTGAAAGGGCCGGAGTACCAACTCGCACACTCGTCGCCGCCCATCGCATCAATGACGAGAGCGCACTTATCGCTTACAAGGAGCGATCAGGTGTCAGTCTCGATCGTTGGCACGCTGACAGCGAAGCCGCTGCACACGACATGGTCACTCAACTTTGGCAGATTGTCGCAACTGCACACTCAGCAGGAATCGCGCTGCGGGACACCGCGCCAAATAGCTTTTCGGTTGATGATGATGGCCGGCTCTGGATACGTAATTCCACCTCCGGCAGCGTTGCAGCCGATGATGTGCAACTGCGCATTGACATTGCGATGACGCTGGTCACTGCAGCCGCACTCACCGACGTGGACACCGCCGTCGGCGGCGCTCGGGCGTATCTCAATGACGATCAGGTCATCGCAGCCTTGCCGGCGTTGCAGAGATTTGCCATGCCCGAATCCATGCGCACGGTCATTCATGAGAACCGGGGCCTCCTGCGCGAACTTCGCCAAGCAGTCGCTGCTGTCGCACCTGAGGCACCGATTGCGGATATCCGCATAGAGCGGGTGCGTCCTCGTTCGGTGCTCACCGTGATCCTCGGAGCCGCCGCCGCTTATCTGCTGGTTGCGCAGTTGTCGCAGGTGTCAGCCACACACCTTTGGCACGGCTACGACAATCGTTGGTTGTTCGTGGCGCTTGCCGGCAGCGCCGTGACATATGCGGCGATGACCATGATCATGATCGGCCATCTGCCCCAGCGCCCGCCTGTGTGGCGCACATTCCTTACTCAGTGGGCTGCGTCGGTTGCGAATTTGATGACGCCGAGCAGCCTCGGCACTGTCGCGATGAACATCCGCTTCTTCACGCGTTTGGGCGTGCCTGTTGCCGTGGCCGTTGCAGGGGTTGGCCTGTCTCAGGTCACAGGAGTCGTCATCCACGTTCTGATGCTGGTGACCGCTGCGGCTATCACCGGGTCAAGTGGGCATGTTGCCTTCACTATCCCCGCCCAAGTGGGCATCTTGGTGATCAGCGTGATCGCCGCAATCATCAGCTTGATCTCCATTCCCCGCATTCGCATCAGCGCGTACAACCGTGTGAAGCCATTTGTTCTGCAGGTAGTACCGAGGTTCGTGACGATGGCGAAGGACCCACGCAAGGTGTCGCTTGGACTCGGCGGACAACTCCTTATCAACTCCGCTTACATCGCCACGCTGTACGCATCGGTGCGCGCAGCCGGCGGTCACTGCAGTTTCAGCACCGCCGCCCTGGTGTATCTCGCCGGTGCCACCATCGGCCAGGCCGTCCCAACCCCCGGAGGTTTGGGCGGCATTGAAGCGCTCTTGACAGCATCATTAACCACGGCCGGCATTCCCCTTGACCAAGCAGTCGTGTCCACCCTTGTGTTCCGCTTGGTCACGTTCTGGCTGCCGCTGGTACCAGGCTGGTTCGCACTCCGATTCTTGACGAGCAAAAACGCTTTGTAATCGCTGCACGTCGCAAGTCGAATGGCTTCGCACTTCTGGAAGCGCAGCGCCTCACAAACGCTGCGGACGTCAGTATCTAGTGAGCGACGGGTCCACATCGTCAATCCAGCTGCGGATTCCCCCAGCTAGGTTGTGTACAGATAAGAAACCTTCACCGCGCAGGTACTCACATGCAGCCGCCGATCTCACTCCACCAAGGCACATCACCACGAACCGAGTGTCTTTCGCAATGGTGCGGATGTCATCGTTATCCGCCAATAGGCCCTGCGGAATATGCAAGGCACCGTCGATGGCGCATATCTGAGTTTCAAATGGTTCACGGACGTCGATGAGCACGAAGTCGTTGGCTCCCGCATCGCGAGCAGCGAGCTCACCCTGCAGTTGTAACGCAGTGACATCATCATTGGATGATGTGTGCTTGGTGCCGCACCAGGCTGGATAGTCAATCAACCCTGTGATGGTCGGTGACTCTCCACACACGGCGCACTGCGGATCGGCCGGGATAGCGAGGATCTCTGTGTTCATGGTGAGTGCATCAACGCGCATCATGCGGTTAGTGAGCGGCTCACCTACGCCGGTAATCAACTTGATTGCCTCCACCGCTTCGTAGCTGCCGATCACTCCACACATCGCGCCGAATACGCCAGCTTGCTCGCAGGTGGGGACCGTGCCGGGCAACGGCGGTTCCGGAAAAGCGCAGCGGTAACACGCCGAGCGCCCCGGTAGCACGGTCATCACCTGGCCGCCGAATCTCAGCACGGAAGCGAACACGAACGGCTTGCCTAGAAGCACGCAGGCATCGTTGATGAGGTACCGCGTGGCAAAAGTGTCGGTGCCGTCGACGATGAGGTCGTAGCTCGCGAACAGTTCAAGTGCGTTGTCGGAGGTGAGCTCACGTTCATGCGCAATAACGTCAACGCCGGGATTCAGCTCGGCGATGACGGCTGCTGCGGAGAAGACTTTCGGCACCCCGATCCGAGACTGCCCGTGAATCACCTGGCGCTGCAGGTTTGACTCATCGACAACATCGCTGTCGATGATCCCGATGGTGCCGACTCCGGCGGCAGCGAGGTACATGGCGATCGGGCTACCTAAGCCACCGGCGCCGACACAGAGCACCCGCGCGGCAAGGAGGCGCTGCTGACCCCGCTCACCCACCTCCGGCAGGCTCAGGTGGCGCGCGTAACGAGCTCGCTGCGCGCCTGTAAGGGCCGTCGGCAAAACGCTCGATTCACGCACATCAGCTTTCGCGGAATCCATGTCCCCACCTTATGCGAGGGTCAGATTGCCGCCTACGGCTCGCACCGTCACTGAAGGCGACTAGCCTTAACCCCATGTCGACAACGCGCACTAAAGCCACGGCCGGCGCTTCTAAGAGCGCCGAGCTCAACGTGGACGTCCGCATCGTGACCGTCAATACGGCGCGCGAGCTCACATACATGGTCGACGGCACCGCCGACGACATCGCACAGGCCGTCAATGCCAGCCTTACCTCCGGCGCCCCGCTCACCTTGACCGACGACAAAGGTCGCACCGTGATCGTGGCAGCCGACAAGATTGCAGCAGTTGAGATCGGCGTGGCCACTGAGCGCCGCGTCGGCTTCACCGGCTGACGGCCCCACTAGCCAGGAGTTCACCATCACCGAAAAGACCCCGGGTCCGGCATTTGCCGACCTCGGCGTGAAGCCCGAAATCTGCAGCGCCCTTGCGCGCCACGACATCGTTTACGCCTTCCCTATTCAAGCCTTGACTTTGCCACAAGCGTTGTCAGGCACCGACCTCATCGGCCAAGCCAAGACCGGCACCGGTAAGACCCTCGGCTTCGGAATTCCCATCGTGCAGCGAATCGTGAACCTGCGCGATCCGCACTACGCAGATCTGCCCAAGAATGCCATCGGTAAACCGCAGGCACTTGTTGTTGTACCCACCCGCGAACTCGCGATCCAGGTGGCCAGCGACCTTGAGACTGCGGGCGCAGATTTGGCGATCCGCGTGTGCTGCATCTACGGCGGGCGGGCTTACGAGCCTCAGATCGACCAACTCAATGATGGTGTCGATGTTGTGGTCGGAACGCCTGGTCGCCTCTTGGATTTGTTCAAGCAGCGTCACCTCGATCTCTCCCACATCCGCATCTTGGTCCTCGATGAGGCCGATGAGATGTTGGATATGGGCTTCTTACCTGATGTCGAGCGCATCGTCGCGGCGGTGCCAGATGGGCGGCAGACGATGCTGTTTTCGGCCACCATGCCGGGACAAATCATCTCCATGGCCCGTCGATATATGAACCAGCCCATTCACATGCGCGCCCAAGAATCAGAGGGCGAAAGCTCGATGGTCGACTTAATCGAACAGCATGTGTGGCGCACCCACCCACTCGATAAACCTGAGCTCGTGGGCCGCATCTTGCAGGCCGAGGGTTGCGAGCGGACGATCGTGTTCTGCCGCACCAAGCGGGCTGCGCAAAAGCTCGCTGATGAGTTGGTTGAGCGCGGCTTCAGTGCCGCATCCCTGCATGGGGATCTGGGTCAAGGTGCTCGTGAGAAGGCATTGAATGATTTTCGTAGCGCGAAGGTTGCAACCTTGGTCGCCACCGATGTCGCCGCCCGGGGAATCGATGTCGAAGCAGTCACTCACGTCATCAATTACGAATGCCCTGAGGACGATAAGACCCTCACTCACCGCATCGGCCGCACTGGTCGCGCAGGAGCTAGTGGCGTCGCCATCACGTTCGTTGACTGGCCGGACACCGCACGCTGGCAGATGATTAACCGCACCCTTGGGTTGGCATTCAATGACCCCATTGAGACCTATTCATCCAGTGATCACGTCTACACCGGCTTAAACATCCCCCGCGATGTGAAGGGCCGTCTCATTCCGGCGCCACCAACCCCCGCCAAAAAGCCTGGCGATGGTGGTTCGGCTGGCACTCGCGGTGCCAGCGGCGGCGGACGTGGCCAGCAACGAAGCGGTGAACGCGTTGGTGGCGGCCGCAGCGGCAGTGCTAGTGCGTCTCGCGATGGCGGCAGGAACAGAAGTGGCGGCGCAGGTGCGACCAAGCCTGTGTCTAACTCCTCATCTGCCTCATCTGCCGCATCACAAAGTGCGAACTCAACAGGTGACCGTAGCTCCAGCCGGCCAGCTCGCTCGCGTACTCGTACACGTAAACCAACAGAGGGCTAGTTCCCTTACGCCGCCCGAGTTTGGGAGCGCACCACCACTACCAATCCGACCAACACCAGAGCCAGTGCGGGCCACACCTGCACTGGCGGTTGTTGGTGAATCCATGCTGCGGCGATGATCGTCGAGCCGGGCATCTCGAACAAGATGGCGGTGCTCGCCACGGTTGCGCTGATTGTTCGCAACGATTTGTTGATGAGTGTGTGGCCGATAACCTGCCCACACAACGTCAACAAGATGATGCTCTGCCACTGCACTGACGAGTAACCAAGAGTCTGTGTGCCGGTGACGCCGCAGACAATGAACAGCCATATCGATGCAGATGCATACGCCAACATGCTGTAAGGCAATGTGGGCACGCTTACACGCGCATGCTGGCCAGCTGTCACATAGGCCGCCGCAGCGATCGCGCCGGCCAGTGCGAGGGCATCACCGAAGAGCGCACGCGGCGATGTAAACGCGAAGTCACTGCCCGCGAGCACCGCGGCGCCAAGGATTGCGATGATGATTCCGGCAAGCATTCGCGAGGGCACTTTCTGCCCACGAATCATCGCCATCAATGCCGCCCACACAGGTTGAGTTGCGACCAGCGCCGTCGATGATGCAACCGTGGTGAAGCGCAGACTCGGGATCCACAAGGCGAAGTGCAGGGCGAGTAACGCTCCTGCGAGCAATGTGGCCGACCACCCACTGCGGCTTATTTCACGCAGTGACCGCCATTGCCTGCCCATCAAGAAGATGGCGATGAATGCTGCACCCAGTAAGCAGCGCCAGGCAGCCAAGGCGAACACTGGCGCCGAGCTCTCGGTGATGATCGGCCCGGTGGTGCAGATACCCAAAAGAGCGACGCCCAGCGCCCAGCCATCCATGGTGATTCCCCAGAATCTGCGTGGGCTGCCGGCTGGCTGGGTCCTCATCGCCTCGCTGGGGTGTTCAGGCTGTTGCGGCACCGTCGCAGGCTACGGCCTTGCGCGGGTGGTCTGGCGGGTACCCTGCCCTGGTGAGCACTCAAGCATCGAGAAACCACCGCGTGTTCGTCGCGCGCTTGGTTGGCATGCGCGTGCTCGACCCGACTGGTGACACCGTGGGCAAAGTACGCGACCTCGTCATCCAGCTTCTCGGTGACGCCCGACCGCCTCGTGTGCATGGCATGGTGGTTGAGGTGGCTACTCGGCGCCGCGTGTTCGTGCCCATGACTCGGGTGACAAGCATTGACTCTGGGGCCGTTATCACCACAGGCGTCGTGAACCTCAAGAGATTCGCTCAGCACTCGGGTGAGACCTTGGTTGTGGCTGAACTACTCGACCGCACTGCGACCATCTTATCGGATAGCGCGAAGGTGACCCTGCGCGATATCTCAATGCAGCAAGACCGCTCCAACGACTGGTCAATCTCCAAAGTGTTCGTGCAGCAGGCCGGCATTGGACTGCGCCGTCGCGGCCAGACGTTCTTACTCGACTGGAATGAGGTGTCTGGGCTATCGCTGGAAAGTGATGGGCAGTCAGCGGAGTCCTTCCTCTCCAGCATCGCCGACTTACGCGCACCCGACATTGCAAACCTCCTGCACGAGATGTCACCGAAGCGACGCCTTGAGATTTTGCGCGGCTTCGATGACGACATGCTCGCTGACATCCTCGAGGAGTTACCGGAGGATGACGCAGTCGAAGTCGTCACTGCCCTAGAAGGTGATCGCGCAGCGGATGTCATCGAGGAGATGGATCCTGATGACGCAGCAGACTTGCTAAGTGAGCTATCGCCTGATCAAGCAGAGGCCGTGCTTGAGCGCCTTGAGCCCGATGAGGCAGACGACTTACGCCGGCTCATGTCGTATGGCGAATACACCGCCGGCGGCATGATGACCACCGAGCCCATCATCTTGTCGCCCGATGCCACTGTCGCTGTTGCCTTGGCACGAGTGCGCAACCCAGAGATCTCACCAGCATTGGCCTCGCAGGTCTACGTCGTCCGCCCGCCGCTTGAGACTCCCACGGGTCGCTTCCTCGGCGTTGCGCATGTGCAGCGGTTGTTACGCGAACCGCCAGCCACGCTCGTCTCAGCTGTCTTGGATGACAACCTAGAGCCACTGGGCCCAGATGCGCCGCTTGAGCAAGTGACGCGCTATTTCGCCACCTACAACCTGGTAGCAATTCCCATCGTCGATGAACATGAGCACCTCGTCGGCGCAGTGTCAGTTGATGATGTGATCGACCACATGCTGCCTGATCGCTGGCGCAAGAACTCACGGGAGGCCGACAATGGCTGAGTCCTCCCGCATTGACCAACCGATTCGACGCGGTCGCCGGCGCTCTGGTGTGGATCAAGAGTTCTTCGGTCGCTTCTCTGAGCGGATTGCCCGCTTCATTGGCTCATGGACGTTCATTGCCTGGATGACAGTGGTCATCACCTTGTGGATCGTATGGAACACCTGCATGCCCCGGCCTTACCGCTTCGACCAATACGCATTCCTGCTTCTGACACTTGCCCTCTCATTGCAGGCTTCGTACGCCGCACCACTAATCCTGCTGGCGCAAAACCGCCAGACCGACCGTGACCGCGTGCAATATCAGGATGACCGGGCCAACACTGAGCGACTGATTGCCGATGCGGAGTTCCTCAGTCGCGAGATTGCCGCGCTGCGTATAGCGGTCGGCGAGCTGGCCACACGCGATTACGTCCGCACGGAATTGCGCTCCTTGCTCGAGGAGCTTGAGGAGTCCCGACAGGACGACAAGTCGTCGTCACCCTCGGGCGCGTAACATCACCGACGTGCCCATCAACCTCGACGACGTTCGCG
>Ga0114962_10001921_pt1 | contig 17681 bp, 12 predicted proteins | sample C_130820_MF_Meta_FD_87017 | JGI IMG/M metagenome (GOLD analysis project Ga0114962, IMG submission 87017) | Freshwater microbial communities from Lake Croche, Canada to study carbon cycling - C_130820_MF_MetaG | ecosystem: Environmental > Aquatic > Freshwater > Lake | place: Lake Croche, Canada...
AGCAAGCCGTCCTGCGACATGGTGATGAAGACCCGGCTTTGACCTAACAAAAGAACCATGATCACCGAGGAAAATCCCGCCAGGATGGCCGGCACGATAAGTTGTTGGAGCCAATGGAATTGTTTTGGCAGGTGGTTCAGCGCGGTAGCCACCGGAGCCAGTTTGTCGAGTACGCCGTGGAACTCGGTGTAATTGGCCAGCCCGGTGATGACCCACGAGAACAAGATATAGAGAATCGTGCAAATAAACAGCGAACCGAGAATGCCGATAGGCAGGTCGCGCTGCGGATTCTTGGCTTCTTGCGCCGCCGTCGATACAGCGTCAAACCCGATGTAGGCGAAGAAAATCATGCCCGCGCCGGTGAGCACGCCCTGCCAGCCGAAGTGATAGAGGGTGTGGCCATTGACCACTTCTGAGATTCGCGCGGGGATCATCGGGCTGTGGTTGGCGGGGTTGATATAGGCCCAACCGATGCTGATGACCAATAGCACGATCATGAGTTTCACTGCGACCATGATGGTGTTGAACAGCGCGCTTTCCTTGGTGCCGCGCATCAGCAGCAGCGACATCATTACCACAATGGCCGCCGCCGGCAGGTTGGCGATGCCGTGAATGACCGTGCCGTCCGAGAGTTTTTCCGAGTCAAACGGCGAGAGCGCCCATTGCAGCGGCATCTCAAAATTCATCTGGTGGCAAAATTTCACGAAATACGCCGACCAACTCACCGCCACGGTGGCCGCGCCAATCGCATACTCCATCACCAAATCCCAACCAATGATCCAGGCTAGCAACTCGCCCATGGTGGCGTACGAATACGAGTACGCGCTGCCGGCCACCGGCACCGCCGAGGCGAATTCCGCGTAGCACAAACCCGCGAACGCGCAGGCAATGCCGCTGACTACGAACGACAGCACCACCGCCGGGCCGGCATTGTCCGCCGCCACTTTGCCGGTGAGCGAAAACAAGCCCGCTCCGATGACCACGCCGATGCCCAGCGTGACGAGTTGGAACGCGCTGAGCGACCGCTTGAGCGTCGGGGTGTCGTAAAATGCTTCGGTGGCGTCGGCGCTGGCAACGATGACATCGATGGGTTTTTTGCGGAACAGATTCATGGGTTGGCGAGGCAGTGGGGGCAGAGCGGGGGGCAAGCTCCGCAGCGGGACCTTGCGATGACCCGCGACACTAGGCCGTTCCATCGCCATCTGGCAATATCCGATTGTGCCCCGGTGGGTGAAATTGGCGACTCCGGCCCGCCGGCCATGAGCCGCTTCCACGGAGCGCCGGCTTGAGCCGGCATGCCCATGCGCAGCCAGTGGGTGATGACATGGCGCTTGCCATTGGCCCCCATGGTCCAGGCCGATGCCAATCTTGCCCTCCATTTTGGCAGGCCACCACTCGCCAGCAAGCTGGCTCGACTTGGCGGCAGCAAGCTGCCGCACTCCAAGTTTTGCGATTGCCTTGTGCTGCGCTTCCTGTCGTTGTGGGGCCGCCCGCTTCTCCGCCGCCATGGCCCGCCCCTACACGCTTCACCGCCCGCTTGTTGCCTCCGGCATCGATTACGTTGCCGCGCTCAATGCCGAGCAATACGCCGCGGTGGCTTCGCCGCCGGGCAAGGCCTTGGTCATTGCTGGTGCCGGCTCTGGCAAGACCCGCACGCTGACGTACCGGGTGGCCTGGTTGCTCGATCAGGGGGTTGAGGCGCGGCAAGTCCTGCTGCTCACGTTCACCAACAAGGCGGCACGCGAGATGGTCGGGCGGGTGCGCGACCTCATTGCCCGCGACACCTCGGACTTGTGGGCGGGCACCTTTCACTCGATCGGCAGCCGCATCCTGCGCCGCCACGCCGAGGACCTCGGCTACACCCGCGCATTTTCTATCCTCGATCGCGACGATCAAAAGTCGATGATCTCCAAGGTGGTCGCCGCCTGTGACATCAATACCAAGGAACGCCGCTTTCCCAAGGCCGACGTGTTGGCCTCCATCTTCAGTCTGATGGAAAACTCCGGTGCCAGCCTCGAACAGATCATCGCCACTAGCTATGACCGGTTTTACGATTGGCTCGATCAGATCGAACAAGTCCGCCTTGGCTACATCGAAAAAAAGCGCGCCTCCAACGCCATGGACTTCGATGACCTGCTGGTGCTCACCGTGCGCCTGTTTGAGGAACGGCCGGAGGTGCTCGATATCTATCAAAAACGCTTTCGCCACATCCTCGTCGATGAGTATCAGGATACCAACCTGGTGCAGGGCCGCATGATCGATATGCTGGCAGGAGAGTCTAACAGCCTTATGGCTGTCGGCGACGATGCCCAGTCGATTTATTCATGGCGGGGCGCGGACATGGCGCACATTCTGGGTTTTCCCACGCGCTATGCCGGGGCGCAGGTATTCACGATCGACACCAACTACCGCAGCGCGCCGGAGTTGTTGGATCTATCAAACGCGGCGATCCGCGCCAACCAAGGCCGCTTTGAAAAGGACCTGCGGGCGGCGCGGCCGGCGGCCGGCGTTAGACCCGCGTTGGTGGCGCTCGCGGAGCCGCGGATGCAGGCGGCGTTTGTGGTGCAGCGGATGCTTGAGATGCACGATGCGGGCACCCCGTTGAGTGAGATGGCGGTGCTCTACCGCGCGCATTTCCATAGCCTGGAACTGCAGATGGAACTGACGGTGCGCAAAATCCCCTTCGTCCTAACCAGTGGCTTGCGGTTTTTCGAGCAAGCTCACGTCAAGGATGTGTCGGCATTTTTGCGCTTCGTGGTCAACCGCCGCGACGAGGAAAGTTTCCTGCGCCTGGTGATGATGTTGCCAGGCTGTGGACCCGTCGCCGCCGACAAACTCTGGCGCGAATGGCTCGACACCGGCTGGGCCGCCCGCGACGACCTGCCCGTCAAATTTTCCGAGGTCATGCTCGCCTTTAAAAAAGTGCCCAAAAAAGCCCTCAAGGCGTGGCAGCAATTGTGTTATACCCTCGACGAGCTCGCACCTAACGGGTTCCCGGCCAAGCCCGCGGCCATGATCTACAGCGTGCTGGAGGGCGTCTATAACGAGTACCTGGAAGCCAGCTTTGAAAATTTTGAGAGTCGTCACAGTGACTTGGACCAGCTCTCGCGCTATGGCGAAGGCTTCGAGGATATCGTCGAATTTCTCTCGCAACTATCATTGATGGGCTCCGTCGATGGCGAACCGGGCGCCGCCGATGCTGCTGCCAACGAGGACAAGGTGACGCTCTCGTCGATCCATCAGGCCAAGGGCTTGGAATGGCAGGTGGTGTTTGTGATTTGGCTGGTGGACGGCCAATTCCCTAACGGCCGCATCCTCGAGACCGAGGACCAACCCATGTTGGAAGAGGAACGACGGCTGTTTTACGTCGCCATCACCCGCGCCAAGGACCACCTGTACCTCACCTATCCACAGACCAATCCCAAGTCCTACACCGGCGATGTGAGCTGCCGCCCGTCGCGCTTCCTCAACGACTTTCCACCTGAGTTGGTCGAGGAATGGGACGTCGCCAGCCCGGACCCATGGGGCGACGACACGCCGTTTTGACCACGCCCGCACAATTCCAGAATTCAGCCAACAGCCTCGTTTTTGCTTGAGGCGAGCACGTTGGATTCCATAAAATTGTGGTAAATCGTGGCAATGAAACCACAGATTGCACGGATAATGAATGAGTTAGAAATTTTGTAGCGTTGCCCATTTGGGTGAGCCTGATATTTGATAGATCAAAACCCTCTTATCCGTGTAATCCTCTTCAATCCGTCTAATCCATGGTTCATCTTAGCTCAAGCATTGCCAGGATGCGGCTTTCGGATTGCAGTGGCCCGCGCAATTTGTGAAAATCGCACTTGGAAGCCGATGGGGACCTCGCTACGCTTGGCCCATGCACGACCCCCGCATCGACGCGCTGGCCCGCCAATTGGTCCGCTATTCCACCTCGCTTAAAAAAGACGAGAAAGTCCTCATCGATTTGTTTGACGTGCCCGAGGCCATCGGCCTGGCGCTCATCCGTGAAGCACGGGCCAAGGGGGCGCTGCCATTTGTGCGGGTTCATCAGGCGCGGCTGACCCGCGAGTTGCTCAAAGGCGCGCAGGACGGCCAATACTCGCTGATGAGTAAGCAGCTGTTGGCGGAAATGCAGGAGATGGACGCCTACATCGCCATCCGCGGCGGTAGCAACATCGCCGAAACCTCGGACATACCCGTTGAACGCATGCAGCTGGCCATGAAGCATCTGCGGCCAGTGTTGGAATACCGGGTGAAAAAAACCAAGTGGAGTGTGTTGCGCTGGCCGAACCCGTCGATGGCCCAGCAAGCGGGCATGAGCACCGAGGCGTTCGAGGATTTCTATTTCAAAGTCTGCTTGCTCGATTACAAGGCGCTGGTCCCCGCCATGAACGCGCTGAAAAAACTCATGGATAAGACCGACCGCGTGGAGATCACCGGCCCTGGTACCGACCTGCGTTTTTCTATCAAAGGTATCCCGGCCCTCATCAGCGCCGGTTGCTACAATGTGCCCGATGGCGAAGTATTCACCTCGCCGGTTCGCAATTCGGTGGAAGGATATATCAGCTACAACGCGCCCACGATCTATCAAGGCATCGGGTTCGATAGCATCCGCTTCGAGTTTTCCCAAGGCAAAATCGTCAAGGCGGAGGCAGGGGCCAAAACCAAAGCGCTCAACAAGATCCTCGATACCGATGAGGGCGCTCGCTACATCGGCGAATTCGCCCTGGGCCTCCATCCCTTGATTCTCGAGCCGATGCGCGATATCCTCTTCGACGAGAAAATCGCTGGCTCGTTCCACTTCACCCCCGGCCAGGCGTACGAGGACGCCGACAACGGCAACCGCTCGCAAATCCATTGGGACATCGTCAATATCCAGCGCAAGGACTACGGCGGCGGCGAGATCCGCTTCGATGGCAAGCTCATCCGCAAGGACGGTCTGTTCCTGCCCAAGGCTCTAGCCAAACTCAATGGCTGAACGGCCAATGAACCAGCCTTGTAGCGGCGCGTCTATGACCGCCGCTGCGTTAGAGATGCGCTATCTCATGCACATCGGCGCTCACAGATCGCCGCTACAACACATCTCAGGTGCCCCCCGCCAGGCCACTCATGGAGCCTCTCCGGCGATGATTCGCTCCGTCGTGGCTATCGCGTACATGGCTCCGGCCTCGTCGAGCAGCGCGGTGGAGATGATAGAAACCTCTGTGACCCTGCCGTCTTTGGTTAGGCGCTGCGTGCGATACGGCTCCAGGATTTCGGCCCGGCTGAGCTGGGCGAGCTTGTCCAGCGCCCCCTCGCGCAGGTCCTGGGGGATCCGGTCGCGCACGTGCAGCAGGAGTGCCTCGGCCTCGCTCCAGCCATACATGCGCACCGCGCCCGGGTTCCACGCGATGATGCGGCCGTCCAGATCCTGGACGGTGACGGCATCGTGAGCGTCGCGCACGACCACCGCCAAGCGGAGCAAATCGTTGGCTTTGTGCAGCGCCTCTTGCATCCGCTTGCGCTCGGTGATGTCCTCGATCATGCAGAGATGGCGCGGATGCGCCTTGTCTTCGACACTCGTCGGCGCAATCGTCATGCTGATCCACACCGCTGTGCCGTCGCGCTGGAGATAACGCTTCTCGGTCTGAAAACCGCTGATTTTACCAGCATTCAGGTGTGCCATGTTGTACAGATCTGTTTGGATATCATCCGGGTGGGTGATGCTCATCCAGTCGATGTGCGCCATTTCCTCCGGTGTTCTGCCGACGATTTTGGCGAATATGGGATTGACGTCGTAAAAATGGCCGTTGAGGGAATCGATCAGGGCGACTCCGAGCGGGGCCTCGACGAAGAGTCTTTTGAAGAGTTCCTCACTTTTGCGCAGGGCCTCTTCCACCTGCTGCATGTCGGTGATTTTGACATTCGCCTTTTTCAGCTCGTTAATGTCCACAAACGAGAGGACTGCACCCTCAATGACGTTTTCCGTCGTGCGGTAGGGCAGGATGCGCAGCAGATACCAGTGTCCCCGCGTTGTTTGCACTTCGCGCTCAATCGGAATTAACGAGTCCAAAACGCCGCGGAGATCCTCCTCCAGGGTGGAATAATTTTGCAGGCGAGTGCTGAAGTCGTGCACGTAGCGGCCGGCGTCCTCCAGAGTGACGTTGATGATTTCGGCAACGGGCGGGGTGAAGCGCAGGACGCGCAGGTGGAAGTCCACAAACATGGTGGCGATGCCGGTGCCGATCAGCAGGTTGTTGATGTCGTTGTTAGCCTGCGCCAAGTCCACCACTTTGTTCTGCAGCTCGGTGTTGACCGTGTGAAGCTCCTCGTTGGTCGATTGCAATTCCTCCTTGGAGGTCTCCAGCTCCTCGTTGGAGGATTGCAATTCCTCGTTTACAGACTGCATTTCCTCGTTGGCGGATCTGAGTTCTTCGGTGGAGCTCTCCAGCTCTTCCAGGGAACTTTGCAGGTATTCCTCCTGTTCCAGCAATTTCTTGTTGAGTTCCACAACGCGTGCGTCCGACTTCTTCCCCCTGACCACCGCCCCCTGACCGCCGGGCGTCTGTCCTCCACCCGTCGGCTCCTCCGGCGCTGGTGGTGCTTCCTCCAGGATGACCAGATACAGGGCTCCCTCGGGCAATGCGGCCGGATCCGCGAGCACCGGGGAAACGGTCAGGTTGATCGTGGAAAAGTCCCCGTTGGTTTTTACGCGCACGCCGGGTGAGACCACCACCTCTTTGGCCTGCGCGGCTTTGTGCAGGGCCACGGCCAGATCATGCCGCAGTCCTTCGCGGGCGGTTTTCAGGATGTTGTTGGTCCCGCCTTCGCCGGGGGCCAGTTCCAAATAGCGCCCCGTGCGGCCGTGAATGTAGAGGATGTCCCCTCGTTCGTTGACCAGCGCGCTGGCTTGCACGATCTGCTGCACCATCGCCTTTTCGGCCAGTGCACGCATGAAAGGTTTGGCGGCGGGTGTCGCCTTGTCCGCGAACCGGGGGTGGTCCACATTCAGCAACGGCAACGGCAGAGGCGGAACGAGCTGATCGATCACCCGGTGCCGCGTGCTAAAGCGGTTCTCCTTGCGCCGATACAGCTTCGCGCGGCGGTCCAGCGTGGCAAACAAATCGTCAAACCCGCCCACGCTCTCGGACGTGCCCAGAAACAGCAAGCCGTCCGGGTTCATCGAGTAGTGGAAGAGCGGGAAGAGCCGTTTCTGGAGATCCGCGTTGAGGTAGATGAGCAGGTTGCGGCAGCTCACCAGGTCGATCTTCGAGAACGGCGGATCCTTGATCAGGTCGTGCTCGGAAAATATCAGCAGGTCGCGGATGCTTTTGTGGACGCGATACCCGCTGCCGTCGGCTTCGGGGGTGAAAAAGCGTTTCAGCCGCGCTGGCGTGATGTCGGCGGCGATGCTGGTCGGGTAACGGGCGGCGCGGGCCGTGGCGATGGCCCGGCCGTCGATGTCGGTGGCGAATATTTGCAGGGTATGGAACTGGCCGAGGGTCTCCATGCGCTCCTGCATGAGGATGGCGAGGGAATAGGCCTCCTCGCCGGTCGAGCATCCGACCGACCAGACGCGAATGGTACTGCCGGGGGGCCTGCCCTCGAAGAGTTTGGGAATGCCCAGTTCTTCAAGAGCCGTGAAGGCTTCCGGGTCGCGGAAAAAATTAGTCACGCCGATGAGCAAATCGCGGAATAGCGCGGTCCCTTCCGCCGGGGCCTCCTGCAAATACCTCACGTAGTTGTCGATCATTTTGATCTCCTGCACGGCCATCCGCCGCTCAATCCGGCGGCTGATCGTGCTCGGCTTGTATTGGGAAAAGTCGTGGCCGGTGTATGCACGCAGCAGCACGAAGATTTTTTTCAGCGCGCTCGCGTCGGTGGTTGCCGCGGTGGTTGCCGCGGTGGTTCCCGCTAACAGGCGGACGCGGTGGAGGAAGGCATGAGCGGCATAGCCTAGCAGCTTGGCGGGCATTGCGCCCGGCGGCAGATCACAATCCATCAGGCCCGTGGCGATGGCGCTGCGCGGCATGCCGTCAAACTCCGCGGACTGCGGGCTCTGGGCCATGACCAAGCCCCCTTCGCCCTTGATCGCGCAGAGCCCCTGCGTCCCATCGCTGGCGGTGCCCGAGAGTACGATGCCGATTGCCCGCTCATGCTGATCCTGCGCCAGCGAGCGAAAGAAGTAGTCAATGGGCAGGCGCTGGCCGTGAGGGGTGTGGGGTTCGATGAGTTGCAGCGTGCCATTCAATAGCGCCATGTCGCGATTGGGGGGGATGATATACACGCAGTTGCTCTCCACCGCCATCCCGTCCTCGACTTCCAATACCTGCATGCTCGTGTATCGACTGACGATCTCGCTCAGGATGCTCAGGTGATACGGTGCCAGATGCTGCACCAGCACAAACGCCATTCCCGAATTGGCCGGCATGTTGGTAAAAAACTCCTGGAACGCCTTCAGCCCCCCAGCCGAAGCCCCGATGCCCACAATGGGGAAACCACGGTCACCCTTGGCTGGCTTGCGGGCTGAGTTTCCAGTTGCTGGTGGCTTTGGTTTCATTGTTAGAATGGCGCTTGAGGTGAAGGCTTTTTTGCCAAGCCGGCGCTAGGCCGTGGGCTGCCACCCGATCCGTTGGGCAGTTCTCCACCGGCCATCAGACCCAACGGGCCCGCTCATAGCAAGAAGATTGTTGGAAAACCCATTGCGCCAGCCCTTTAGCGGCGTGTCTGCGACCGCCGCAAAAGGGCGTCTCAATCTCCAGTCTAACTCGCCTGCGGCGCTGCCTGCAGCGCGTAGTGGACATGGATTGCTGCGTAGGCGTCGTTGGCCGCGTAGAGCAACTGGCGCTCGGTCAAGTCCCGTGCGGCCCAGTTGGAGGTGGTCACCGATTTGGATTTGAGCAGCCTGCGCTTAAACAGCATGGCAATGGCGGACTTGGCACCGACGGCATTGCGGTAGCCGAGTTTTTTGAACGCACGGTCCAGATCGACGATGGCCGCAGGCCGCAGGCCGAAGCGGTTGGCGATCTGCTGCAAATCCCCGCTCAGACCAAACCCGATCTTGGTCAGCCCGGCGGAGCACAGCAGCTCAAGGATCACCGGGTGCGTATCGCTAAAACACGCTTGAAAAATAAACGCCTTGTCCAAAGTGGCAAATTGCAGCACGTGCGGCCCCGTGGATTTCTCGCCTTTCCGAAAAGTCGGTTTCGACTCGGTGTCGAAGCCCACGCTCCCCGCCCGCATGAGTTCTTCTGCGGCACGCCGCGCCTGGCTGGCACTGGTCACCACGAACACGCGCTCCATGCCCAGCGCGGCGAAGGCCTCCATTTCGGCAATCTCAGTCTTGGGTGGCGGCGTCGGGTGGGCGGACTCTGGCATGCCCCGGATACGCACGCCCACCGCCCTATCTTTCCGCGACCGCAGCGCCGCCTGTCACCCACGGAGCGCGGGCTTGAGTGCAATTCAACCCGAACTCCGAAGCTGAAATCTGAAATTCGATCATGAAACCACGGATTACACGGATTTTTTGGATGTGAATTTTCTCACCATTTTCGGCACGGCAGAAGCGCTAGATCGCCCTTATTTTAATCCGTAAAATCCGTGTAATCCGTGGTTTATTTTCCCCCGAGTATTGTCAAACTTCGGCATTCGGGTTCAACCCTCTGCCGCAGTTTCCGGGCCCGCCCCGCGCTGGTACCAGCCCCGCGAGGCATTGCAGGCGCGGCAAACCGAGAGCATCACGGGCACTTCGACGAGTACCCCCACCACGCAGGCTAGGGCCGCCCCGGAACCCGGACCAAACAGCGTGATGGCCACCGCCACCGCCAGCTCAAAAAAGTTGCTGGCACCAATGAGTGCCCCGGGCGCGGCGATGGAGTGGGGCACCTTGCAGCGCCGCATCAACAGATAGGTCAAACCGGAATTGCAATAGACCTGCACCAAGATCGGGATGGCCAATAAAATAACAGCGCTCCATCGGGTCGTTAGATTGTCCGCTTGAAAGGCAAAAATGAGCAGCAGCGTCGCCAACAACGCCACCACCGTCAGCGGCTGGAAGCGCGGTAGGAAAACTTGCTCGAACCACTCGATTCCATGCGCCTTGACTAGCGCCTTGCGGGTGAGATAGCCGGCCAGCAACGGGATGAGGATGAACACCAGCACCGAGGTGAAGAGCACCTGGTTCGGCACGATCACATCCGCCACCCCGCACAAAAACATCACGATCGGCGCAAAGGCCACCAACATGATGAGGTCGTTGACGGCCACCTGCACCAGCGTGTAGACCGGGTCGCCATCAGTTAGATAACTCCACACGAACACCATCGCGGTGCAGGGCGCGGCAGCCAGGATGATCAGACCGGCGGTGTAGTTCTTGGCCATCTGCGGCTCGATCCATGCGGAAAATACGTGCTGCAGGAAAATCCAGGCGAGCAATGCCATGCTGAAGGGTTTGACTAACCAGTTGACAAACAACGTGATCAACAGCCCCTTGGGCTTTTTGGCTATGCCGCCTAACGAACTGAAATCGATCTTGAGCATCATCGGGAAAATCATCAGCCAGATGAGCAACGCGATAGGAATATTGACGTGCGAGCCATTGCCGAATTCCATCCGGCTGAGGCTGGCGATGACGTTAGGCAACAGTTTGCCCAGCGCTACACCGACGAGCATGCACACGAACACCCAGAGCGATAGGTAGCGCTCGAAAAAGTTCAGTCGTTTGGGAGGCGCAGCGGTAGGGGGAGGATTCATGGTCGTGGGGGTGGGATGATAGATTCGGCGAGGCGTGTGAGGGCGTTCGGGCCGCTGGGCTCCTCGGCTTGCCAAGGCAGCCAAGCGCTGCGGGTGGCATGGATTTCCACCACCTCGTGGAGGTAGCGGAGTTCCGCTTGGGCGCGGCGTTGCAACAAGGAGTCGCAGGAGTCGCAGTGAAGCAGGCTCTGATTGATGACCCAGGCAAAGGGTTCGATGTGGGCGCGGCGCAGATCGTCCTGCAACGCCGCCGCCTCATGCACCGGCGTCGCTTCCGCCAGCGTGACAAGTAAAATGCGCGTGAAGGCCGGATCGCGCAGCCGCCCGAGCAGTTGCCGCACTTCCTCCGGTTGGCTGTTGCGCGCCTGGCGCTCCATCTCGCGTTGATAGGCCTCGCTGGCATCCAGCAGCAACAAGGTGTGGCCGGTGGGCGCGGTGTCCAGCACGACAAATCCCTGGCTGCCGTGGCCGACGACGCGGGCAAAGGCACGGAAAACCGCGATCTCCTCGGTACAGGGGGAGCGCAGGTCTTCCTCTAACAATAAGCGGGCGGCCGCATCCAGCACGCCGTCCTGAGCCTGCATCACTTCTGCCTGATAGGCGGCGGTTTCCGCTGCCGGGTCGATCCTGCTGAGCGTGAGCCCGGCCACGTGTCCCGCCAAGGTGTGCACCAGATGCGCGGCCGGATCGGTGGTGCTCAGATGCACGGCATGGCCGCGCTTGGCCAGCATCACCGCGATGGCTGCCGCCACCGTCGTTTTGCCGACGCCACCTTTGCCCATGGTCATGATCACGCCGTGGCCACGGCGCTCCAGATCCGCCACCACTTGGGTGAGGCTGTCCATGGCGGGCAGCGTCCGCACATCGGGGGGCTGTGGCGCGGCGCTAACCGGGTCGCCATCCAGCAAGCATCGCAGGCCATGGAGGCCGAGGATATTGATGGGGCGCAGCGGCACCTGGTAACTCGGCAGGCTGGCGATGAAGTCACGCGCGCCGGCCAAGGCGGTCGAACCGCGCTGCTGCATGGCCAGTGCGGTGGCATCGGCAGTGCAGGATGTTTCAAAGACCCCGTTGATGATGAGGCGCTGATTGACCACCCCGAGCGCCCGCAGTTCGTCGGACGTGCGTTGCGCCTCGCGCAAGGCGGCGGCTTGCGGACGACATACTAACATGATCATCGTCGCCGCAGCATCGGCCAGGGTGGTGACTGTGGCCTCATAGATGGCGCGCTGTTTTTCCAAACCGGCTAGAGGGCCGAGACAGGATGTGCCACTGGTATTGTGGTTGAGGAATTGATCCCATGCCTTGGCTAGGCTCATGAGCCGCAGCGTGTGGCCGGTGGGCGCGGTGTCAAACACCACCTGATCGTAGTTAGCTGCCGCCTGCGGGTTGCCAATGAGCCCGGCAAATTCATCAAAGGCCGCGATTTCCACCGTGCAGGATCCCGATAGTTGCTCCTCCATGCTGCGCAGCGCCGCCTCCGGCAGCAAGCCGCGCAGCGGCCCGATGAGCCGTTCGCGGTAAGCGGCGGCGGCCTCTAGCGGATTGATATTGAGTGCATCAAGCCCCACCACCCCGGCGATGGCGGTGGGCTCGCGCGACAAGGCCGTACCCAGGACTTCATCGAGGTTGGAGGCAGGATCGGTGCTCACTAACAACACGCGCCGACCCGCCCCGGCGAGTTGCAAGGCGGTGGCGCAGGACAGCGAGGTCTTGCCAACGCCGCCCTTGCCGGTGAAAAACACATAGCGGGTGCTGCCGATGTCTTCGGTCTGATAGGGCGGCAGCTTCATGAGACCGTCCCGGTTGCCTGAGCTTGCGCCGCGCACAGCCAGTCCTTGCGCTCGGCCGACGTCGGGTAGCGGCCTTGCAGCAACACGACCCCATCTTGGAAAATCACTGGCAAGGCGTCAGTCCCAGATTTTTCCAACAGGGCCTTGACCGCTGGGTTGTTAACAAACGCCAGCGGTTGTTGGCCTAGGTTATAACGCTCGACGGCAATGCCATGGCCGCGGAGTTGCGCCAGCATGACCGCGAAACTAACCAGTTCGAGGTCCACCTGGGTGCCACAGACACCAGTGGAGCAGCACATCGGCGGATCATAGACTTGCAGCAAATTCATGGTTTTTTTGGTTAGTTTGTATTGGCTTTGGCGGCGTCGCGGCGGCCGTCGGCGTATGCCTCGAACACCCGCTTGATTTCGTCGCGCACGCGGCGGAACACGGCGATTTGGGCGGCTACGTCGCCCGGCGCGTGGGCCGGATCATCGAACCCCCAATGATGGCGGTTCAATTGGCCGGGGAAGAGCGGGCAGGCTTGGTCCACATTGCCGCACACGGTGATGACGGTTTCGACGTTTTGTTGGAGAAACTCGTCCAAGTGCTTGCTGTGGTGAGCGGAAATATCGATGCCAATCTCCGCCATCGCCTGGATGGCCAGCGGATGCACGTAGCCGGCGGGGCGCGAACCGGCACTGCGCACGTCGAGCAGGTCGCCGGCGGCGTGGCGAAGAATGCCTTCGGCCAGGTGGCTGCGGCACGAATTGCCAGTGCACAAGATCAGTACAAGGGGGAGCTGGGGATGGGACATGGGTCGGTGGGGGGGCGATGTTAGATTGGTTGCGGGCCGCAGTGGTTGCGGCGGATTTTCTTGAGTTGCGCCAGGTCGTCACGAAACCCGCCGTTCTCGAAAACGCAGTCCTGCAGGCAGGCGAGATGGGCGCTTAGTTGCGGGCTGGGCTTGGCCGGCAACGCGTATATCCGCCAGGTGCCGCGGATTTCCACCTCCACCATCGCGTGGCGCCGCAGGTAGGCGAGTTGTTGGGATGTGCGCACCGCGCCAATTCCCAGTACTTGCTCGATGTGGCACACGCATTGCGGCCCCGTGCGCAGCAGGTTGAGAATGCGTAGCCGGTTCCCATCGCACAGGCACTTGTAAATGGCGATGATTTGTTCGGAATGATGGCGCGTGGCGGACATGACGTGCCATTAATTAAGCGGTTCATTAAATAAGCACAAGCAAAAACAAGCATCTTTGGGGATTTTTTTCTTCTTCATCCGTACAATCGTTCGACTCATTGCCCACCATCTACCAGCTGCAGCGGGCTTGCCGCCCGCGGTAAAATGGGTGCAATCGTGAGATTGCCCACGCTCTTGCGGCGACGGCACCCGGGATTGTCCTTGTAAAGGGGAGAGGATGCTTGGGATTTTGCTGCATCTTTTTCCATGATCCCGCTCAGCGTTCTCAATTTGCAGTGGACCGAGGGCGGCGCAGCGCCACATGCTGCGGGCATGCCGACGCGCAAAGGATGGATGAGAGTGGCCGGTGCCATCAGCAGCGGCTTGCTGGTGGTGGGGCTGTTCCCGCCGTTTCATGCCGTGGGCCTGGCCTGGCTGGCGTTGTTGCCGCTATTGCCGGCGCTGTGGTCGTTGGAGGGGAAACGGGCGGGGTTGAATGGCTTCGGCCTGGGCTGGCTGGCCGGCAGCGTGAGCAGCGGCGGGCAATTTTACTGGCTGGGCGAGGTATCGTGGCTGGCGGCGGGCTTGTTGCCGCTCTATCTGGGGCTTTTCTGGGGCGTATTTGGGGCCTTCGCCGCCACTCTGGGCAATCCCTGGCACAAACATCGCGCCACGCAGACGCCCGCGCCATGTCATTCGCGGCGCCACCGGCTGCTCGCCGCGGTGCTGCCGAGCGTGCCGGGATCGCCGCGCTTGAGCTTGCGAAGCGCCTATTGCCACGGAGCCATCTGGGCCGGGTTGGAGTGGCTGCGCAGTTGGCTGTTCAGCGGCTTCGGCTGGAACCCGCTCGGCGTGGCGTTCCATGATAGCTTGCTGCTGGCACAGGCGGCGGATTTGTTGGGTGTGATCGGCCTTTCACTATTGCTGGTATTTTGTCAGGCGGTGATGGTGCAGGCCGCCGCCCGCCTGCTAACTAAAAGCCCGGCGCCCGAACCCCGCCAGTGGTGGGACGTGGCCGCTGCGGTCCTGATCGTGGCGCTGGTGTTAGGCTACGGGTCGGCTAGGCTGCAGGGCGAAGGCTACCGCAAGTCGGTTAGAATCAGGTCGTTGCTGGTGCAACTCGACGTGCCGCAGGAGGCCGCCGCAGTGCAGTGGGACGATTTGAAAATCACCGCTGCCTACGAGGATGACACCCTGGCAGCGCTGGAGGCGATCAAACAAGCCGACGCCCTAAGCGGAGAGTCGGCGGTCCGGCACTGGCCAGACTGGGTGCTGTGGCCGGAAGGAGCCCTGCGCGGGCAACTTCTGCGCACGGCCGATGGCGGCTGGGGCACTTGGCAACAAAACCTCGATACCATCGCCCAAGTGCGCAGGGCCGGGCCCTTTACGCTCATTTACGGGATCAACGAAATGGAGGCGCTGCCTAAAGGCGAGCAATTGATCCCCAAACCCGATGGCCGCATCTATAACTCGCTCGCCGTCATGTCTCCTAGCGATGAATTGCAGACATTCCGCAAACACCACCTGGTGATTTTCGGCGAAACCATTCCGCTGGTGGACTCCCTGCCATTTCTCAAACAAATCTACGAGCAGCAATCCGGCACCGAATACAACGGCTCGTTCACTCCCGGCGATTCGTTCGAGCCACTCACCCTCAACGTCGGCGGTCGCAGCATCGGCGCTATCCCGAGCGTGTGTTTCGAAGACAGCGTCCCGCGTCTACTTCGCCAGTTTGCCCGGCCCGGCCCGCAAGTCATTCTCAACGTCACCAATGACGGCTGGTTCAAACACTCCGCCGCAGCCGCCCAACATTTCGCCAACGCCCGCTTCCGCGCCATCGAATTGCGCCGCCCCATGCTGCGCTGCGCCAATACCGGCGTGAGCGCCGCCATATCCAGCTGCGGCTCCACCGCCCACCCCGATACCGGCGCCGCTCAGGTTCTAAGCGATGCGACTGGCAGCCACTTCACCCGCGGCACGCTCCTCACCGAGTTGGACGTGCCGCTCGAACCGGCCGTCACCCTCTACGCAGTCCTCGGCGATGGCGGCATCATCTTGCTCGCCTTGCTGGCGCTGGGAACGGCCACGCTCACCCGGCCGGGTCATTGACTAAGGGACAGACCTTTTATCACGGCGGCCAAGAGTCGTGGTAAACCCAGAGCGTAGAACCACCAAAATGATGCCTTGTCGCCATGGGCCGACTGGCTAGTGTCCGGCACATGCGAAACCGTGATACCGCCAGGTTGCCCCTGAAGCCAGTCATCGCCCTGTTTATGTTGCTAATTGCCGCGCTGGCGTTCGGCGCGGAGGGGCCGCCCGTGGATGTTGGGGACGACTTCGGATCACCGCTGCTGCTTGTCGGCTTTATGTTCATCGGGATGGCAGTGGTTTTGTTTTTGGTGGGCGCGGGCATTGCCGTGACCGGCATCATCGCGATGTCTGCCGCCATCTGCGCGGGTCTGGGCATCGTCTCAACCGCCGCGTGGGTCGGGCTCGTGCGTCGGCGTTGCTCCTCAGGCCTGCGTGCGCTGCATTACCAAGTCTGTGCGCTGGCCGCCATGCCCGCAGGTATCGGAGCACTGTGGCTTGGCAGTCACTATTTCGCCCCGCAGTTGCATGGCGGCCAGATTCTCGTCATCGGTTCACTCGCCGGCATGACTGGCGGGCTGCTGCTGGCCCTGGTCATCGACCGCCTCGCCGGTATCGTCTATAGACGCATGGTGGCACACCGGCACTGAGATGGAATTCACTCGGCGGATGAATGCTGCCGCCGCTGGATGGGGGCAGCCCTCAGATTCTCTACTATTTATCTGTCACCATGTAAAAATCTGGGCTGGCGCGGGGGGAGGGGATCGGGCAGGGTTAGCGCATGAATGCTGCTGCCGCTGGATTTGCCATGCCCCCCGAATGGTCGCCGCAAGAAGCGGTGTGGTTGTCGTGGCCGGTGGACGATCCGCGGCATTGGGGAGGGGCGAAGCAGGAGTTGATCTGGCGAAAGTTTGCGGAGATTGCGGCGGCCATCAGCCGCTTTGAGCCAGTGCGCATCAACGCGCCGGAGGCGTCCCACCGGGCGATAAGCGCGGCGTGTGGGCGGGCGCTGGCGGTGCCGGAGCGGATTGAATTGTTTGATCATCCGAACAACGACGTGTGGTGCCGGGATCACGGGCCGATTTTCGTAAAGCACGGGGCAAGCGGCGAGGTGGCGGTGACGGATTGGGGGTTCAACGCCTGGGGTGGAAAATTTCCGCCGTGGGATCTGGATGACGGCATTCCGAGCCGGATAGCGGCGACGCTGGGCATGGCGAGTTTCACCGGCGGCATGATTTTGGAAGGGGGCGCGATTGAGATCAACGGTGGGGGCCAACTTCTGACCACCGAAGCGGTGTTGCTCAATGCGAACCGCAACCCGGATCTCACGCGCACAGACGTGGAGCAACGGCTGCGCGACGGACTCGGGGTCGCTGAAATCCTGTGGCTACGGCAAGGCATCGAGGGCGACGACACCGATGGCCACATCGATGATTTGGCCAGGTTTGTGGATCGGCAAACCCTGCTGGCCTGCGTCGAGCGCAACCGCCACTCACCTAACTACCCAATTCTCGACGAAAACCTCGCCCGCCTGAAATCCTTCCTCGACCCCCAGGGCCGGCCGTTCGAGGTGTTGGAAATTCCACTGCCGCAAGCCTGCGAGGTGGCGGGTTGGCGGCTACCGGTGCTGCCAGCCTCCTACGTCAATTTCCTCATCGTCAATGGCGGGGTGTTGGTGCCGACGTTTCGCCAGGAAAAAAATGACAGGCGCGCCCTGAGCATGATTCGCGAAGTGTTCAACCATCGCGAGGTGATCGGCATTGATTGCCTTGATCTGGTCGAAGAGGGCGGCACCTTGCACTGCATTTCCCAACAGCAGCCCGCATGAACCTCCCGAGCAACTTGGAAGATTTACCGCGGAGGCGCGAAGGCCGCAAAGGAGCGCAAAGGAGCGCAAAGGAG
>Ga0114962_10001924_pt1 | contig 17668 bp, 22 predicted proteins | sample C_130820_MF_Meta_FD_87017 | JGI IMG/M metagenome (GOLD analysis project Ga0114962, IMG submission 87017) | Freshwater microbial communities from Lake Croche, Canada to study carbon cycling - C_130820_MF_MetaG | ecosystem: Environmental > Aquatic > Freshwater > Lake | place: Lake Croche, Canada...
AGTTTTTCTACAACAGAATTAAGAAATCGTGTGGTTGAAAATGATAAAGGTAAGAAATGAAAGTAGCCATCATAACGGATCAACATTTCGGAGCAAGGAATGATTCCGTCAATTTTATTAACTTCTTTGAGAAGTTTTATTCAAACACATTTTTCCCTACATTAAAAGAAAAAGGTATCACCAATTTATTAATTCTTGGTGATACATTTGACCGTAGAAAGTATATCAACTTCTATTCTCTGAAGAAAACCAAGGAGATGTTTTTTGATAAGTTAGCAGGCATGGATATCAAAGTCCACATGTTAGCTGGAAACCACGATACCTATTTTAAAAATACCAATGAAGTAAACTCAGTTGAATTGCTTTTGAGTGAATATTCGAATGTTCATATTATTAGTTCACCTGAAGAAATTTGGGTAGATGACGGTATCGATGGAGAATATATCTGCATGATGCCTTGGATTTGTCCAGATAATTATGATGAAAGCATGAATATGCTAAAGAAGACCAAGGCTCAAATATGCATGGGTCACTTTGAAATTCAAGGTTTTGCCATGTATCGTGGCATGGAATCACATGAAGGTTTGGATAAAAATCTATTCAATAAATTTGATATGACCTTTTCAGGACACTATCACCATAAATCATCCGATGGAGATATCCATTATCTAGGCAATCCATACGAACTTACTTGGTCAGATTATAATGACCCACGAGGATTCCATCTGTTTGATTTGGAAACTAGAGAATTAGAATTCTATCAAAATCCATATACAATCTTTAATAAAATTACATATGATGATACTGTTGAAAATGCTATTGAAGTATTTTCGAAGATGGATTTATCAATCTACAAAGACACGTTCGTTAAAGTAATCGTAGTAAATAAAACAAACCCATTCCTATTTGACCTATTCGTGTCTGAATTATACAAGAATGCACCAATTGATGTTTCGATTGTTGAAGATAATTTAGACTTGACAGAAGGGCTAGAATCTGATATTATATCCGAAGCTGAAGACACATTAACGATTCTGAATCATTATGTGGACAATATCCAGTCTGATGGAATTGATAATGTTAAGCTTAAAGGTATTTTGAAATCGCTTTATGTTGAAGCGCTTAATTTAGAGAATGTATGATACTATTTGAAACAATACGTTGGAAGAATTTTCTTTCCACGGGGAATCACTTTACAGAAATTCAGTTAACCCGCTCAAACAACACATTGATTGTTGGCCAAAATGGCGCAGGTAAATCCACAATCTTAGATGCCTTGTGTTTTGGTTTATTCGGTAAACCTTTTCGGTCTATCAATAAGAACCAAATGGTCAACTCAATCAATGCTCGTGAGTGTGTTGTGGAAGTTGAATTCTCCATTGGTGACCGCAAGTATAAAGTTATCCGTGGCATTAAACCTAATTTGTTTGAAATCTACTGTGATGGTAAGATGGTCAATCAAGATGCTAAAGTCAGGGACTATCAGGAACAACTGGAGAAGTTAATACTTAAGCTTAACTATAAATCATTTACACAAGTGATTATTTTAGGTTCGGCTTCTTTTACTCCTTTCATGCAATTGTCTCCTAAAGACCGAAGAACTATCATTGAAGATTTGCTAGACATTGAAATCTTTTCATCAATGAATGTGTTAGTTAAACAAAGATTAACAACCATCAAGGATGATATCTTTACTAGCAAAAATAAGATGGAATTATTAGCTGCTAAGATTTCATTACAAAAGGCTAACAATGAATTACACAAGAAAAATAGTGATGAAGAAATCATTAAAAAACAAAATGAAATAACTTATAATACCACATTATCTCTCACTTTACAGAATGAAATTACGGCCAATAATACCTCGCTAGCAGACCTACACAAACAAATTGCTAATACTGATGCTATTCAGAAGAAAAGTGCTAAATTATCGCAACTTGAATCTCAAATGGAAACTCGGGTCAAGAAGTTAGAGAAAGATATTGCTTTTTACCATGACAATGATAACTGTCCTATTTGTAAACAGAATATTAATCATGATTTTAAATCTGAAGAAATGGATAATCTTAGTAAAACTAAAACAGAAGTTGAAACCGGCTTAGTTGAAATTGATAGACAAATCAATGAGGTTAATGATGAGCTACAATTGATTGCTAACATCAACAAGGATATCACCAATCACAATTTAGAGATTACAAAACGATTAACTTCAATTGAATCTATCAACAAATATATTAAAAAATTGGAAGCTGAAATTACAGAATTGGTAGACAAGAAAGACAATATTGAAAATAATAATGAGCACCTTAAAGAACTTAAAGTTGAATTAAATCAGGCTATTGAAGTGCAAAAAGAATTGTTGACTGATAGACAATACTTTGATTTTGCTGGAACAATGTTAAAAGATTCTGGTATTAAAACTAGGATTATTAAACAATATTTGCCTATTATGAATAAATTGATTAATAAGTATTTGTCGACCATGAATTTCTTTGTGAATTTTGAAATTAATGAGAACTTTGAGGAAACTATCAAGTCCAGATACCGAGATGACTTTAGTTATTATAATTTCTCAGAAGGTGAAAAGTTTCGTATTGATGTGGCCTTGTTACTAACATGGCGACAAATTGCTAGATTAAAGAATTCAGTCAATACTAATTTATTAATTTTAGATGAAGTATTTGATTCAAGCCTAGATACTGGTGGAACAGATGAATTTATGAAATTGTTATATGATTTGGGTGTAGATACAAATGTATTTGTGATTAGTCACAAGGGGGACCAATTGTTTGATAAATTTAGGTCCGTTATTAAATTTCAGAAAAAAGGTAATTTTAGTCAGGTGGCCATATGAGTGATATAATTAGTTTTAATACAAATGAGTTAGCTAAGAATAAACCAAAAGAAGTCAAAATACCAACATTCAAGTTAGTGTCAGAAGGTTCTGATATTTTATATGAAGAGATGCCTATATTTGATTTTAATAATCCTCCTGTTAATCCTACAGATTTTGCTAGTTCACTAGTAGAAACCTGTAAAATAAATCGTGGGTTAGGATTATCAGCCAATCAATGCGGATTCAAACATAGAGTATTTGTGGCTGGACATGGAGATGATTATGTAGCCTATTTTAATCCTAAAGTAATTAGCATGAGTGAAACCAAAGATATTTCAGTTGAAGGATGTCTATCATTTCCTCATTTATTTTTAAATATTATACGGCCTCAATGGGTATTTGTGGAATATCAAGATTATAAAGGCGAATCACATCAAACTCAATTTGAGGGGTTAACTGCTCGAGTATTTTTACATGAATATGACCATATGAATGGTATTGCTTTTGAATCTCGTGCTAAACCATTGGCATTAAAATCTGGATTAGAAAAAAGAGCTAAGTTATTTCACAAAATGGAACAAGCACAAAAACAATTATCTAAGATGGCTAAAACTACTTCTTTTCAAAAAGATTTAGGCAAAGGTTCTCCGGTCTCACAAGTTTTAACAAATAAACCTACTGCAAAATCTGCTGGTCGTGGAAGATAAAAGGAAAATAAATGGCAACACCAATTGAATATGTAGAAAAGCAATGGGAAGAATGGCAGGTTGCAAATCCTCCAGAATCCATTGAACACATTGATGTAGAGCAAATGAAAGAACAACTAATTTCTGACTTGACTTATGCTTCATCAATGGATGTGAAAGAATATACTTTATATCAGAAATGGTTGGAAGTAAAAGAAAGATATCCAACGGAAACAATCTCAACACTATTTGGTGATGAGGAACAAATGGTCAACAAAGACCATGAAAAAATAATTAAAAAAGTTAAAACTAATTTTTGGATGCCAAAAGATCCTGATGATTATGAAAAGTTAAAACCAAAACTCGTGCTATCTAACGGAGACCTAGCTGAAACATGGAATGCCATTAGAACATTCTCATCGACAATGAAGAATAACTCTAACATTGGTCGCAATCTATTCTATACCATTATTGATGAAGTGTCAGGTAAATATCTCGGTGTAATTTGTATTTCATCCGACTTCTTAGATTTAACTCCAAGAGATGATGCTATTGGATGGACAAGAGATGTTAAAACTCAACAAGGCATGATTAATCATACGGCAATTGGTTCAACTATTGTTCCATTACAACCACTTGGTTACAATTATATGGGTGGTAAACTACTGGCATTATTATGTTTAGATGACCAAGTACAGAAAGATTGGCTTGAGCGCTACGGTGACCCTCTGATTGCTGTTACCACGACATCCTTGTATGGTAAAACAAAAGTCAATGGATTGTCTCAGTACGATGGTTTAACGCATTGGAACAAGATGGGATTCTCTTCTGGTTCAGTAGCATTCGAGCCAATTCGAGAAACTCGTAATACGGTATTTAAATGGATTAAAGAGAATTATCCACGTAAATATTTTGAATGGTGGGAAGCTAAAAACACACAAGGTCTGCCTTTGAAGCGAGACCATAAGAATCGTTCTCTAGGATTTGCTTATTCTAAATTACAAATTCCAAAAGATTTAACTAGAACTGCTCATCAACGTGGTATCTATTTTGCTCCACTATATAATGAGTCGTTTGATTTCTTACGCAAAGAAAAACAATTTAGTGAGTTGACCAAAAGTTTTGATACTAGTACAGAAGCCTTAACTACTATTTGGAAAAAGGATTATGCTAAAGGCCGAATTTCAATGCTAAAGAAAAAGAATACTGTGTCTTATGAAAACCTATTCTATGATGATTTGATTTACCTTGATTGGAACCAGACTAAAGAAAAATATCTCGGCCAAGTTGGGCGATAATCGCTTGACAAAAAGCATAGATATACTGTATACTGTTATTATTAATTGATGAGGAATTATTATGGAAATTAAAATTGCTAAAGAAGATTTACAAAAGAAAAGTTTGTTTATTGCTACCCCAATGTATGGCGGTATGAATCACGGACTTTATATGAAGGCCTGTTTAGATTTACAAGGTCTGCTTTTTCAATATGGTGTACAGGCTAAGTTTTCATTCCTGTTCAATGAATCGTTAATCACCCGAGCAAGAAATTATTTAGTGGATGAATTTATCCATCGCTCAGACTGCACACACATGTTATTTTTGGATTCAGATGTTCATTTTAATCCGCAAGATGTAATTGCTATGTTAGCCTTAGATAAAGATGTTATCGGTGGTCCATATCCTAAGAAAGCTATTAAATGGAAAAACATTTTGACAGCTATCAAAAAGAATCCAGATATTGATGTTAGTGAATTAGAAAAACTTGCTGGTGATTTTGTATTTAATCCAGTAAAAGGTACACAACAATTTTCAATTGCTGATCCATTGGAAGTTATGGAAATTGGTACTGGTTTCATGATGATTAAACGAGAAGTATTTCAAAAAATGTCCGTTGAATATCCACAAATTCATTATAAACCTGACCATGTTGGCCAAGCTCACTTTGATGGCACTCGTTATATTCATGCTTTCTTTGATACTGTAATTGATACATCTAATAGTATTACTGGTGGTGGGTCTGACCGATATCTATCTGAAGATTATATGTTCTGTCAGATGTGGCGCAAAATGGGCGGTTCAATTTGGTTATGTCCATGGATGAGAACTGCTCATATTGGAACATACCACTTTCAAGGTGATATGCCTGCAATTGCAAATTATGTAGGTGAAATGTAATGGCTATAATTGGTTTAGTTGGATTTATTGGTGCAGGTAAAGGAACAGTAGGCGAATTGTTACGCCTACAAGGATATAAACAAGCTTCCTTTGCTGGCTCATTGAAAGATACTGCATCAGTATTGTTTGGATGGGACCGAGATTTGTTAGAAGGTGATACAGATGAATCTCGTGTTTTTCGTGAACAAAAAGATGAGTTTTGGTCTTCTCGCTTTGGTTATGATTTTTCTCCTCGCTTAGCACTACAATTGCTAGGCACCGAAGCAGGCCGTGATGTATTTCACAAAGATGTTTGGATTTATGCTTTAGAGAATCGAATTAAACAATTACCGAATGTGGTACTTACTGATACTCGATTCCCAAATGAGATTGATTTCATTCGTTCTAAAGGTGGTGTAATTGTTGAAGTTAAACGAGGTCCAAGGCCAGACTGGTACCGACTCGCTTTGGAGATGAATACATTTTCACCAGACTTATACAACCAGCAACACCGAGATTTAGAAAAGGCAGTTCATGTATCCGAAAGAGCATGGGTTGGCCAAAAAGTTGATTATACTATTGAAAATAATGGTACATTGAATGATTTGAAAAATACGGTTGAATGTATATTGACAAAGATTGAAAACCGTGATACTATTAATATGTTACATAATGAAGGAGTAATAAATGAAGTTCTCGCCTAAAACAATTGATTTATTGAAGAATTTTTCTTCTATCAATCCAGGTATTTATTTTACAAAAGGCAGTACATTGCGTACAATGTCTCCACAAAAGAATATTCTATGTGAAGCTGTTGTAGAAGATGAATTTCCACAAGATTTTGGTATTAATGATTTGAATAATTTCTTATCTGTGTTATCCTTGAATAAGGATCCAGAAATTGAATTTAGTGATAATACAGTTATCATTAAATTTTTAAATGGCCGGTCAAAAATTGATTATCGTTTTACTGAGAAATCAATGATTGTGGTTCCACCAGAAAAGAATATTACACTACCATCTATTGATGTGAAGTTTAATTTAACTGAAGAAGATTTAGCTTGGATCCAAAAGACTGCATCAGTTCTTCGTTCACCCAATATTGCTGTATCTAGTAATGGTAAAACTGTTTCAATTGTATCGTTTGATGTTTCTGATAATTCAGCCGCAACAAATTCTGTTGATATTGGTGTTAATTCCGAAAAGACATATAAACTCATCTTTAAAACTGAAAACTTAAAGGTTGTACCTGGTGCATATTCTGTTGAAATTTCATCCAAAGGTGTTTCACATTTTACTAACAGTAAAGCAAACATCCAATATTGGATTGCAACTGAAACAGGAAGTACATACGGAAACTAATTATGGTCATACAAGTGAATACAATTTTTGGTGATTTTAAAGAAGATGATTTAAAAATTATCCGTGATGCTATTGAAGAAATCTCAATTCATTATCGTAAAATCGCTGATGAAAATGTAGCAATTAAAGATATTGTTGGTGCTGTTTTTGACCAATACAAGATTCCTAAGAAAATTGTTAAACGATTAGCTAAAGTACATTACAAGCAATCTTTTAGCCAGCAGATGGTTGAAGATAAGGAATTTGAAGCTTTGTATGTTGGCGTAACGGAGGTAAAATAATGGCACTTAAATATTTTGTTAATGTGTATGAAGGTAATGCAGACAAAGCTATTGCTATCAATTCTGACCATGTGTTATCTGTGTTTCCGTCAAGTTATGATATATCGAAACATGTTGATCCTATTTTCATAACAAATATTTTTTGTACCAATGGAACAACATTTCAAGTAAAAGACCAGTTTATGGATGTTGTAGCAAGATTAAATGAAAAAGATTAGTTACTGAGCAGTAATATTATGTAGCCAAAACCGCTAAGTAGTATTAAATATTACTGAGCGGTAATTTTTATTATGGAGTGTGTGAATGAATGAACAAATCTTATGGACCGAAAAGTATCGGCCGTCAAAAGTGGAAGATTGTATTCTTCCCGATAATATCAAAGTTGCCTTTCAAGAGTATGTCAAAAAGGGAGAAATCCCTAATCTATTACTGTCCGGTTCTGCCGGTGTCGGTAAAACAACAATAGCAAAAGCTTTATGTAATGAAATTGGCTGCGATTTTATGGTCATTAATGGATCGGATGAAGGCCGATTGATTGAAACTTTGCGTGTCAAAATTAGAAATTATGCGTCATCTGTTTCTTTTACTGGTGGCCGTAAAGTTGTTATTATTGATGAGGCTGATTATGCCAATGCTGACTCAGTACAACCAGCACTTCGTGGTTTTATTGAAGAATTTGCTAGTAATTGTTCTTTTATATTTACTTGTAATTTTAAGAACCGAATTATTGATCCAATTCATTCTCGTTGTACCGTAATTGATTTTCGAGCCAATGGTAATAAAGCCAAACTAGCAACACAATTCTTTAAACGAGTTGAGTGGATTCTTGAGCAAGAACACATTACCTATGATAAAGATGTGGTGGCTGCAGTAATTACCAAACACTTTCCAGATAATCGTAGAATCCTTAATGAATTGCAACGATACGCTGCGTCAGGTACAATTGATAAAGGGATACTCTCCAATCTAGCGGATATTAATCTGAGCACGGTTATTACATCTCTTAAAGATAAAGATTTTGGTTCAATGCGTAAATGGGTGACACAAAATTTAGATAATGACGCATCACGAATTTATCGTAAAATTTATGATTCCTTGATTGAACACTTGAAACCAGATTCAGTGCCTATGGCTGTTGTTATCTTGGCTAGATACCAGTATCAGTCCGCTTTTGTAGCAGACCAGGAGATTAACCTAGTGGCTTGCCTGACAGAGTTTATGGTTGAATTGGGTTACAAATAATCATGGACATTAATTGGTTTAAATATGAAGATATTCTAAGATATTCAAATAGTTTCACGGATGTAGTTTATGCTTTTGCTGTTTGTTCTACAGTTCCAGATAATTGTACTTTACCGTATGAATTGGAAGATTGTGCATATGTTGGTATGTCAGGAGGATTAGATGAATCTTATACTTATGATAGAAAAGATAAAAATACCAACAGAGGTAGATATGAAACCCAACCTCATGGTAGAATGAAAGCACACAAAACAGCATTTAATACTTTAACGGAAAAAAAATATCAGATTTTTCATAATAAGTATTCTGAAAGATTAGCTAAGGGTGAAATTATTTGTGTATGTTTTATGACACCACCTAAACATGTTGCTCAAATGAATAAATTAAGTTGGCTTTTGTGGATAGAAAGTGAAATGATTTATAAGTACCAAGAAAGATACAAACAACCACTATTGATGAATCTTGGCCACCAATCAAATTCTTCTAATAAACGAAAAAAGTCAAACTCAATTTCTCAACAAATGGTTTCATCTATTAGAAAACAAAATATATTTGAATTGTGTGGAGTGTAATATGGCAGATTTGTTTAAGGAAGTCATACCCGCTATTTTACAAACAAAAAAGAATGTATTACAAACAGAACAGGATGTAAAAGAATATAAACCATTTATTGTAAATAAATCTTTATCGTATTACATCGATTGCATATTATATGCAAATGAGATGAATATGCACCCAGGCCTGGACAATGAACTACAGTTCCAGTATTACCTAAATAACATAAGGTCAATGAAACGAAAATATCAATCGTGGCAAAAAGCTGAAGTTAATAAAGATTTAGAGCCCATTAAAGAATATTTTGGTTTCTCAAACGAGAAAGCTAAGCAAGCTTTACGTGTTCTAAGCGATGAACAAATCACTTTAATAAAAGAAAAAACAAACAAAGGTGGAGTGACAAAAAAATGATTCGTATAGAAGATATGGTCGAAGTGACCTTAGGGGAGAAAGATGATTTCCTTAAAGTTAAAGAAACCTTAACCCGCATTGGATTGGCTTCGAAAAAGGATAATACCTTATATCAATCCTGCCATATTTTACATAAGCAAGGTAAGTATTATATTGTTCATTTCAAAGAACTATTTGCTTTAGATGGTAAACCTTCCGATATAACAGAAAATGACTTAGCCCGAAGAAATTCAATTGCTAATTTATTAGCTGAATGGGAATTGGTTAAAATTGTTAATCCTAAGCAAACAGTTGACCTTATTGTATCAATCTCACAGATTAAAATTATTCCATTTAAAGAAAAGAATGACTGGAATCTAGTATCTAAATATAACATTGGTAAGAAGCCCGTTTCAAAGAATTACGCAGACTAATCTAATGATTTACACTATGTCATTCCTATTGACGGATTGTAAATAAGGTAGTATAATAGAGGTTCTTTCATTGAGAAAGAAATCATATTATCAATAACCTTTAAGGAGATTTACCATGTGGACTACACCAGCAGCAACTGAAATGAGATGGGGTTTTGAAATTTCTATGTATGTTATGAACAAATAAAAGTAATATGCCTCTTGCCTCTGGGCAACTACGCAAGAGCTCTCAATCATGGCCTTAGGACCGTGACGGTGACTCGCCGGGATGGATTGAATTCGCTACTTAATCCATCCACAGAGCAACATATACACCACGCCTATCAAAGAAGCGCAACCTTGGTGTATTTTTTTGTATAAATAAACTTGTACATGCCTTCGGGGTGTATATTTTTATTAACTCGCTTAATTTAAGGAGAAACAACATGGTAGATTTATACCGTTCACTATTGCCTACAACCGTAGGTTTCGACAGACTTTTTTCAACAATCAATGGTCTTGATGAATTGTATTCTGTAGGAAAGAAACACACCCAAACGTACCCCCCATATAACATATATAAAATAGATGATACTCATTACAAAATTGAAATTGCTGTTGCGGGTTTCAAGCGTGATGAATTAGAAATTACATTCCAAGATAATAAATTATTAGTTGTTGGTGAAAAAAAGGAAGATGAAAAAGATTCATTAGTTGAGTATTTACATCGTGGAATTGGAGCAAGAGATTTCCAACATAGTTTTACATTAGCTGATACAATTTTAGTTGGTTCGGCTGAATTTGTTGATGGTATTTTGGAGATTGCATTGAAAAATGTAATTCCAGAGGAAAAGAAACCTCGTAAGATTGTTATTTCTAATATTCCAGTTTTAACCAAATAAGTGAACAAGCGGGAGAAATCTCGCTTGACAAAACACATATAGTATAGTATAATGGGTTCATAAGTTAAGAAATGCGGCGTGTAATAGTACGAGTTAGGGTTCCCCTCTGACTTACCTGTGCAAAGCAGAACGCCGCTCCAAATGCGAGGGACTGTATAGTATGATAGGTGTCCAACTTATTAGATTGGTGAGAATCCAATACCTCGCTCCAATTATTAGTTGTATTGTTTTGGAAAATTCCAGTGTCCACTTGGAAAATGCACTCTCACTTACGTCAATGTCTGCAGGCACACGTAACGAGTTGACAAAGCGAAAGCGGAATAAAGATGTGACGGCATCTCCGTATAAGTGGTTATCGATAAAAGCAAACAATAGTCGGGTGATGGCTATTCATAACAAGACAATACAACTAATATTTGGAATTAATACGGACAAGTATGAAACATCCTGAACGAGATACACTTTGGTGGTTTATGAGAGTTATTGAGATGATTACTTGTGTCCACATTATGGCTAATTTTTGGCTAACACACTATTTTTAATTATAAATAATTAAGTTAAATTTTAGAGTATGGAATAAATATGCAAAAAATATATGATAAATTGAATGAAAAAATTCAGACACCAAGCGATATCAACGAACATTTAGAAACATTACTAAAATATTCATCAGGATGCAAACACATCACAGAAATGGGCACCAGAGAAATTACCAGTACATGGGCCTTTCTAGCTGGTGAACCAACTAAATTTGTTGGCATCGATATCTATGTATCCCCTAATATGTCTTATGCTCAAGAACTTTGCAAAGAGAATGATATTGAATTTGAATTCTCACATAAAAGTACATTAGAGCCTGGATTTGTAATTGAAGAAACTGATTTTCTTTTTATTGACACAGCTCACACCTATGCTCAATTAAAACAAGAATTAGAAAGACACGGTAACCAAGCTAAACGACTTCTTGGATTCCATGATACAACTACATACGGCCATGTAAATGAACCGCCTTATGCAGCCAATGCTCACATTGAATCGGCTGTACCGGCAGATTCACCTAAAGGATTAGTACCTGCTATTGAGGAGTTCTTAGCTAAAAATCCTCATTGGAAAATTAGAGAAATATTTACACACAATAATGGTGTAACAATCTTGGAAAGGGACCAATAATGCCGGATGAAACAAAATGTGGATGTGGCCGTAGTCTTAGTGGATTCTGTGATAAATCTCATTCTTTGACCAATGAAGAATATTTAAAGAAATTGGAAGAAGCTAAGCAAAAAACTTTAACAGAAAACAAACAACAATTTTTAACTGAATAAGAGAACAATATGAGCCTTAGACCTTTGAAAGACAATGTAATTATTGAACGTATCAAAAAAGACGAAATGACATCAGGTGGTATTGTATTACCTGGTGGTGACCGAGCTGAAGCGGACCGTGCTACAGTTATTTCGGTTGGACCTGATGTGGTAAATATTAAAGTTGGTGATGAAGTATTAGTTAATTGGAATAAAACAAGTGCGTTTAGTGAAAATGGTTATCGAGTGACCGAAGAAGAAATTATCGGGATCTTTGAAGATTAACTAAAAAGTGCTTGACTTAAGCATACATACATGATAGAATGGTTTCATGATTAATTAATTACCCGACCTTAATCTAGTCGGGTTTGTTTTTTGGCCGATTCGTATAATGGATATTACTCGGGATTGTCTATCCTGAAATGTGAGTTCAATTCTCTCATCGGTCGCCAAAGATTACGGAGTGGAAGCATCAACGGTGATGCAGTGGACTGTAAATCCGCCGCCCATGGCACGCCTGGTTCGATCCCAGGACACTCCACCAAATTTTACCCCAGTGTGGTGTAATGGTAGCACAAGAGCCTCCAAATCTCTTGGCGGGGGTTCGACTCCCTCCACCGGGCCCAATATATCTCGTTAGCTCAGCTGGATAGAGCAAAGAGCTTCTACCTCTTAGGCCAGTGGTTCGAATCCACTACGGGATACCAATTAAGTAGGATTAGAGATAAAACAGGTCGATATAATCCACAATAGAAAAACCAATACCGCATAGAATAAGGAATCATCCATTCTTCTGATGAAAATCCTTGCTTTTGCTGTTATTCTTTTTGGTATGTTTATTATCATAGTACGCTATTTATACATAAATAATATCTCCATCCAAATGGGATAATTCCATGTCAGACGAAAAACAATACGGCCATGCTATGTCAGCTGCCGAAATTGTTATGATGCAAACAGAAGTATGTGAATTAAAAGACAGAATAGTAATGCTAGAACAACTCAACTTTCTACTCCGTGACAAAAATAAAAAATTGTTGTGGGCACTCGAATCCCAAGATTAATCACTTGACACCAACTCATTTTTGATATATAATAGATATTCTTAAATGAAGGGGCTATTATGGATATTATTGTACTTAAATTAATCACCGGCGAAGATGTATTGGGAGAAGTGGAATCCCAAACAGAAACGGATTATGTTCTATTGAATCCTGTAGGCATCACCATTGTTCGAGGCCAAAATGGTCAACCAAACATTGGGCTTACACCATTCCCAATGCACGCTGAACAAAAATCAGGAACTACATTCGCAATCAGTAAGAAATATGTAGTTTATAATTATGAACCATCTGAAGATTTTAAGTCTAATTACAATCAAATCTTCGGCACGGGTCTTGTAACTCCACCAGAAAAGAAACTAATCTTAGGATAATTATTTTTGAAATCCCACTTCTATACAAATGTGCAATCAGTTGGTAATAATATATTATATCGTGGCGCCAAAAATGGTAGACGATTTAAACAGAAGATTGAATATCAGCCGACTCTATTTGTTCCAGCTAAAAAGGTTACAAATTACACCAATCTAGGTGGTGATTACCTTGAACCGTTTAAGGCCGGTGGTATCCGTGATACTAGGGAGTTTGTTAAAAAATATTCTGATGTATCTGGATTCAAAATATTTGGTAATACCTCATATGAATATGCTTTTATTGCTGATGACCATCCTGGAATGGTTGATTGGGACCAGGATCAAATCTCCGTTGCTGTAATTGATATCGAGGTTGGTTCTGAAAATGGATTCCCGGATCCATATCTAGCGAACGAAGCCATTACTGCTATTGCTATCAAGTACATGAATAACAAAATGTATGTGTTTGGATGTGGTGATTATGTAACTCAAGGCGAAGAAGTTTATATCAAGTGTAAAGATGAATATACTCTTTGCAAGAAATTCTTGGAGTTATGGGAAACTAATTGTCCGGATATTATATCTGGATGGAACATTAAGTTCTTTGATATTCCATATTTGGTTAATCGATTCCGTAAAATTCTCGGTGAAGAGGAAACTAAGAAGTTATCTCCTTGGTATTACATATCTGAACGTAAAGCTGTCATCAACAATAGAGAACTAACAGCTTATGAATTTGTTGGTGTTGCGACAATGGATTATATTGAATTATACAGATGGTATGCTCCGGCAGGTAAGTCACAGGAATCATATCGATTGGATGCCATTGCTGAAGTTGAACTAGGTAAAAACAAACTATCGTATGATGAATTTGATAGTTTACACCAATTATATCGTCAAAATTATCAAAAGTTTATTGAATACAATATTGTCGATGTGGAATTAATCATTGAACTTGAAGACAAATTGAAGTTACTTGAGTTGGCTATGACTCTAGCGTATGATACAAAATGTAATTATGAAGATGTATTTGCTCAGACCAGAATGTGGGATGCTCTAACTTATTCCTATTTACTAAATAAGAATATTGTTGTTCCTCCAAAAGAAAGGAAAGATAAGGACGGAATGTTTGAAGGTGCTTATGTTAAAGAAGTCCAAGTTGGTAAACATGATTGGGTGGCATCATTTGACTTAAACTCATTGTATCCACACTTAATGATGCAGTATAACATTTCACCAGAAACAATGGTTGACCCAAAAGACTATTCAGATAAAATGCGCAAGATAATTTCTGATGGGGTAACAGTTGAAAAGTTATTAAACAAAGAAGTAAATACAGAAGGCCTCAAAGAACAAAAGGTTACTTTAACTCCTAATGGCCAATTCTTTCGAACAGATATTCAAGGATTCTTACCTTCAATGATGGAAGAAATGTATGAGGACCGTAAGAAGTTTAAGAAGCTGATGATTCAAGCACAAAAAGAATATGAAGTATGTACGGATGAATCCAAAAGATTTGAAATTGAAAAACGAATGGCTCGTTATGAAAATCTACAGTTAGCAAAAAAAGTATCACTTAATTCAGCTTATGGTGCTTTAGGTTCTCAATATTTTAGATTTTTCGATTTAAGAATGGCTCTCGGAGTTACTTCCGCTGGTCAATTAAGTATTCGTTGGATTGAGGGTAAACTCAATCACTATATGAATAAAATATTGAAAACAGAGGATGATTATGTCATTGCTTCGGATACGGACTCGATTTACCTTAAGCTTGGCCCGTTGGTCAACAAAGTGTTTACAGGAGACCTGGACACTACAAAAGTTATCTCCTTCATGGACAAGGTATGTGAGGATAAACTGCAACCTTACATTGATACGAGTTATGAGGAACTTGCTGACTATGTTAGTGCATATGGGCAAAAGATGCAAATGAAGCGTGAAGCTTTAGCAGACAAAGGTATCTGGACTGCTAAGAAGCGATATATCTTGAATGTGTATAATAATGAGGGTGTTCAATACAAAGAACCTAAAGTGAAAGTTATGGGGCTTGAAATGATTAAGTCATCAACGCCAGCTGTGGTTCGACATAAGATGAGAGATTCAATTAAAGTATTATTGACTGGTACAGAACTAGATATGCACAAGTTTATATCTGATTTCAAAACAGTATTCAAAACAATGCCAGTTGAAGATATTTCATCTCCTAGAGGTCTAAGTGGTCTAAATGAATATAAAGATCCAGTAATGATATATAGAAAAAGCACTCCAATTAATTCAAAGGGGTCTTTAATATATAATCATTTTCTCAAGGAATACAAGTTAGATAAAAAATATCCACTCATCCAACAAGGTGAGAAGATTAAATATATTTTCTTAAAATTACCAAATACATTTAATCAATCAGTTATCGCTTTTCCATCAAGACTTCCTAAAGAGTTTGATATTGAGAAATATGTAGATTATGATTTGCAATTTGATAAGGTGTTTTTGGATCCGATTAAGATTATCCTTGATTGCATGAACTGGACTACCGAAAAACAAAGTTCATTAGAGGATTTCTGGACATGATATTCTTAACATTCTTAGCAGCATTTTTGTTATCGGGAATTGCGGCCTACTATTCTGTAGTGGGCCTCACTTCCATTTTTACAGGTGCATTTTGGTCTATCGTTATTATGGGTTCGGCATTAGAGTTTTCTAAATTAGTTACAGCCTCATGGTTGTATCGTAATTGGAAATCAGCACCATTTTTGTTAAAATCTTATTTAACAGTAGCAGTCTTATTGTTGATGTTGATTACATCTATGGGTATATTTGGATTCTTATCTAAATCACATATCGATTCAACATTAAACGCAGGCACTAATACTGTAGAATTGAAAACATTAACTGAACAAGAGAATAATGTTAAAGGTAGATTGGCCTACTTACTCGCTAGGGCTAAAGACCCATCAACAGCAAGTAGAAAATTGGATAGACAAATCCAAGAAACACAAAAAGATTTAACTGATATCAATACCAAGAAATTACCATTATTGAAAGATAATACTAAATTAACAGCAGACATTGGCCCGATTAAATATGTGGCTGATATGTTTTATGGTGCAGATGAAAATGGCATAGATAAAGCGGTACGAATGGTAATAATGATAATTATGCTTGTATTCGACCCATTAGCTGTGTTACTATTGGTAGCAGGTAATATATCATTACAGAGGAAAGATGATGGCAATAAAATACAAGATATTCGGAGTGAGGGGGTCTTGGCTAACACTGCACCGACACTACCATCTACACAAACACGAACTAAAGAAACTGAAAATGTTGAAGCTCCATCATGGAAGTCTGTGGTTGTCCCACAAGATTTATCCATTAAGGTCCAAAAGAAGAACATCGCTATTTTAGATGAACCAATTCCCGAAGAAATTATTGTAACGCACCAAAGACCAGGATTTTACACAACAGAACCAAAGTGATTATTTTATGAGAAGGAAGTTAAATGAGTATATTAGATAAAATTAAAAAGAACAGCAGTATTAAAGAATCAGCAATATTATCCCATTCTAAGTTTTTTATTGATAAGGATATGATTCCAACATCAGTTCCGGCGGTGAATATTGCTTTATCAGGTAGTTTAGATGGAGGCCTAACTCCAGGCCTGACCATGTGGGCGGGTCCATCAAAACACTTCAAGACGGCATTTTCTTTGCTAATGGCAAAGTCATACTTAGATAAGTATCCAGAATCTGCATTATTATTCTATGATTCAGAGTTTGGTACTCCTCAATCATATTTTGATTCTTTTGGTATTGATACTAAACGAGTATTACATACTCCATTGACTGATATTGAGCAATTAAAGTTTGATGTTATGCAACAATTAACCCAACTTGACCGTGATGATAAGTTGATTATCATTATTGATTCTATTGGCAACTTAGCTTCTAAGAAAGAAATTGAAGATGCTTTGGCGGAAAAATCTGTAGCAGATATGACCCGTGCTAAACAAGTTAAATCATTATTCCGTATGGTAACTCCACATTTAAATTTAAAAGATATTCCAATGATTGTGGTTAATCACACATACATGGAAATTGGTATGTTTCCAAAAGCAATCGTTGGAGGCGGA
>Ga0114962_10001926_pt1 | contig 17656 bp, 17 predicted proteins | sample C_130820_MF_Meta_FD_87017 | JGI IMG/M metagenome (GOLD analysis project Ga0114962, IMG submission 87017) | Freshwater microbial communities from Lake Croche, Canada to study carbon cycling - C_130820_MF_MetaG | ecosystem: Environmental > Aquatic > Freshwater > Lake | place: Lake Croche, Canada...
ACGCTTTGCCATATAAAATCAATAATACAGGTTAAATATACTGATTATCAATTAAATAACAAAGTTTTTATTCTGGTTTTTTAAGCAAAAAAGAGGCTGTCCTTTTGAGACAGCCTCTTTTTTGTGTGGCGGAGAGAGCGGGATTCGAACCCGCGATAAGCTTTAGGCCTATACACGCTTTCCAGGCGTGCTCCTTAAACCACTCGGACATCTCTCCAATAATATAAATTGCTTAAAATTATTGGTGTGCGAAAGTACAAAAAAATATACTTAAATCGTTAATTCACCGGAAATATTTTTTGCAAGTATTTTTTTAACTTCTTCTAAATTCGAACTATTTCCCAATGCATACATAAATTTACAAACGGCTGCTTCTGTCGTCATATCGCCACCGCCAATAACACCCACTTTTTGAAAAAAGGAACTTGTTTCATATAATCCTTGTTCCACAGAACCACTATTGCATTGAGTGATATTTAATACAATACCACCATCCGCAATGTACTTTTCGATTAAATCATCAAAGGCCTTATCAGTAGGTGCGTTTCCAGCGCCAAATGTTTCTAATATAATTCCTTTAATTTTGGATATATCAAACAAACTTTGATACACAGAAGCATTAAATCCAGGGAAAATTTTAAGTAATGCCACACGATTATCTAATTCTGTAAATAATTGAAATGTATCTGTATTGGAAATAAGTCCTAGTTGGTAATTAATGTGGATTCCTGCTGTTGCTAAAGGAGGGAAGTTTGGAGAACTAAATGCTTCAAAGGCATTAGCAGAAATTTTTGTAGTTCTATTTCCTCTAAATAAATTATTCTCAAAATAGATAGCTACTTCTTGAATTTTACTTGAACCATCACTGTTTTTAGCTGCTGCTATTTCTATAGAAGTCAGCACGTTCTCACGTCCGTCTGTTCGGATTTCGTCTATTGGAAGTTGCGATCCTGTTAGGATGACAGGTTTAGATAAGCCCTGTAACATAAAACTTAAAGCAGAAGCGGTATAAGCCATCGTATCTGAACCATGTAAAATCACAAATCCATCGTTGGAAGTGTAGTGTTCAGATATAATTTCTGCAATTTGCTTCCAATAGATAGGATTCATTTCTGACGAGTCTACTGGTTTTTCAAAGGATATTGTTTCCAGATAAACGTTTAAACGTTTTATTTCTGGTATTTGTTGATACAAATGATCGAAGTTAAAAGCGGTAAGTGTCCCAGAATTTGGATCATTTACCATACCAATTGTTCCTCCTGTATAGATGATTAATACCTTTGGTTGTTGCATGTTAGATTGAAAATAAATGTCGCGCGTTTTCGCTTGTTATTCTTCCTATTTCTAGCTCTGAAATTTCAAAAATATCAGATATTTTTGAGGCTACATAGGGTAAAAAGGAACTTTCATTTCGTTTACCACGAAATGGAGTAGGTGCTAAATAAGGAGAATCTGTTTCTAGCATTAATTTATGTAATGGAATATGTTGAACAGCATCAGGTAATGTTGATTTTTTATAGGTTATTACCCCTCCAATTCCGAAAGAAAAACCACCGTATCCTAAGATTTTTCGAACATCATTTTCATCCCCTGAAAAACAATGAAAGACTCCTTTGAGCTTTTCATCGTTGTGTTGATCTAAAATTTCAAATATTTCTTGAAAAGAATCTCTTGCGTGAATAACGATTGGTATTTGAAGTTCCTTAGCCCAATTAATTTGAGTGATAAATGCTTGCTCTTGTTCTTTTTGAAATGTTTTATCCCAATACAAATCCATTCCAATTTCACCAATTGCGATAAATGGTCTTTTATCCAAACAAGCTTTTAGATTAGCTAATTCTGTCTCCCAGTTTTCATTAACCGAACACGGATGTAAACCCATCATAGGATAACAAACACCTGGATATTTTTCCTCCAAAGCAAACATACCTTCGATAGAACGATGATCTATATTTGGCAGTAACATTTTCCCTACACCAGCATCTAAAGCACGTTGGATAGCTTCATCGCGATCTTCATCAAATTGGGAAGAGTATAGGTGTGTATGCGTGTCAATGAGCATGTTGGGATAAAGGTATTTAGTGTTTTATTTTGAAATTGGTTTAAAATAAAAAATAGTCGAAATGAAAATTACATTCCGACTAGTTTTATAAAAATCAATAAAATTTAACAGAATTCTTTGTAAGCTTCTGTTAAATTTTCAGCAATCATTTGTGCTGTTCCTCCTTCGATATGGTGTCTTTCTAAAAAGTGAACTAATTCACCATCTTTGAATAACGCAATAGAAGGAGAGGATGGAGGGTAAGGTAAAAAATGTTTTCTAGCTTGTGCAACTGCTTCACCATCTACACCTGCAAAAACAGTTGTTAATTTTGTTGGTTTTTTATCCCCATTCAAAGATAATTTAACACCTGGACGCATATTTCCAGCTGCACAACCACATACAGAGTTAACAACCACTAATAAAGTTCCTGCTGTATTAGCAATAACTTCATCTACTTGCTCTGGATTTAATAATTCTTCAAAGCCTACATTAACTAGGTCTTGTTTCATTGGAGCTACTAATTCTGCTGGATACATATTTTTAATTTTAGATTTGTGAATGTTATTTTATTTTACGTAAAGTTAAAGAAGAAAAGTAAAAATTGGACTACATTTGAATATCTTTCTTTTCAATTATGCGAACAATTTTATTTTTTTTAACGTTAACACTTTCTGCTCATTTTGGTTTTGGTCAAGAAAAAAATCTAGATACCTTAATGAACCAATGGCACTCTGCTGCCCGTAAAGCAAATTACTCCAAATATTTTGCTTTTATGTCTGATTCTTTCATTTTTTTAGGTACAGCACCCGGTGAACGTTGGAACAAAGAACAGTTTTCCTCCTTTGCTAAACCATATTTTGATAAGGGTAAAGCATGGGATTTTAAGGCACACAATCGCCTATGGATGTTTTCAAAGGATTCAACGATAGCTTGGTTTGATGAGGATTTAGATACTTGGATGCGTGGTTGTAGAGGAAGTGGTGTTTTACACAAGGCAAACGGTTCTTGGGAAATTGTTTATTATAATTTAACCGTTTTAATTGAAAACGAAAAGATTAATCGTTTTATTGAATTGCGTGATCAAACTAAATAGAAAATATGATTCAATAAAAAAGGCTGCCTATTAGACAGCCTTTTAATATTAAAGTAATTCGTTTAACGAGCTTTTACTTGTATAATAGCTAACGATTTCCTTACGTTCACCATCAAAATAATGTTGAAGTAAATAATCTGCCATATATTCTCGATATTGCTCTCGTGTTATTTTTGGAATATAAACATGACCTCGTCCAACAGCTTTATGACGAATGAATTTTTTCTTTTCTAAAATTCGAACAATGGTTGAAGTAGTATTATAAGCTGGACGAGGCTCATCATATAATGCTACAATTTCCTTTACAGTCGATTTTTCAAGTTTCCAAAGTCGAAGCATTACCTGCTCTTCCGCTGGTGTTAATCTTTCCATAGTAGAATTTCTATACGATTAGATGCCTAATTTTTTGCGGATATCTTTTGGAATTCCATCTTTGTGTAAGTAGTAATTCATTGTCTTATAACGGAAGAAATTCTCAGATGCATAGAAATATCCTTTTGGAAAATTTCTGTCTGCTCCCCAAGAATTTTTTACTAGAAAGAATTTCTTACCTGTTTGATCTTTATACAAACCAACGATATGCATTCCGTGATCGTCCGTAGTTAATTTTTTATCATACGCTTCTTGACGAAGTTCAGGTGTAATTGTTACTTCTTTTACAGGATTTAAGAAACCATTCGCATGTTTTTCTGCTCCCGCATCTGAAAACATTTTAGAATCTTTACCCCTAACATCAATAGAACTTTCATCCTCAGGACAAATAGCAATACCATTACGGAAACTGAATCCCTTTTCAGAAACGTCCGATCCCCAAGCAATTGTAAATCCATTTTTTAAAGCATATTCTGCAATGTTGTACAATTCATCTAAATTAACATTGTAAGAACCTTCCCATAACCAATTATCTGGAATTGCTAAATGTGCAGGTTTATATAAATCATGACCAATGAATGAAGTGATTGAAACATAATCATCCATATTGAATTTTAATGATTCAGCATAGGTTTTAGGTGAATATTTCTTACCGTCTACATTAAATTCTACTGGTTCTTTTCCTAAATATGCATCTAAAATTCCACTTAGAGCATTTCTCCATGCTTTTAAAGTGATACCTTGAGAATTATCTTTTTCCATTTCTTCTTTCGAATATTTTAACATCCCTTGAACCGCACCATCCAATACGCTAAATAATTCGCCATGTGAATGATTTTCAGTGCCATAATTCAATCCTTTGTAAATTTCTTCAGGAACAATACCATATTTTTTAATGATGTATGGAATATCCACAAAACCACCACCTTGACTAAAATTAATTTTACCGTCAATACGGATATATTTATCTGCTTTTTCTTCGTAAGCTTTACGGACAATATACATCTCAGAAAGTACTTTAGGATTTTTAACGCCCAAACGCATTAATTCTGATTCAAAAAAGGATAAACCTGAAAAACTCCAACAAGTTCCTGCAAAACCTTGACTTTGAACAGGAGTTGCGTCTAAATGGTAGATTTTCGTGAATTTGTAGTTACTGTTTTCTGCATTGGTTACGGTGTCTTGACCGAAAGCTAAAACAGAAAAACAATACATACTAACAGAGAGTAATAATCTTTTCATACGTATTTATATGTTTATTTAGGTTTAAGTATTAAAATTTTAGTTGTAAATATATAAAATTTTAATCATGTAAAATCCAACCTGAAATTTGTAAAGGAGAAAGTTTTTCTTTTGTACTGTTTAAAACAGAATCTGATGTGCTTTTGCATGCACTTACTCGATGTAATCCATTTTTTACATCCACAATATAAGCGTTAAATCCTTTTTGTTTTAATTCAGAAATTAGTTTTTTAGCATTTAGTTCTGTAGAAAAACATCCAACTATTAAATGTCCTGATTTTAAATTAGATATACTGTTTGATGAAGTTATTGTAGTATTTACTTTGATTGGAGATGGTATAGGATTTTGTAAGTTAATGGATGAATTCGTTGCAATTTTCGGAACAATATGTTCTTTTATTTTTACAGGAACATATAAATCAGAGTCTACTGGATAGGAGAAAACTTCAACATCTTTTGGTAAAGATTTTAAAATTTGATCCAATTCTGATTCCCCAATTTTTTGAGCTATTCTTAAATCTAAAGTTTCTTTTTTGTACAATCCCTCTGAGGATGTATGAAATGGATTAAAATCTTGAAAAGAAATAATTCCAGATTCTAATACCTTAGTTTTCATGGGTATCCAATACGTGTAAAAACAAACAGGTATTAAAGCCGCAGCTACGGCATATTTCCAAAGTTTTTTAGAATTAAGTGTTCGAATAGGATTTTTTTCGTCTAATTCATTTTCTTGTTCTTGTTCTACCTCCTCTTTATTTGAAGTTTGTAAATCAATAATTGGGGCAATATGCACAGGTTCTACTATTGGCTCACCACTAAGTGTAAATAGTTCTTGTTGTGCTATTAACTGAAGATCTTCTTGACTGACAAAGTGAACCTTACCCAGTCCATAGGATGCTAACAATAAATTATGAAAACGGTCTTGTTCGAATGCTAAATTTCGTTCGGAATCTAAAAAGATGAAACCGACACGCTCAATAGAAATTCGTTCACCCGCATCTAGTTTATGGTGCCAATGTTGAATTTGTTTTTGAATGTAATCGTTGGATTCTTCGTAAGATTTTTTGGTTGCATGTGCATATGCTGCAATTAATAGTCCGTCGTTATTGATAAGTTGTTTATTGAATAACAAGGATTTACGCGGAGGATTAATCGTTCCTTTGCTAGCATCAAATGTTGCAGATGTTTGACCAGCAACAAATCCACCGAAAGTAGGAATCACGACACAATTATGACGTAACAATAAATCTCCTATTAATTCTTCAATATACATGCTGTGCAAATTTACAACTTTTGTTGCTATTTAACAATTGTTTAGTATACGAAGAAATGATAAAAAGGTTATAGTAAAGAAATTACCTTTTGAACATCTTCGGGAACATCTATATTTGGCGTTTCTATATGTGTTTCAACTACCTTGATATGATATCCATAATATATCCATCTCAATTGCTCTAATGATTCAATTTGTTCCAATAAAGTAGGAGTGAGGTTCACTATTTCTTCAAGTGTCTTACTACGATATGCATACAAACCGATATGGCGATAAAAGGGATAAAAATGAAGCGGATCTTCCTTGAAATTCGTAAAGTTAGGAATTGGACTTCTAGAAAAATAAAGTGCGTTTTGCAAACTATCAACTACAATTTTAATGCGATTGGGATTAAGTATATCTTCCATAGTTACTTGTTTAATTCCAAGTGTTGCAATATTCGTTGTGGCTTCTTCAAAAGCAGTCGCAAGTTGATCAATTTGACGATAATCAACGAGAGGTTCATCTCCTTGGATATTTATAACCACATCATAATCAGAGAATTTTTGTGCTACTTCACCACAGCGATCAGTACCAGATGGATGTTCACGACGTGTCATCACCACTTTTCCACCAAATCGTTTTACTTCTTCCTCAATACGTTTGTCATCAGTCGCTACAATTACTTCAGTTAATTTCGTGGATTTTTTGACACCCTCATAAACACGTTGTATCATCGTCTTTCCTTTCAAATCAATCAATGGTTTCCCTGGAAAACGAGATGAAGCATACCTTGCTGGAATTACCCCTAGAATTCGTAATGGCTTTGATGTCATAATTATTGTTTTTGTCGGTAGGTTTGATTTCTAATTTCTTGTATTAAAGCAGTTTTAGCATCTGCTAATTTTTGAATGGAGGTATATGTTCCACCTCCTAATTCTGCTATTTTTTGCATGTTCATCGCATCATGTGGCGTGTTTTGAATTCCGATGACACAAATTTGGATTCCCATTTTTTTGTATTTGTCTATTGATTCCATATAATTTTTTGAATCTTTATTAAAAGCTCCATCCGTTATTATATAAATAATGTTTTTTCCTTCAATACGCGAAGAACCCATCGTTTTACAACCTAGTTTTATTCCTTCACCTCCAGCGGTCATTCCTCCAGATTTTAGTTTTTTGATAGTTTCTTGAATCTCTGTTTTACGATTACCTGCTGTAGGACTTAATAATACTTGAGCATTACTAGCATAAGAAACAATAGCTATTTTATCTTCTTGTCGGAGTAAACCTGAAAGTTCTAATAAGCTAAATTTCATTAATTCCATACGATTTCCTATTCCCATGGAGGAGGAAATGTCTACGATAAATAATACATTAATCGGTTGAAAATCTGTGGATTTAAATTGATCTAAGGGAATGTTTTCTAATTCAGGAGGGGTATAGGACTCTTGTATTGTTATAGGTTCTTCTTTTAATACTTCTTTCAACTCTTTTTGTGGCTTTTCTTCAATTAATGCAACCATTTCTTTAGCATTTTTTTGTGTTGAATCTTTTTCTAATTCAAGCGTAACAGTATTGTCTACGATGTTAACATACTGACATTTCTCAGAAGATTTGTACCCTTGTAATGTTGCATAAAAATAGATGAATCCTAAAGGTGTATTTACATGAATTACACCAACTTTACTTTGGATAAATTGACCAATTTGTTGACCGTTTTGAAGTAAATAAACTACGGTGTTTTCAAGGTTTTGCTTGGTGTTTTTATCAATTGTCTTAATGGTTAATTTAAAATCAGTAGCATGTTTGGATGGAGTCGAACGAAAATCAGGACAAGCTTGCAAAGCAGTAAGTGGGTCGTAAATTTCCTCGGTTAGTTTTCCAATCACATGGAGAATGGTAGGTTCTAATTTATCGCTTGTATAAATTGGAATTTCAAAGTTAAATTTCCCTAATTTTTTAGGGTTTGGTTGTACTCTAAAAATTAAAATGGAATCTTTTTCAGCTGCCTGAGAATTAAATAAACAGGAAATTTCTCGAGGAGCTTTGTAATTTAATATGTATGCTTTTTTCAAGCCTCTATTTGTGATTTTAATATCTATAAATTTTGGAGAATCGTTATTCAATTCTCCAAAATCTACATTGGTAGTTTCAAAAACTAGCTGTGCTTCACAAGAAAATTTGTGTAAAAAAATAATTGCAATTAAGAAATACTTAATTTGTTTCATTTTTTCATTTTTTCTAAAGTGCGAATTGCAACCTGCATCTCTTTATCTAATTCATTAATTACACTATAATATCCTTCCTCCGTCCAAATTTGACGTGCGATTTCAGCTTTTAAAGTAATTTGAATAAACTTTTTACTTTTATTTAATCCTAAAACATCCAATGGAATATGATTGTATGTAGAAGCATATTTTAAAAAGTCTTTCGTTAACTTTTCATCTACCATAAATGACTTCTGAAATTGAGCTGGATTTTTCCATTTTGTACGTTTGTTGGAAACAAAATCAAATGCAAAACTTTGAAAAGCATTGCTATATCTTAGTTCTGTGAAATACCAGCTACCACCCAAGGTATCAAGTGGTAGGAAAACGTCCGGAAAAATTCCTCCTCCACCGTATACCACTTTTCCTTTTGGTGTTTTGAATTTTAAGGAATCTACCAACAGTGAACTGTCTAATTTGAATTGTTCACCATGTTCAAATCTTGCCGTTTCTTCATTCATATATTTTTCATAATCATCCGTATACGGTTTTTGTATACATCTTCCGGTAGGTGTGTAATAGCGAGCAATAGTCAATCGAACATTACTTTTATCCTGTAATGTTATGTCTTTTTGAACCAGCCCTTTTCCATAGGATCGTCTACCTAAAATGTATGCGCGATCATTATCTTGTAGAGCACCAGCAACGATTTCACTTGCGGAAGCAGAATTTTCATTGATAAGGACTACTAATGGAATATTTTCTAATTCTCCAGTTGCAGTTGCTTTAAAGATTTCTTTTTTAACATTAGCACCTTTTGTACTAACAATAGTTAAACCCGATTGTAAGAATTCATCTACTATTTCTACAGCTGTTTGCAATACACCGCCACCGTTGTTACGTAGGTCAAGTATCATGGATTTCATTCCTAAATTCAATAATTTTTGACTTTGTTCCTTAAATTCAAGTGCAGTAGTAACAGAGAATTGATCAATTTTTAAATAACCAATTTGTTTCGTAGTCATTATAGCACATGGAATTGAAGCGATCGGTATAGATCCTCTTACTAGGGTTTTATTGAGTTTTTTGCTATTTCTCCAAAGTGTTACGTTAACAGATGTATTACTTAACCCTTTTAAGAGAGACATCACTCTTTCATTGGTGATTTTTTTGCTTGCAACTGATTTTTTAGAAATTGCGATTATTTTATCACCAGCTAATACACCTGCAGCCTCAGAGGGTGAACCAGGTATAACATTTGTAACACAAATTGTGTCTCTAAGTAATGTAAAACGAACTCCAATTCCTCCAAATTCTCCCTGTATTTGCTCCGTTAAAGTTTGCATTTCTTTTGGTGAAATATAATTGGAATGTGGATCCAATTTGTGAAGCATCTCCGAAATTGTTTCTTCAAATAGTTTTTCTCCATCTACCTTATCTACATAATTTTTATGAATGACTTCAATAATGTCATTGACTTTACTAGATGAATTCTGTTTTCCGGAAAGTGAGTATCCGATTAATATACCAATAGCCATGAAACAACAAAGTCCAATAGGTAAAAGATATTTTGAATTTTTTTTATCGTGTGACATTAAATTTCTTGAATTTGTACAACTTCTATTCCCGCTTCTTGTAAAAAGTCTACACCAACGGTATCTCGGTAGTGGTTTCTGTACACTAAACGTTTAATCCCTGCTTGTAGTATTAACTTACTACAATCTTTACATGGGGATAATGTCAAATATAAAGTTGCTCCAGCACAATTATTTGTTGATTTTGCCACTTTTAAAATCGCATTAGCCTCTGCATGAAGAACATACCAATGTGTTTCTCCATTATCAGTTTCGCAACTATTATCAAAACCGGCAGGTGTCCCATTGTAGCCATCTGAAATAATGGCATCGTCTTTTACAATTATTGCTCCTACTTTTTTACGTGCACAATGAGAAAGTTCTGCCCAGGTATCCGCCATTCGGAGGTATGCTTTATCGTATCGTAATTGTTTTTTATCTGATTTTTCAATCATAACTAGAATATAGAATTTCTTTCAAAGATAAATAAAAACTATTCAAGTAAAATATGCGTAATTTCTAGAAAATAATTAATGAATAATTTCTACTTTTTCTATATTAATAGATGTATTCGAAGTGATTTTAAAAAGGTAATTACCCGTTAACAAATTATGAGTATCGAGTTTAAAATAATATCCGCCAGGATGATTGTATTTTTCTACAAGTTTACCATCGATCGAAAAGATTTCCAAGGTATATTCCAATAAATTATTAATCGTTAAATTGGTATTGGCAGGATTTGGAAAAAGTAAAACTCCATTATTTTTCAACTGTTTCAGGGATAATTTACCATCGGTTGTGATCGTAAATTGCTCAACAGCATGATTTTGTTTTGTTAAGGTAAAAACATAATTTTCTGGTTGTGGTGTACTTGGAAAGTTATATGTAAACTTTTTGTTTTGAAAAATACCTTGTTCTAAAAATTGATTGTTATTAGTAACCCCAACTTGAATACTGTCTGTAGGAGAAGTCAATGTTAATTCTGTAGTGATTTTACATTCAGGACATGTATTAAAACTATAATCGATAGCTTGTGTCATTTTATTTCTAAAAACAGTAGAAGGGTCTCCAAAAAACAGCCAAGTTTGAATAACATCATTTCCAGCTGTTCCATATTTTTCAAGCATACTGTATTGTCCATTATTAAATAACGCACCTAATGTTGTTTTTCGAATGGAAAGGTCCTTATCTCCAAGTAAACGAACAATTTCGTCTTGTGTTTTCATTGGTGGTGCCCAATCCATTAATATAGAAGATCCACACATCGCAATAGCACCAGTTGTTTTCGTTTCATTTGTTGCCCTTAACCATGTTTCTCCTAAACATGTATTGTTAACAAATTTTCCATTGTTACAAGCAACCGATATTACAAATGGATATTTACCAAAATTTGTAGTACTTAGTATATCGGAAGAGTTAAAATTACTCGTTACAAAATTTTGTGAATCACCATGACCTGTATAATTTAACAATCCAATTCCAGAATTAATGGCACTAACAATTTCGGAACTTATAGGATTTGAAGGTGCATCTAATTCACCCTGATTACCATCATAAAACTCATAAACATAGGAATAATCAGTTGATAATAAGCTTGTTCTAATTTTTCGTACATGTTGCCAATCGGATTCTCCATTGTCTCCAATCCCTAAACCTTGAGCAGATGCTATTCCAACCGCCCGAGTCATCCAATCTCCTTCACTAGGAGTTTTTTCATATTCTAAAGTCCTATCTACCATTGTTTTAACATCATCCGGAGTACCAGAAAATCTTCCAACAAATAATTCACTGTAATAGTCGTCTCCTGCTAATTGTCCGTAATATGAGTCGCTCCAATATTCATCACTACTAAAATTACCATACGTATGTGATGGCAAGTCTTCCGCATCGCCTACAAGGAGTAAGTAAAGTAGGCCGGGATTTAACGTGTAATAATTTTGTATAAATTGTTTTATTTCAATAGCAGTGTTACCGATTTTTTCAACTGTTGCGAAAGTTGTTTTAATTCCTTTTTGATTTTTCCAATTTACAAAAGGTTGTATTGTTTCAATATATGACTCTGGACATATTACTAACATTTCTCCAATCTCCGATTTTGCTACATATTTGTTACTGTGCTTATTGGTATTAATAAATTGGTCTTTAAATATTTGTTCTCCCAAATGCGATACAGGTGAATGTTTAATTTCATTGATTCCTAAAGTTTTATCAAAAGTCACAACGAGGTGTAAATTTTTATAGTAACGTAATATTTTAGTTACAGGATTGTATTGATATGGAAATAGTTGAATCGTTTGGCATCGCAGCTCTCTTAAAATGAAAGGGGAGGAGTTTTTGTATAAAAATCCAGGGTAAAATGCATCTTTTTGGTACTGGTTACCAAAATGGTAAGTTATTTTCGATGTATCTGATCTTTTTTGTATTCCAAGTGAAGGTAAAATATTTATAGAGGAATATTCAATAATTTCATCATATGTGATACTGAAATTAGAGTTTCCAGTTGCTGGAATTATTATAGATTCGGAATAAAAAGGAAGGGCAGGAGAGTCTTTTTCAAATAAAACAGAAGAACTACTAAAATCTTGATATTCTGTATTTCCAATTTTTTTAATTGAAAATGGTGCGCTTTCAAAGGTAAAATCAATTGAAAGAGTAGTATCAGAAACGTTTTGAATTCTTGCTTTTTGTGCATAAGAAACACATATTGCTTGTGAAAATATCAGAACCAATATGTGTTTCATAGGTGATTGGTTGAACAGTTTCTATTTACGGGTAATAGTACCACGATATTCATTTTTTTCGTATTTCTCAGGATTGATTAAAATCACTTTCCAAATGTATTCCGATCCTTCCGAAACCAGTTGATCTGTTAACTGATTCTTACCATCCCAAGGATTGTTTTTATCATTTGTTTCAAAGATTACTTTACCATCTTTAGGATCAATTATTAACATTTTAAATGGTGTATCTCTTTCCAAAAGGGATAGCGGTAAAAATGTGCTTCTTTTTGGATTGTTTGATGTTGGTTCAAATCCATTTGGTGCTTTCAAGTTATAGTGAAAATCAGGATCTGGGTAAAAAGTTTTAGTCATTTGATTTTCACATCCATTTAGACCAACTACAGCTAGTGTAACCGAGTACTTCTCCTTATTGAAAATATTAAGTTTTAAAATATCATTCGTTGAAACCACTTTTTGGTCGAATATCCATTTTTGCGACTTTACATTTAATTCTGAACTTAAAGTAATCGTTGGGATTCCATTTTCATAGATTATATCGGATGGAAGGATGAAATTTACCGTTGGTTTTTCTTTAACATCAAAAGCTACTTTTTCACCATTCCAAGTATATTGACCTTCATGCTTAAGTGAAATTAACATCGATTCTTGTCCATCAATTTTAATTTGTTTACCGTTTGCATTTGTGAGTGTAATTTCATTTGCATTTGGATTGAAAATTTCAATTTTTTCCCCTAAACAATATAACTTATTTGTTTTTGGAAAAATAAAATTCTTCACATATTTCTCATTTCCTTTTACAGATTGATTTTGTTTAATTGTGTTTGATTCAATCGTGTTTGCATAAGTAGATTCGGAAGTTGATCGAGTTTGTGAAATTGTATTGGAAGTTTGTGTTTTTTCTTTTCCTTCTAAACCTTGTTTATGATCGTTCGTCTTGATTTCAGCTTTTGTCAAACTAACTGCATGTTGATTTTCTTCCGAAACTAAAGGTATTTTAGTTTTATTGCTTGTACTTACAATAATTTGATTTGAAGATTCTTGCGTGCTGTTATAGATTGCTAGCGAAGCTCCAATTATTAATACAGAAGCAACTACCCAAGTTTTTGGAGAAGATAAGAATCTATTTCCACCATTACCACCAGAAGTTGCTTTAGCATCTAAACGTTGAGACATTTTATCCCAAGCCGATGCATCGTAAGGTACTTCGTAGTTTTCTAAACTCGACTTAATTTTGTTTACTATGTCGTTATTCATTTGCTATTTTACTATATTTTTTAACTATTATTTTCTGTAAGTTCATTTTCGCTTTTGCAAGGTTTGACTTCGAAGTTCCTTCAGATATCCCCAATAATTGGGCAATTTCTTTGTGAGAATATTCTTCCATCACATAGAGGTTGAAAACGGTCTGATAAGCTGGAGAGAGTTGTTTTATTGCTTCCAAAGCAAATTCAGCTTTGAGCTCAATAGAATTATCTAACTCTAAACTATCTCCATAATCTACAAATTCTTCTTTTGTATTTACTTCATTTTCTTCCACAAAATTGAATTTTTTAGCTTTCCGAAGATGGTCGAGCGCAGTGTTTGTAACTATGCGTCTCATCCAACCTTCAAAAGAACCCGAAGATTCAAAAGTTGTGATTTTGTCAAAGATCTTCATAAAGCCTTCTTGTAGAATATCTTGTGCAGTATCTCTGTCATTAGTGTAGCGCTGACAAACAACCATCAATTTACCATAGTAAAGTTTGAATAACTTCTCTTGGCAAAAACGATCGTTTTTTATACAACCGGCAACAATACTATCCAACTGCTCTTTCTTATCCACCTTTGTGCTTATAGTTACTTGACGTTAGTTAATTAAATAAGTTGCTTAAAATTAAAATTTTTTAGCCGAACATTTAAAATAAATGATAAAAAATCAACTCGTGTCATTCAATTGTTTTAATTTTGTCCGGTAAACGTTAAATTTTAACACAAAAAATACTATGAAAGTAACAGTTGTAGGTGCAGGAAACGTAGGTGCTACGTGTGCAGACGTACTAGCGCAAAGAGAAATCGCTAATGAAATCGTTTTGTTAGATATCAAAGAAGGTTTTGCTGAAGGTAAAGCATTAGATATTTGGCAGAAAGCTCCAATCAATTTGTATGACTCAAGAACGATTGGTTCAACAAACGATTATTCAAAAACTGCAAATTCAGATGTAGTTGTTATCACATCTGGACTTCCTAGAAAACCAGGAATGTCTCGTGATGATCTTATCGCTACCAATGCCGGTATTGTTAAAACTGTTACTGAAAACATTATACAACATTCTCCTAATGCTATCATTGTTATTGTTTCTAATCCTTTAGATGTAATGACCTATTGTGCATACTTGAATGCGAAGGTAGATTCCTCTAAAGTATTTGGAATGGCAGGTGTTTTAGACACTGCTAGATACCGTGCTTTCTTAGCGGAAGAATTGAATGTTTCACCAAAAGATATTCAAGCAGTATTGATGGGTGGTCATGGTGATACAATGGTTCCATTACCGCGATACACAACTGTTGCTGGAATTCCAGTTACAGAATTGATATCTCCAGAAAAATTAGACGAAATCATTGAAAGAACTAAATTCGGTGGTGGTGAAATCGTCAAATTATTAGGAACCTCTGCTTGGTATGCACCAGGTGCTGCTGCAGCTCAAATGGTGGAAGCTATCGTTCGTGATCAAAAACGTATTTTCCCTGTATGTGCCTGGTTAAATGGTGAGTATGGAATGAAAGATATTTACTTGGGTGTACCAGTTGTACTAGGTAAAAATGGAATTGAAAAAATCATTGAATTACAATTAAATGCAGAAGAAAAAGCATTATTGGATGAATCTGCAAAAGCAGTAAAATCTGTAATGGATGTTTTGGATAACATGAATGTTAATGCATAATCACTAGAAAAAAATCTATATATTCAAAGCCTATCAATTTAATTTGGTAGGCTTTTTTTTATATAAATCAGATAAACTTCCTATTTGGAAACTAATACTTACTAACCCTTTCACTATATTTAGCTCTTTGTATTATTGAGTTTTAAATCACATAACTATGCACGTAATTAACGTTTTTGGTTTGGGTATTCTGTATCGTGTATTGGAGTTACCAAAAACTTTAGTTACACGAATTGAAGATGTAGCAGAGGAAGCGCATGTTTCTTTTTCAGATGTTTTTTTTGACTTTGATTTATTAGAAAAATGCGGAAGTATGTGCTTTATGGATTTACCCGTACAACAACAAGGTGTTGGATGTTTGATTCATAATGATACAATTCTTGAAATTAGACACCAACGTAGAAAATTAAATCAGTTTCATCTCAATGATTTGTGGAGCAACGATTATCTTTTTCCATTATACAATACAAATGATCAATTATTTGACATCAAAAAAAAAGATGGATATCAGTATTTTTTTCTGTATCAAGTGATAAAAGGTCGAATTGTAAAATATTTAATGAATAGTTTTCAAGGTATTGACCATTTAGAATTCGAAACCACACAATTCACCTTCGAAAATCAAACTTTTAGTATGTTAACGGGTATTCAACATAATGGGGTAGGTTTAGTAGCAGAAAGTGATGATTCTGTGGTAATTGAGCAACATGTTCTGAAAGTTTAATTGAAACTCTAATCTAAACCCTTTTTTAAATCGTCAAATTTGGATTGCATAGTAGGATTACCCTTTGTTAATTTGTTAATTTTTTAATTGTTAGATCTTCAGCCTTATTATTCGCAAGACGTAAATGATTCTCTGAGGATAATAAAGCTTCTTTTGTTTTTTGTAATTGCATTATTGATTTATCGATACTTTCAATTGCTTCATGAAACTTTTTACTCGCATTATGGTAATTTTTAGAGAATCCAAGTTTAAATTCCGTGATACTTTCTTCGAAATTAGTTATGTCGATATTTTGTTTTCGTTCGAATGCAAGTTGCCTTTTATATTCTAATGAATTCATTGCAGCATTTCGAAGCAAGGTTATTATTGGAATAAAAAACTGCGGTCTTATAACATACATTTTTTCAAAGCGATAGGAAACATCTACAATTCCAGAATTGTAAAATTCACTTTCGGATTCAAGTAAGGATACTAATACCGCATATTCACATTTTTTTTCCTTACGATCTTTATCTAATTCTTTAAAAAAATCCTCATTCCTCTTTTTTGTTGCCGTCTCGTCTCCCTCGTTTTTCATTTCAAACATAATAGAGATGATTTCGTTTCCTTCCAGATCCATTTCCCGATATATATAGTCTCCTTTACTACCAGTTCTAGCATCATTATCTTTTTCGAAATAAGCATTTGGAAAGGCAGTTGCACGTAATTTATTAAATTCGTTCTCGCAATGTATTTCCAATGACTCTCCAATCATTTTGGTAGAAAGTTTCTTTTTCATATCAATACGGAAAGCGAGTTCCTCATCTTTTAGTTTGATAATTTCCTCCTTTGTTTTTAGTTGCGCATTGAATTTTTCAATTAATGATTTTTCAAGTAACTCTTTTTCTAAGTCCTTTGTTTTTATATTATTTACTAATTCATCCCGTTCTTTTTCAATTTTCTGTACGGCAGAATTAATAAGTATTTGTTGTTGTAAAGTTGAGTTTTCAAGTTGTGCTTTTATTTCAGCAACATTAGCTTCTTTAGAACGAATTTGCTCCATCAATTCACGTTCTTTCATTGCTAATTTTTCGACTAATTCTAACTCATTTTTTGCTTTCAAATCTGCAATCTCACGATCTCTTTTTGATAGCTCTACTTGTAATGCATTTTTTAAATTAGCCTCCGTAAGTTGAATTGCATTAATTTTTTCTTTCTCTGCAAGATTCAGTCGAGTCTGTAATTCTTCTTCAAATTGATAATCTCGAACTTGTTTTAATATTGCTGCAAATCCTGCCTCATCTACTTTAAAAGCCTTTTTACAACTTGGACAAATTATTTCATTCATGATGATTTTTTGATTTAATAAGTGTTAATTTAAGGTGTAATGGACAAAAAGTAGGCTAAAATTTAGATCTTATGTTCAAGTGGACAAAAAGTAGGCTATTTATTTTCTGATATTTTAAAATCGTATTTTCTTATTTTGTACATTTCCCTCATCA
>Ga0114962_10001930_pt1 | contig 17648 bp, 19 predicted proteins | sample C_130820_MF_Meta_FD_87017 | JGI IMG/M metagenome (GOLD analysis project Ga0114962, IMG submission 87017) | Freshwater microbial communities from Lake Croche, Canada to study carbon cycling - C_130820_MF_MetaG | ecosystem: Environmental > Aquatic > Freshwater > Lake | place: Lake Croche, Canada...
TACCAAGGTATCTGAATTCCATACTTTGACCTTACTCTGCGGAGAAATCTTGTGCGCGTTTGATAGAAATTACTTTCGCTTACCTGGTCCTACTTGAGCTTTTGGCATGCGGAAGCGGCGCATTTGGAGCGCGCGCATAACGCCATAAGTCACGCAACCGCGTAGGTTCGTGTCGCTTGGAAGTTCGCGCTTGAGCGCTGCGCGTAGTGTGAAGCTGAGTCGCACTGTGTCGAAGACTACAAAGATCAGCATGGCCATCCAGCCGTACAGAACAGCAGTTTGCACGGTCTGGCTCTTAATAAGGCCCAACACGAGCACGACAAAGGCTGCTGGGACGAAGTACTCACCGGCACTTCGGCGGGAGTCAATGAGGTTGCGAGTCAGAGCTCGAGCTGGTCCAGCATCACGTGCAAGTAGATACTTCGGATTTCCGGCCAGCATCTCGGCTCGGGCTTCGCTTCGCTTCTGACGATCGCGCTCACGTGCAGCCTTGCGACCTGCCCGACTATTGACGTCACCCTTGAGCAAATCCTGCCGCGCTTTCTGGGCGTCTTTTCGTGAGGGTGTTGGTCGACCCTTGCCTGAGGCAGTTTCGGAATCGGAACGGGTATCTTCTGTGCTCATGAGAATCAATGCTAACGTGCGCCTATGCGTGTTCTCGTCGCTCCCGACAGTTTCGGTGGCACTATGCGTGCAGATGAGGCAGCCGCTGCGATTTCACTCGGTTGGTTAGCAACCAATCCGCGCGACACTGTTGTGTGTCTCCCACTTTCTGATGGTGGACCTGGATTTGTGTCTGCTGTGGCTGCTTCCTTAGGGGCTCAACTTCACACAGTGTTTGTCACTGGGCCGCTCGGTGACCAAATTCCAGCCCAGTTTGCCTTGCTGGGGACCAGCGCCTGGATTGAAGCAGCATCGGCATGTGGACTGCATCTCCTAGATGAGTCATCGCTCAATCCTGAAGTCACTTCATCATTTGGAGTTGGGCAGTTGGTTCTGGCAGCTATTGAGTGCGGTGCCAAGCACATCACAATCGGACTTGGCGGCACGAGTACCAATGATGGCGGTAGCGGAATGCTGGCTGCACTTGGAGCAACAAGTGACACTGCTGCACTGGCTCAGGGTGGTTCCGCACTGATTGAAATTAGCGATGTCGATCTAGGCGCTGCACATCGAATCCTAGATGGAATCTCCTTGGTAGTTGCTACTGATGTAGACAATCCGTTGCTCGGCCTTCGGGGCGCCACAGCGACTTTCGCTCGACAAAAGGGTGCTGATGACTTTGCGGTGATGCGACTGGAATCCGCACTCGCGAGTTTTGCAAAGGCATGTGGCAGGCGTGCCGATGGCAAGGATTCGTCGGTCGCTTTGGGTGCTGGAGCCGCCGGTGGATTAGGTTTTGCTTTCATCCGTCTTGGCGCCCAGCGACTTGCAGGAATTGAAACGGTTATGCAGATGCTCAACTTTCACGAGCAATTGGCTATGAGTGATCTCGTCGTCACTGGTGAAGGTTGTCTTGATGACCAAACCTTGCATGGCAAGGTCGCAATGGGTGTCGCACAAGCCGCAGCTAGATTGGGCGTCCCCTGTGTTGTCCTGGCTGGTGAAGTGCGCCTTGGAAAACGCGAAATTTCCAATGTTGGTATCGATTCTGCCTATTCAATGAAGGACTTGGTTGGTAGGGAAGCATCGCTGGGCCAGCCACGAGAGTCGATTGAAACCTTGGCGGCTAGGGTGGCAAAAACTTGGGGTCGACGATAGCCGCATCTGCATTTCGCTTGATCTTTGCGTAGACTAAGGAGTGTCTTGCTAGTCGGATGCGTTGCACTTGATAAGCAAGAGGAATTGAAGATTCGCACTAAGGAGCAGCATGTCAGTAGAAGCAACTGAAAGTACTAGCGTCGTTTTAACAGAACAAGCGGCCGTTAAGGTACGTGGCCTACTCGATCAAGAAGGTCGTGACGATCTCAATCTACGTATTGCGGTGCAGCCCGGTGGTTGTTCAGGTCTTCGTTACCAGCTCTTCTTTGATAACCGCGATCTCGAAGGAGACGTTGTCACCGAGATTTCTGGTGTTGGCGTTGTCGTGGACCGTATGAGCATTCCTTATCTTGGTGGAGCAACTATCGATTACGTCGACACCATTGAGAAGCAGGGTTTCACAATTGACAATCCAAATGCAGGTGGATCATGCGCCTGTGGAGATTCTTTCCACTAATCAATTTTTGAAGAGTGCCTGCAACTGTGTGACGGTTGCAGGCATTTTTCGTTAGGCTCAATACTTATGCGCATAGCAATTACTGGTTCGGTTGCCACTGACCACCTGATGACATTTCCCGGCTTATTTAATGACTCGCTCATGGCCGACCAGTTGCACAATGTGTCGCTTTCATTCCTTGTGGACGACTTGCAGATTCGTCGCGGTGGTGTTGCAGCCAACATTTGCTTCGGTATTGGTGTTCTTGGCGGGCAACCACTGCTTGTAGCTGCAGTTGGCCAAGACTTTGCGGACTACCAAGCATGGTTGCAGGAGTATGGCGTCATTTGTGACTACGTGCACATCTCCAAAACAGCGCATACCGCGAGGTTCATGTGCACGACGGACCAAGAACAGAACCAGATTGCTTCCTTCTATCCAGGTGCAATGAGCGAATCTGGAAGAATTGATCTGCTTGCGATTGCACAAAAAGTTAATGGGCTCGACTTGGTGCTTATCGGCGCGGATGATCCAGCCACAATGATGGCTCATACCAACGCCTGCCGCACGGCTGGAATTGATTTCATTGCTGACCCTTCTCAACAGCTTCCTCGCTTGACCCCGGAGGAGACTAGGGAAGTCATTGAGGGAGCCGCTTACCTCTTTAATAATGAGTACGAAGCCACTCTGATTGAGTCGAGAACTGGTTGGAGTCACGAAGAGATTCTGCAGCGTGTTGGTGTTCGCGTGACTACGCTCGGCAAGAACGGCGTCCGAATATCATCTAAGGATGGAATAGACATTCACGTTCCCGTCGCGCAAGAGCGAGTCATCAAAGATCCAACGGGTGTCGGCGATGCCTTCCGAGCTGGCTTCATCAGTGGTCTGAATTGGGGTATTTCTCTCGAGCATTGCGCTCAGGTGGGTTCACTGTTGGCCACATATGTAATCGAAACTGTGGGCACTCAAGAGTTTGGTCTGGATCGCAGCGACTTCTTGGAGCGACTGACTGAGGCTTATGGCCCAGGAGTCGTCGACGAGATAAGGGCACACATAGACAACGCTGCAGTGCGCTAGGTATTCTTTGCTACCCTTCGCTTCCGAAATCGATTTCCCCAATCCGGCTGATGCACCTGACGGTGAGGATTTGATAGCCCTCAGCGCGATAGATGGTCAGGGTCATGTGCTCGTTGCGCAGACTCCATTTGAATGGCCCAAACTTACCTATTTTGGGAGCAACTGGGAACCTTCCACATTGCTGGCCGCCTATGAACGTGGACTCTTTCCAATGCCCTACGAGATTGATGCGGACAGTGAAGCGATTGGTTGGTGGTCACCTGCGAGGCGTGCTGTGTTTGTTCCTGGTGAAATCAAAGTATCTCGGTCGCTACGAAAGAGCCTGAAGAGTTTCACGGTGACTGTTGATCAGCAGTTTCGAGAGGTTGTCATTGCATGCGGTGACCCTGCTCGACCACAAGGTTGGATCAACGAGCGCGTGATTGATGCTTTCACTCACTTGTATGAGCTAGGTCATGCCCATTCGATCGAAGTTCGCAATGACAATGGCGAGCTGGCTGGCGGACTCTATGGAGTTGAAGTTGGTGGCGTATTTGCAGGTGAGTCGATGTTTCATTATGAACGGGATGCATCCAAGGTTGCTTTGGTGCACTTGGGTCAGATCATGAAGCAAACACCTGGACGGCTGATTGATACACAATGGATGACAGATCACTTACGTTCACTCGGTGCTCGTGAGATAAGTCGTAGCATGTACTGCCAGCTCGTATCACTCAAGCATGAGATGCCTTCGGCCTTCATCTGAAGTATTGACTCACTTCAATAAAACCATGGCGATCTGTCGAGGTTCATAATGTGAATAATGTCGCTAAAGTGCCTGCCCTAATGCTCGGTTCGCACCAGTTACGGTAGTGTGTGAAGTGATAAAACCCCCATGAAACACCGAAAATCGGTCGCTCAGGTCGGAACATTAAGGATGAGCATCACGTGAAATCGTCAGCACGTAGTAAGCGACTCAGTTTGGCGTTGCTTGCTGGCATGTCAACTCTTGTACTTGCAGGTTGTTCCAAAGACAGCACGGCTGGACGTCTTGGTATGCCTGTCCCCGCAACCAAAGAGGGACCGCGAATTCTCTCGCTCTGGCAGGGATCATGGTTGGCTGCACTCATCGTCGGACTACTTGTCTGGGGTTTACTTATTTGGGCGATTGTCGCTTACCGTCGCCGTTCTGCTGATGATCTGCCAGCACAGGTTAAATACAACGTTCCGATTGAGATCCTGTACACAGTTGCACCACTCTTGATGGTTCTTGCACTTTTCTATTTCACGGCCCGCGACCAAGCGATCCTCACTAAGGTCAGTAACGATCAGACCCACACTGTCAACGTTGAGGGTTGGCGCTGGGCTTGGGGCTTCAACTACCTAGACGAGTCCGCATATGACGTTGGTACGCCTAAGAATCGAGCAACGTTGTGGCTGCCGGTCAATGAGAAGGTCAAGTTCGAGCTAACTTCACCTGACGTAATTCACTCATTCTGGGTACCTGCTTTCTTAATGAAGATGGACATTATTCCTGGTCGCAAGAATGCCTTTGAAGTCACACCAGATCGCTTAGGAACTTTCTCTGGTAAGTGCGCCGAGTTGTGCGGTGTCGATCATTCCCGAATGCTTTTTGATGTGAAGGTTGTCACGCGTAGTGAATACAACGCCCACATTGCTCAACTTAAATCAATTGGGCAGTCAGGCACCTTGAATACTGGTCGAACCGTAGTAGCAGGAGAGTAGACATGGCGATTATCGACAAACCATTAGTGAGCGAATCACCATTTGTTCCGGCCCGTGAATCTCGTGGCCGCAAGGTAATCAAGTGGGCGACTACAACTGACCATAAGGTCATCGGCAATCTCTACATGGTCACGTCATTCGCATTCTTTGTTATCGCTGGTGCCATGGCAATGGTCATCCGAGCTGAATTGGCGCAGCCTGGGCTTCAGTTTGTGTCAAATGAGCAGTACAACCAATTGTTCACCATGCATGGAACGCTCATGCTGTTCCTTTTTGCCACCTCACTCTTCGCAGGCTTTGCGAATGCCATTATGCCTCTGCAGATTGGTTCACCGGATGTGGCATTCCCGCGCCTCAACATGGTCAGCTACTGGCTGTACCTATTCGGTGGAATTGTTGTTGTTTTAGGTTTTATTACTCCAGGTGGAGCAGCGGCATTTGGTTGGTTCGCTTACTCGCCGCTTTCCAACGTGGTGAATTCTCCAAACATTGGTTCAGATCTATGGATTATGGGTCTAACCATGAGTGGTATGGCAAGCATCCTCGGCGCAGTTAATTTCATCACCACAATCTTCACAATGCGCGCTCCCGGTATGACCATGTTCCGTATGCCACTCTTTACCTGGAACGTACTGCTGACCAGTGTGCTTGTACTGATGGCCTTCCCAGTGCTCGCTGCAGCTATGCTCATGCTGGAAATCGACCGAAAGTTTGGTGCGGTCGTCTATGACGCCTCAAATGGTGGAGCGCTGCTGTGGCAACACCTTTTCTGGTTCTTTGGTCACCCCGAGGTCTACATTTTGGCACTGCCGTTCTTTGGAATTGTCAGTGAGATTATTCCGGTATTCAGTCGTAAGCCAATCTTTGGCTACAAGGGTCTTGTCTTTGCGACCATTGCTATTGCTGGTCTATCGGTAGCGGTGTGGGCGCATCACATGTATGTGACTGGCTCAGTAAATCTACCGTTCTTCTCGTTTATGACCATGCTGATTGCTGTGCCGACCGGTGTTAAGTTCTTTAACTGGATTGGCACAATGTGGCGTGGTTCAGTGTCATTTGAGACTCCAATGTTGTGGACGATTGGCTTCTTGGCAACGTTCCTGTTCGGTGGCTTGACTGGCATCATCCTGGCTGCGCCACCACTTGACTTTCATGTTAGCGATTCTTACTTCGTCGTAGCTCACTTCCATTACGTGGTCTTCGGCACAGTTGTATTTGCGATGTTTGCTGGTTTCTATTTCTGGTGGCCGAAGTTCACTGGAAAGATGCTGGATGAGCGTCTCGGCAAAGTGCACTTCTGGCTTGTATTCTTTGGATTCCACACAACATTCCTGGTACAACACTGGCTCGGTGTTGAAGGAATGCCACGTCGTTACTCCGATTTTTTGGCGAGTGATGGCTTCACAGCGCTCAATCAGGTTTCAACTATCGGTTCATTTGTTCTTGGCGCTTCGACCTTCATTTTCTTCTGGAACATCTACAAGACGACAAAGTATGCGCCGATGGTGAATAACGATGACCCATGGGGTTGGGGCGGGTCGTTGGAATGGGCTACATCTTGTCCACCACCGCGCCACAACTTCATCGAGATTCCTCGTATTCGAAGTGAGCGTCCAGCATTTGATCTCCATCACCCAGAGGTAGGTCACCTTGATGCACTTGCACGAGCTGACATCTTCGAGAAGATCACACAGACTACCCAAGACGAGGTTAAGTAACTATGAAAACTGGCGGTTTGCTTTTTGCCTTTGGTACAGCGTTCTATGCACTTGTAACTGTCGTCTATTGGTTTATGTCGCATGAACCAATCGGCACAACTGCGCTCGCTCTCACGGGTGGTTTAGCCTTCCTCATTGGGTTCTATGTGCTCTTCACTGCCCGTCGAGTTGGCGCTTTGCCTGAAGACAACGAATTTGCCGAAATTTCGGATGCCGATACAACTTATGGTTTCTTTTCACCGCACTCGTGGGCACCATTTGCCATTGGTCTATCAACTTTTATTTTCGTTCTTGGTTTTGTATTTGCGAGTTGGTTAGCGGTACTCGGAGTTATGGCGCTACTCGGGTCGGTATTTGGGTTGCTATTCGAGTACTTCCGCGGCAACTTCGCGCAGTAGGTCCACCCCAGTGCCTGGCCAGCTTCGACTGTCTGTAGCTCATAGTGCTGGCCGAATTGCCAGTCGCTTATCGCAGAGCACTGGGCGCGGCCGCGGTGAGACTATTGCGGGGCGTGTAATCCTCGGGATCGATCCAGGTGCACTTGGTAAATTGGCTGGCGGGCGGGACATAGTCCTGGTCAGCGGTACTAATGGCAAAACCACCACCACAGCCTTTCTCGCGGGTATTTTGGCAGATGGAACGGATGAAAAGGTCAGCAGTAGCGAGTTTGGTGCGAACATGCGTGCCGGAATTGCATCCGTACTTGCTGGTAGGCCGCGCCATCGATACGTGGTCCTCGAATGTGACGAACTGTATCTACCTGCTATGTGCGAAGTTCTTAAACCAAAAGTCGTCGTGCTTCTGAATCTTTCGCGCGATCAGTTGCATCGTACGGGGGAAGTTCGTAAGGTTGCCAACCTGTGGCATAAGTCCTTCACAGGAGATGATGTAACTTTCGTCATTAATCGAGATGATCCATTCTTGGAATATGCCGTAGCAAATGCTGGCCATGTGCTCAGGGTTACTTTTGGCGGGCGAAAGCATCCAGATGCCGCCACATGTCCAAACTGCAGCGCATTGCTGGATTGGTCTCAAGCTGATTACAAGTGTGTTTGTGGCCTTGGTTCACTGGCGGCTCCGATTCGCGCCGATCAGCGACTTTCGGGACCTGGTCGAAATGCAGTCCTTGCCATTGAGGCTGCGCGCCTTATGGGTGCAGTCGTCCCAGTCGACATCCAGGCGGGATTGACCGAGACTGCACCTGATCGCAGCGCTACATATGTTGTAGCGGGCCGAGAAATCAGTACTCGGCTGGCAAAGAATCCGGAAAGTTGGCGCGAGTGCTTATCGCAGATTACTGCTTCACAGGTGATCTTGAGTGTGAATGCCCGCGGTATTGACGGGCGCGACACATCCTGGCTGTGGGATGTGGATTACACACCGCTCAGAGGTCGTCGGGTGATCTGTACTGGTGAACGCAGGCTGGATGTGTCTTACCGACTCAGCGTGCAAGGAATTGATGCCAGTGTTGCGGATGACTTCAAAGCAGCAGTTGCAGGTTTTGATTCTCAAACGATTGAGGCCATTGCCAGTTACACGGCTTACCAAGATTTGGCAGCGATCGGTTTGGGACTCAATAAGGCAATGACCGGGGTCGATCGATGAGCAAACTCACTATTGTGCGTCTCTATCACGATCTCCTAGGCACCTACGGAGATCAGGGTAATGCCGAGGTATTAGTACATCGTGCGCGAGCTCGCAGCATCGATGTAGAACTAGTAGAGGTTGCTCCCGGTGATTCTGTGCCCACGTCTGGTGACATTTATCTGATCGGCGGGGGAGAAGATGGCCCTCAAACAGCAGCATTGGAGATGCTGCAAGCAGATGGCGGCTTGGGTCGAGCGATTGATTCAGGCGCAGCAGTCTTAGCAGTGTGTGCTGGCTTTCAGTTAATTGGCACTTCACTACCGAGTTCGACTGGCGTAACGGTCTCCGGTCTAGGGCTCGTGGATGTGAGCACGGTTTACACGGATGATCCGCGTTGTGTGGGCGAGTTGTTCGTCACACCCGCAGACGATGAGACTGCACAGATGTACACCGGTTTCGAGAATCATCAAGGTCGCACTCAAATTGGCCAAGGAGTCCAACCCCTTGGCTGGGTGTCTTCTGGGTTTGGCAATGGCTTACCAAGTGCATCTGGCGATTCGCGTATCCCCGAGGGTGTGGTGAATGGGCGAGTTATTGGCACTTACATGCACGGTCCCGTATTGGCTCGAAATCCTCAGTTAGCAGATCGGATTCTGGGTAGCGTTGTCGGCGTACTAGCGCCCTTTGAGGACTCTGTCGCTAATGCATTCGCTGCCGAGCGCCGCGCCGCAATGACCATATAAACCATCACTAAGGTGTCATAGTCTCCATGCCATCTTCTAGTCACAAAAGAGAATCCCACACGACCCGAGGCCGTGTGGGATTCTCGTAAAGGTAGTTCCTAGTGGCTGGTAATTGAACCTTGCTCAGCAGCATGTAGTTGATGTTCAGCATGCTCTGCTGCAGCCTTCAATTCCTCATCAGTGGGAACTGCAACATTGTCAGCGAAGTACCAGTTTGATAGTCGTCCACGAAGCTTGCCGGTGAGTCCCTTTGGATTGCGGACACCAGCTGCATCTGCAGCCGGGGCAATCGCCAGGGGAGCGATGTCCTGCTTGGAGAGCAAAACTGCCTTCTCTTCATCCGAGATGGGAGCATGAATTTCAATGAACTCACCATGTGGCAGTCGAAGAATCTGACCCGTCTCATAGCCGTGTAGCAGCTTGTCTTGGTCACGACGTTGCAGTCCAAGACAAATCCGTTTCGTGATGACGAATGCCACTGGCGGAACGATGAAGATCAATGCGCGGAAAGTCCAAGTAATCGTGTTGATTGCTAAATTGAACTGCGTTGCGATGATGTCATTACCGCCAGAGATCCAGAGTATTCCGTAGAAGCTCAGGGCCATCACGCCCAGGCTAGTACGAGTTGCAGCATTACGAGGGCGATCAAGAATGTGATGCTCGCGCTTGTCACCAGTTACCCACGCTTCAATCCATGGATACAGACCCAACAGGGTAAACATGATGCCTGGCACAATGAGAGCTGGAATTAGAAGGTTCCAACTGATCGTGTGACCCAGGGCAGTCGTTTCCCAGTTTGGGGTCAGTCGTACGGCACCATCTAACCAACCGATGTACCAGTCAGGCTGCGAGCCTGCACTCACTTGTGCTGGTGTGTACGGACCATAGAGCCAGATTGGGTTGATTGATACGAAGCCAGCTATGAGAGCAGTGATTCCGAATACGACAAAGAAGAAGCCACCAGCTTTGGCCATGTAGACCGGGTAGAGACGGTACCCCACGACGTTGCTTTCGGTGCGTCCAGGACCAGCGAACTGGGTGTGCTTTTGGTAGAAGACCATGATGAGGTGGACTGTCACCAATCCGAGCAGAATGCCTGGAATGAGAAGAATGTGCACAGCGTAGAGGCGCGGCATGAAGTCATTACCGGGGAATTCTCCTCCGAATACGAACATCGCAACGTAGGTTCCTACCAGTGGTACAGCCTGCATGATGCCTTCAGCAATGCGTAAACCAGTACCAGAAAGCAAATCATCAGGCAGTGAGTAACCAGCAAAGCCTTCAAGAATTGCTAACACTAGAAGGCCCGTACCAATTACCCAGTTGATTTCACGGGGCTTGCGGAAAGCGCCAGTGAAAAAGACGCGCAACAAGTGCACAGATACAGCAGCAACAAAGAACAACGCTGCCCAGTGATGAATCTGACGAATCAACAATCCACCGCGCACGTCAAAAGAGATATGCAGGGTGGAATTGAACGCTTCAGACATCTTTACGCCCTTCAGGGGCATGTAGGAACCGTTGTAGATTACTTCTGTCATCGATGGGTTGAACCACAGGGTCAGATAGATACCTGACAACAGCAAGATGATGAAACTGTAGAGCGCAATTTCGCCAAGCATGAAGGACCAATGGTCGGGGAAGACCTTATTTAGTAGGCGCTTGGTGAAACTTGCTGAAGCTAAGCGATCATCGACGTAGGTCGCGGCTGAGCCAACAATCGTTGCAGGCTTTTCTTTTGGATTGGTTACGATACTCATCCACGCTCCCAGAAACTAGGTCCGACTGGCTCTTGGAAGTCACCTTGAGCAACAAGGTAACCTTCGCTATCAACTGTAATAGCAAGTTGCGGCATCCGCCTTGCGGCGGGACCGAAGACCACGTTGCCGGAATCAGCCAAGTCAAACGTTGACTGATGGCATGGACAAAGCAAGTGATGTGTGCGCTGTTGGTAAAGGGAGATAGGGCAACCTACGTGCGTACAGATTTTTGAGTACGCGACGATTCCTTGATAGTCCCACCCGTCACCCTGCTGTGAAACGATTTCGCTTGGATCCATGCGAACCAAGATGATGGAAGCCTTGCCGCGAGCATTGATGTTTCCTGCGGCTTCTTCAATCTCAACGAGGTTGGCAGGCACGGCATTCACCAGACCACCTAGAGGAATGTCTGCTGCCTTAATTTTTTGGTAGGTGGCGTCGGTCACGATGTGGATATTCTTGGTCCAAATTGTGGACCGAAGTCGAGTGCCTGGCATCGGTCCTAGGTCGCGCAACATGACGACAAGGGGGATGGGGAACAGCGCGAGGGCTCCGAGCAAGGTACGGCGGATTAGCTTGTGCTGACCAAAGCCGGATTCAGCAGCACCGCGCTTAACAATGGCGGCAACCTCATCCCGCTCTTCTTGTGTTGAGGTAAGAGCGTGGCGCTCCTGCGTGACTTCCACGTCGGTCATGAGCTTCTTGGCCCAATGAATTGCACCAATGCCGATTAGGAGAATTCCTAAACCAAAGCAGAATCCCAGCAATACTTGACTTGTGCCCACGGTTCCGAGTCCGGGGATTCGTACGAGTGAGTCGGAAGGTACTTTGACGTAGGCCACGACGAAACCCAAGAGCAGCATTGAGGATGTGGCAAACATCGCACTAACTTGACGTTCAGCACGCTTTGCAGCCTTGGGATCAATGTCAGCCCGACGTGGCTCGTGATGCTCCAGCGGAAATACTGGTCGACCCGAAACAAGATCTTTTCCTTCGGCGCTGCCGTAAGGCTCGTTTGATGTAGTTTCAATCTCGTTCATCGTGCACGTGCTCCAATCCAAACAGAGATGGCTATGAGGGCTCCAAGGCCCGCAATGAACAGGAATACACCTTCAGTAACTGGGCCTAGACGACCAAGATCCGCACCACCAGGATTTTCGCGCTTTTGCAATTCCTCGATGTACCTAAGGATGTCTCTCTTGTTGGATGGTGTCATTGTTTTGTCACCGAAAACTGGCATGGACTGCGGACCTGTGAGCATTGCTTCATAAATGTGCTTTGGTGAAGATTTCAACATGCTTGGAGCGTAAGCACCCCACGAGAGAGCACCACCGCGGCCGGAGACGCTGTGACACTGAGCACAGTTAGTCCGGAAAAGCTCTCCACCAAGGGCAAGGTCCGCGCCAGAGGTTGATAATTGCTCTTGGGTTGGGATAGCAGGACCTGCACCGAGACTGGCTACGTATGAGGCAAGTGCTGCAATTTCATCAGCGCTGTAACTGACCTTCTTTGATGGAGCCTGAATGCCAGGACCAGCCATAGGCATACGACCTGTGCCGACTTGGAAATCAACTGCTGCTGAGCCTACGCCGATTAGTGCGGGACCATCAGATGATCCTTGAGCTGCAAGCCCATGGCATGATGCACAGCCTTCAAGAAATTCTTCTCTGCCCTCGTTGACTTGGGTCTGTGATGGTGCCATTGCTTTTGGAGCACTTGTGCTGGCAACTGTGGCGTAGGCAACGCCGGTTGTACCCAGTGCAGCGATGAGTACTGCAAGTAGTGCGGCTGGATGTCTGCGACTGATGGCCACTATGTTTCCTTTATCGTTTCGCTAGCTTTGGAGAAATCTGTGGTTACTTGATGAGATAGATCGTTGCGAACAGGCCAACCCAGACAACATCTACGAAGTGCCAGTAGTACGACACAACAATTGCTGAAGTTGCCTGCTGATGCGTGAAGTGCTTGCTGGCATAGGTGCGACCGAGTACGAACAGGAATGCAATTAGACCGCCGGTTACGTGCAGTCCATGGAAGCCCGTGGTCAGGTAGAAAGCAGAACCGTATGCTGAAGATGAGAGAGTCAATCCTTCGCGAACCAGGTTTGTGTACTCGAAAATCTGACCTGATACGAAGGTCGCACCCATGACGAACGTAATGGTGAACCAGCGGCGCAATCCTTTGAGGTCACCGCGCTCTGCAGCGAATACGCCCAGCTGACAAGTCCAACTAGAGAGCACCAAGATCAGAGTGTTGACAAATGCAAACGGAATGTTGAGCTTCTCAACTGAATCAGCCCAGACACTTGGGTTAACTGACCGCAAGGTGAAATACATAGCGAAGAGTGCAGCAAAGAACATCAATTCGCTGGATAGCCACACAATGGTGCCGACCGAAACCATATTTGGTCGCTCGGCTTGAGTAGGGATGCGCACTGCAGTTGAAGTAGTCACCCTCAGAGTTTACTGAAAACATTGTGCGAATGACCTTTCGGGGCGTCGTGTTTCATGTCACATCATTAGGTCGTCCAATGGGTACGTCGGTGTGCGAATTTCAATCAGCCTCGGATACCCTTTGAGGGTGACTGATTCATCCCGCCTTCTAAAAGTTTTGGTGTACAGCGACGACCTGACGGTGCGTCAGACTGTGAAAACTGCGTTGGGACGACGACCATCCCCAGATGTAAGCGATGTGGACATCTTCGAATGTGCAACTGAGCCCGCTGTTATTGCTGCAGTCGACAAGAAGCCCTTTGACTTGATCATTTTGGACGGCGAAGCTGCTCCAGCCGGTGGTATGGGCGTATGTCGCCAACTCAAGGATGAAATTTTCAATTGTCCACCAATCTTGGTGCTTGTTGGTCGCGCAGACGATCGATGGCTGGCGACATGGTCGCGGGCAGATGCCGTTGTTGCGCATCCCATTGACCCACGGGCTTTAGTAAGTGGTGCGGTCGAGCTTCTCCGTCAGACTTCAACAACTTCTCAGTAGACGAGGCAGCATGAGTGATAACTCGTGGAAGAAAATTCTTGGTCTGTTGGCCGCTGGTTCTGATTTAGATTCTGATCAGGCCGCTTGGGCGATGAACGCACTAATGTCCGGCACATCCACAGACGCTCAGATTGCTGCTTTTGCCATGGGCCTCAAAGTTAAAGGCGAAACTGCGGTTGAAGTCGGCGGTCTCGTGCAAGCCATGCTGGCTAATGCGGTTCATGTGCCGCTGGAGCACATCGCTGTTGATGTGGTTGGTACTGGCGGAGATGGCGCGCATACAGTGAACATTTCAACCATGTCTGCTCTGGTGGTCGCTGGAACCGGTGCACCTGTCTTGAAGCACGGCAATCGTGCTATTTCATCCAAGTCTGGTACAGCTGACGTGCTAGAAGCTTTGGGTGTAGCTGTGAATATGCCTGCGGACAAAGTCGCCACCTGCTTGGGCGATACTGGAATCGCATTTTGTTTTGCGCCTAATCATCACCCTGCCATGCGTTACGCAGCGACCGTGCGTAAGGAACTTGCCATTCCGACCGTATTCAACGTCTTAGGCCCGCTCGCGAACCCTGGCCAGCCAGCCGCAGCACTGCTGGGCTGCGCTGATGCTAGGTTCGCACCGGTGTTGGCTCAGGTTCAGTTAGCTCGTGGTCTCAAGTCCATTGTGGTTCGCAGTAATGAGGGACTAGATGAGTTGTCTACCTCGTCTACGTCACAGATCTGGGATGTAACATCAGGTCAGTTGCGGCATGAGGTGCTTCACCCAAATGCTTTGGGTCTGCAGGCGTCTACGGCTCAGGATCTACTTGGTGGAGACGCGCAAGAAAATGCACAAGTTGTTCGTGAACTCCTGCAAGGTCAAACCACAGGGCGGCTCGCAATTGTCCGCGAAGTTGTGGCGCTGAATGCAGCGGCTGCCTTAGTGGCCTTCGATGCCGCAACCGGTGAACAGAAATTCGGCCCGACGAACGCTTCGTTCTTCGATCGTGTCTCGCTAGCACTCCCAACTGCTTATGCGTCGATCGATGACGGGGCTGCGTGGAATGTCTTGCAGAGGTGGGCCACCATCAGCACTGCTTTAGCCCAATAATCTCGATCTTTAGCACGGTAGTTCGGACTGGTCCGCTTCATGTCTGATTCACTGCGATGCCCGATCATCCGTGAGTCGCGTCATCAGTTGGGCCCTGGGTCATTTCCAGTTGTAGGACAACAAAGTTTCGGGGTCCTCAACACCGTATCCGCCAACGCGCTCAAGCAATGCGTGCAGGACAGTCACTGTTGCCATGGCGTCGTCTAGTGCACGGTGGGTCGGGGAAGTGGGCGCATTAAAGTGAGCTGCCAAAGTTGACAGTTTCTTGTTGGCAACTTCATCTCTATCGAGCACTTTTCGAGCTAGGCGCAAAGTATCCAACACAGGAGGCTCTGGCCAGACAATGGAATGTCTCGCGCAGGCATGTTGCAAGAACCCAATATCAAAGGGGGCATTGTGAGCAACCAGCACTGTGTCGTGATCAGCGCCTAGTTGGGCCCAGTTGAGAAACTCCTGTACTGCGATGTCTACGGTTGGGGCTGCCTCAACGTGTGCGTTGGTAATGCCGGTCATCTCTGTTATAAACCCTGGGATTGGCATCCCTGGATTGCAGAAGGTCCGAAAGTTTGAAATCACTTCACCAAAACGCACTTTTACTGCACCGATTTCAGTGATTCCACAATCTGCGGCAGTTGCACCGGTTGTTTCGAGGTCGACGATGACAAAGGTGACCTCCGCCAAAGTAATAAGTGAAGTTGTCGATGAATCTTCAGCGACGACTTCACTCAACCCTGTGGCGGGGCGATGGGCTGCATCCAGGGAACCGAGATGCATGTTGGATTCTGCCGAGATTGAAGTCATGTATCTACCGTAGATGCCTACTCCGACAATGAGTTGACCGCCAAGGCTCAATTTTGTCGGTGGCAATGTTTAGCCTTTGTGAATATCAGGTAATACAAGGACAAGCCACTACGAAACCTAAGAGCTGAAAGTACAAAACCCTACTGAGAAGAGGTTGACCATGATTGTTGATTGCAACGGCTGTGTAATGCGCGACATTGCATGTGGAGATTGTGTTGTGACGGCGCTATTGGGACCGGTAAATGTCAGCATTTCTGCACACAAAGACACCTTTGATGTTCTAGCTAGTGCTGGACTAACGCCACCGCTTCGACTAGTTCCAGGGCTACCCATTTCGGATGATGTCGCAAATGAGGCAGTTGGACTCTAGGTCATACGGCAATATGGTGTGGTGACTTCAACACCATCTCGCCACACTTTGGTTATCACCAATGACTATCCGCCACGGCCTGGCGGAATACAGACCTTCATTTACGAGATGGTTCGTCGGTTTCCGGCAGATGAAGTGACCGTTCTTTCCTCACATTTTGAGGGCGCCAAAGCCTTTGATGAATGCAATCCATGGCACGTTGTTCGAGTTCGCGGCAAGGTGTTAGTGCCAAATCGCAAAACCTTGAAGCTGGCTCGCGAGATCATCGCTCAAACTGGTGCAACTCGGGTTGTTTTCGGAGCCGCAGCTCCTTTGGGTTTGCTGGGCAAGAGGCTGCGCAGGTCTGGAATCCAGAGGATCGTCGCACTGTCTCATGGTCATGAAGTTGGGTGGGCATCCACGCCTGTCACCCGCCGCGGCATTCGTCAAATTGTTGCTCAATCGGATTGGTTTACATACCTAGGCAGTTACACATTTGCTGGAATGCGTAACGCGGTCGAGCCGAATGACTTAGCCAAGTTTCGACAGCTCGCGCCAGCTGTGGACACCAATGAATTTCATCCTGATAACAAAACTGCCGGGCTTGCTATTCGCGAATCAATTGGCTTTGGGAATCGACCTACGATTGTTTGTGTCTCTCGTCTGATGCCACGCAAGGGACAAGATCGACTCATTGAAGCGCTACCAGGGATTCAACAGGAGGTTCCCGATGCTGCGCTGGTCATAGTAGGCACAGGTCCCTATCTCAAGTCCTTGCAAACTTTAGCCAAGCGACTTGGTGTCGCCGGTGATGTTCACTTTGCCGGCAAAGTTCCTCAGGCTGAGCTTTCCAATTGGTATGCCGTGGGTGATCTGTTCGCAATGCCATGTCGAACCCGCAACGCTGGCTGGGATGTAGAGGGGTTAGGAATTGTATTTCTAGAGGCGTCTGCGACGGGTTTGGCAGTAGTCGCAGGCGACTCGGGAGGTGCGCCAGATGCAGTGCGACAAGGTGAGACTGGGTTAGTTGTTGATGGCAATAGCCTCGTAGATATTCAGCGCGCGATTGTAGATCTCCTCAAGAATCCACAACGTGCTGCGACCTTGGGGTTTGAAGGACGCAAATGGGTCGAACAATCCTGGACGTGGGATCACAGTTTTAGGCGGCTTTCTGCAATGCTTTCCGGTCTGGACCCTGACGCTTAGCCTTGCCAGTCGCTCGCGCAAGCTTTGCATTCGAATCTGGAGGTGAGTTGGGTTTCAATAGCAGGCTTGCAAAGCTGATTATGGTTGCTCCGAGCAGAGTCATCACTCGAATAGTTTGAATCAACATTGCGAACTTGTCGCCCACCTCGAAAGCGATGTAGTAGCCGGGGTAGACAAGATTGCCTGCAAATGCACTGACACAAATCAAGCCGGCTATCCAGTTGAAATGTTGTGGCGGATCAAAAGCCGTTATGGCTACCAGGCCCAGAATCCACACGGTGTACTGAGGGGAAAGTACTCTGCTGGTAACCATTGAGACAAGAACAGCGGTAAGTGTGAGATGTGCAACTGTTGCATGTTCAAGACGACCCAAGAAGCGCAATGTGGCGAGCGCGCCCAGGCCA
>Ga0114962_10001935_pt1 | contig 17628 bp, 15 predicted proteins | sample C_130820_MF_Meta_FD_87017 | JGI IMG/M metagenome (GOLD analysis project Ga0114962, IMG submission 87017) | Freshwater microbial communities from Lake Croche, Canada to study carbon cycling - C_130820_MF_MetaG | ecosystem: Environmental > Aquatic > Freshwater > Lake | place: Lake Croche, Canada...
AAGGAATTCCGACGGAGCAACAGTGCTCCAACTCCGAAGAGCAGGAAATAAAAGACGGTGCGAACCCAAAAGAAATTCACATTCAGATAGGCGGATTTTTCCGCTAGCTCATGGTTGGTGGAGGGTGACAAAGCCATCCAGGTCCAGAGATACGATGCGACGAAGAGAAGAGGCACCAGAAGCAGGGTTAGCAACGGCAGGAGGCAGGAGATGTTCTCGAGTTGGCGTCGAATTCCAACACTCCAGGCCGCATCCACCGCATGATGAACGATAATCCAAAAGAGAGACCCGATCAGGATTGTGAAGAAGAAACACCCTGCAAACATCCAAGAGAAAGCAAACTGGTGGGGATTCGCTAGTCCCAGGATTAGTGAAAACAGAAGCGTGACTAGGGCTGTCACGCAGAGGCCGACGAAACGGCCGCCGACATGTTTGTAGTCGAACGTCTCGGCGGACGGAAGAATTCCGGATGCCGATCGTGCTTGAGAGGATGCAAGTAATTTGTGTTCGGCGCTCATGGCTTGGCGGGGGCGATTGTCGAGGCGGACGCGTTGGTGCCGGTCAGAGCGGTCCGCTCGGTTGCGGGAACGTCGTTAATTGTTGCATTCTGCGAACGCTGCAGGGCACGAATGTAGGCGATGATCGCCCAGCGATCAGGTACTTGTATCACCGAACCATAACCGAGCATGGAATTTTTGCCATTCACGATCGTGTTGTAGATCTCGCCGTCATTCATTTCGCGGATTCGTTGTTGATTAAAACTAGCCACTCCGACCAAACCATATTTTGTGGCGATACCATTGCCTCCTCCGGTAGCTCCATGACAGACGGCACACTGGATCTGATAACGCTCGCGACCGCGTTCTAGGGTCGCCATCGTGGCGTTAAAGGGAAGTCCATTGCCCCAGTTCGTCCCGACCTTACCCGTGTTGGCGTAGTCCTGCTTGCCAGAGAAAATAACAACGTTATAAGGGCTTCCCATGGTAGCCACTCCCATGGAGGCTTGAGTGCTGGACTCTGGAGCGGCATAACCGACTGGAACAGTTCCGACCACGTGGGAACGAGCACCGCGTCCATCGGCATAGAAGTCGCTCGGGGACTGCGCCTTGACCTTAGCCTGACGGACCATATCGGGGAAGATTTCGATCGGAGGGCGCTTGGTCTTGTGCGGCAAGAAGGAATAGTCGCGCAGGCCGGCGATGGAGACAACCAGGATGGTGATCAGAACCAGAAGGAATAGGAAGTAGCGTACCATGGCGATTATTTCCCCTCGGAGGCCTCCTGATGAATTGCCGTGATGTCCCCAGCTCCAAGTTCATGCAGTAACTCGGTCAGGGCGGATATGGAGAACTTCCGGTCGCGAGCCTCTACCGCTAGGAAGAAACCACGCGAAGCATCCTTGGCAAAGAGATCCCAAGCGAACATTGGATTATTCCACTGAGGCATGCCGCCAAGGAGAATCATTCCCGTAACGGCCGTGATCGCGCCGATCATGAGGGTCAGAGCCACCACGATGGGAATGTACTGGGGCAGAGCCAGAAGATCTAGGGGCTTTCCGTCGACCACCAAAGGGTAAATAATACAACTGGGGATTAGTTGCATTGAAAGGGCAATCAAAATTGCGGAAACACCGCCCCCAAGAACCAGCAAACTCAGGATGGACTTAGGAAGCCTCATCCCCTCAGCAAGACCGTGGATGGGATAGGGCGTGAAGCATTCGTAGAGGGATACACCCTCGTTGCGAAGGCGATTCGCAGCTTGGACAAGAGCCTCAGGAGTCTCAAAACGAGCACCGAGTGCATAGAGTGGCTCCTCTTTGGAACCGGCAATCGGAAGATGATGACCTTGAAAATGAGTGCTCATCTCAGCGCATTGCCTCCGTGGAATGGTTAGAATGACCTGCATCACCATGGGGTTGTGCACCGGGCAGCGTCGCCTTGAGCTCGTTCATGCTCATGATCGGCACAAACCTGATGAAGAGCAGGAAAAGGGTAAAAAATATGCCGAGCGTCCCAGTTGCTGTCAGGATGTCAACGATCGTTGGATGAAAATCCTTCCACGAAGAGGGAAGGAAGCCGTGGGTAAGCGTCGAAGTAACGATCATAAAGCGCTCGAACCACATGCCGACGTTACAAAGAAACGCGAGGACGAACACCAATGGGAGGCAGCGACGGACAGCCTTGAACCAGAAAAGCTGGGGAACCGTCAGATTGATCGAGAGGCAGGTAATGGCATACCAAGCGCTGCTACCGGTGAAGCGTTCCCAGAAGGCACCGCGCTCAAAGGGATTCGCGCTATACCACGCATTAAAAAGCTCGAAGACGTAAACGTAACCGACACACGATCCCATCAGCAGGAGAAGCTTGCAAACCTTGTCGAGCTGGGAAGGGGTGATAAGATCCCGCAGCTGGGGATAGATCATGCGCAAGGGGAGAAGGAGTGTGAGAATAGCGGCACTACCGCTGTAGACCGCACCCACCATGAAATAGAAGGGGAAGATCGTGGCATGCCATCCGGGGACGACCGAGGTGGCACAATCACTGGCCACGATCGTAGTAACAGTAACCACCAGCACGGAGGTAAGCCCAGCCAGTAGGACATACATCATCTCGTAGTGACGCCACTGGCGTGCAGTGCCGAGCCATCCAAGGGAGACGATGCCGTAGGCGAACTTGCGGATCTTTGTCGTCGCACGATCTCGCAGGACGGCCAGATCAGGAACCATGCCGGCAAACCAGAAGAGCGAGGAGACGGTCAGATAGCTGGTCACCGCAAAGACATCCCAGAGCAGGGGACTCGAGAAGTTTGGCCACATGCCGTAGCTGTTTGGAACAGGAAATAGCCACCAAACCATCCACACGCGGCCGATGTGAATGGCAGGATAGACACCGGCGCAGACGATGGCAAAGACAGTCATCGCCTCGGCGGCCCGGGAGATAGAAAGACTCCATTTCTGACGCGTCAGGAAGAGCAGGGCCGAGATCAGGGAGCCGGCATGGGCCATGGAGACCCAGAAGATAAAATTGGTGATGTCCCACGCCCAGAAGCAAGGGTTGTTTGAACCCCAGACGCCGACGCCAGTACAGATCATGTAGAGGATGCAGGCGCCGCCGATCGCGGCGAAGGTCCCGGTGAAGGCGATCGCCGCATACCACCAGAGTGGGGTTTTTCCTTCAACGATCGAGCAGACTGCGTCGGTTACCCAGAGGGGGCCTCGGTTATTGAGAACCTGCGGCGGCCGCTCCAAGAGATGAAGATCGGTCTCGTTCATCTCAGGCGTCTCCTGAGTGGTTGTGATGTTCGAAGAGGTGGACATGCTTCGCTTTTAGGAATGTTCCACATGTTCAGCACCACGATTGGCGGAGCCGACAAGGTCGGCACCCGGCATTGCGGGGTTGGGATTACGAATCCTAGCCATGTAAGTAACGCGAGGACGCGTATTGAGGTAGGCGAGGGATGAGTAGGTGCGAGGGTCGGCCTTTGCCTCTGAAACAGCGCTCTTGGGATCGTTGATGTTGCCGAAGACGATCGACTCAGAGGGGCAGGCCTGCTGGCAAGCGGTCTTGAAAGCAGGGAGCGGAGTCTTGGTCACATCACTGGCCCCGGCCTTGACCGAGCGGGCGATCTTCGCCTCCTCGATGCGTTGGATGCAGAAGGTGCACTTCTCCATAATTCCGCGCATGCGGACAGTCACGTTAGGATTCTTTGACATCTTGAGGCTGTCAGCCATGCCCTTCGGCGCAAGCGGGCCGTAGTAGAGTTCATCCAGCGGACGCTCGTTGTAGTCAAACCAGTTGAAGCGGCGGACTTTCCAGGGACAGTTATTTGCGCAGTAGCGAGTGCCGATACAGCGGTTGTACGCCATCAGATTTAGGCCCTCCTCATTGTGCACGGTGGCGTTTGCGGGGCATACGGCCTCGCAAGGTGCACTCTCACACTGTTGGCACATGACCGCCATCGGGATCATTTCCAGGCTTTCCTCCTTGTGATCCGCGCTGGCGAACCAACGGTCAATGCGGATCCAGGCCATATCACGACCGCGGCGGACCTGATCCTTGCCGACGACCGGGATGTTGTTTTCCGCTTGGCAGGCAACGATGCAGGCATTGCAACCGATGCAGGAGTTGAGGTCGATCGAGAGGCCCCACTGAAGATCAGAAGTAAGAGGGGGATTCGGATAAATGGAAATCGGCTTCGGCAGTTCACCATCCATCTCTGAGGCAAACTCGGGCTGCTTCTGGAAGGTGGCGAGCGTTCCTACGCGGGCTAGGTTGCGTCCCTCCATGTTATTGTACTCCTGCGAACGAACAAAAACGTAAGATTCCTTAGGTAAAGCCTGCACCTTGACTGCTCCGCGGAAGCAAAGTTTTGAGGAATCACGGAGCGGATAGGCGTCAAATCCGACCTTATCCATGACATGGGAGACACCCTTGCGTCCGTAGCCCAGAGAAATGCTGAGCGACTTATCGACATGTCCCGGAGCGATCAGTGCGGCGGCCTCGATCGAGCGGTCACCAGCGGTGATTTTCAGCCAATCACCATCCTTGATGCCAAGCATCCGGGCGTCGGCGGGGCTGATGAGGGCGGCATTATCCCATACGAGCTTAGTGACATAATCAGGGGTTTCCTGAAGCCAGGAGTTATTGGCATAGCGGCCATCATCGACACTGGAACTGCGGAGGAAGACCACTTCGAAATCTTTAGGGTCCGCCTTGGGCGCTGACTGCATCGCGGCAGCAGCAGCTGATGCATTGAGAGAAGGCTTGGAGACGGGCCACGCTGTTCCATCGGCAAATCCGTTGCGGAGGAACTCATTCCAAGCGGTATCGGTGGAAGTTTTGCTGACCGCAGCGAACGTGTTGCGAACCACGGAAGGGCCGTCAACTTTTTCACCTGCAAGAGAAGCAAGGATCTCGAGGGAAGAGACGCCATTCCAGAGGGGGAGGATCATCGGCTGGACGGAAGAGACTGTTCCGTCAATCGAGCGGGCATCACCCCAGCTTTCCAGATAGTGGGCGGCGGGCACCTGCCAATGAGTCACCTTGCTTGTCTCATCGGCGAACTGCGAGAGATGAAGCGTCTCGGGAACTCCGGCAATAAGGTTGACAATATTGAGCTCTACTGGAGCTGTGAGGACTGGGTTTCCCTCCAGGATTAAGAGAGTCTTAACCGAACCGGAACCCATAGCCTTGGAGAGGTCGGCCAACGTTGCAGCAGGCTTGGCCGTTGTCTGGACGGCATTGATGGTCGATCCAAGATTGCCGAGAGTGTTGTTGATACCAAGGGCGAGAGCCTGAACGGCGGCCGATTGCCCCGTTCCCGCGATCACAACTCCCTTACCCTTGGCTGTGATCAGATCATCAGCCACTCCGTTTACCCAAGCAGGGTCAAAAGAAACTTCCGTGGAGGGATAAGCCGCAGCTAGTGAGGAGAGGGGCGTGTCACCCGATTTCGTGGCGATGACCTTGGCGAGGGCAGCAGTGAAATCGCCGATTTCACTGGCCCGCACACGGAGACGATGGTCAGCCATGCCGCCGGTGAGCGAGAAGTGATTCTCAACCACATAGAGACGGTTCATTGTGCCAACTGAGTTTTTCGGGTCGCGACGCTTTGCAAAGCCTTTGGCGAACCCAAGCCCACTCTCGGAAGGATTCAGAAAATCACTGCCAAGCGAAAGGATCACATCGGCCTTCTCAAAATCATAGACGGGGCGCACTCCAATCCCAAGCAACGCATCAAAGGAGTTTTCATTGGTTTGAATCGCCTCATCCTGTACCCAAAGCAGCTTCGGGAATTGGGAAGCAAGTTCTGTGCGGAGCCTTTCAACGGTGGGGGAATTCTCCTTGCCAACCACGATCGCAAGCCCGTCGCCACCATTCGATCCGGCGGTGGAGCGGATTTTAGCGATCAAGGCATCCAGGTCGGCACGGGAGACCTTGACGGAGTAACGGGTAATTTCCTTGGAACGGTTCGGATCGTAAAGACCAAGGATCGAAGCTTGGGCGAAGACATCCGTCGAGCCGTTACTTGCCGGATGAAGAGGGTTGCCCTCGATCTTCGTGGGGCGACCGTCCGCAGTCGTAATAGTGAGCGGCACGGCACCTGCCGAGGTCGGCATGGAGCTGGCGTAGTAGAGGTACTTGCCCGGGATCGTCCACTCGGCACTCTTTGCGAAGGGAACGAGATGGGCCTCAGGGCGTCGACAACCGGTGAGTCCCACTCCGGTCAGAGCTGTAGCGGCCCCCATAAGGCGGACGAAATCTCGGCGAGAGAGACCGTTCTCATCCTGCTCCGCATGGACTTCCGTCACTCCGGGAGTGAATTCACGGGCTAGGTCCTCTGCAAAGGCAGGAGAGTTTTCACGCTCTCCCTGGCTTCTCCAGAGGGTCGGCTTTAGATCACGTAGTGGATGTAGGAAAATCTTTTTCAATGGTGGCATCCTCCGCAGCTGACTGGTGGGTTAATTTTCCATTCTTCCTTGAATTTGGTTCCCAGTTCGCGTTGCTCGGAGGGCGAAGCAGGATGCCAATTCATGTTAAAGATCTCCGAGGGAGGGCGAAGGAAGTTCTCAGGAGCACGATGACAATCCAAGCACCACTTCATGCTGAGCGACTCGGCCTCGTAGACGACGCTCATCTCGTTCACAGCACCATGGCAGCTGTAGCAACTGACGCCGCGGTTCACGTGGACGGCATGGTTGAAATAGGCGTAATCGGGAAGGCGGTGGATCTGTACCCACGGGATTGGCTGACCGGTCTCCCAGCTGTCGCGGACTGCGGCAAGACGAGGACTATTGGGTAGAATCTTGCCCTGTCCGTGGCAGTTGATACAGGTCTGCGTGGCGGGCAGGTTGGAGTGTCCGGCAACCTCGACGAAGCTATGGCAGTAGCGGCAGTCCATTCCAAGCTGCTTCACGTGCAGGGAATGGGAGAAAGGAACCGGCTGATCTGGCTGATAGCCGACACGGGTATACTTCGGTGTGAAATAGTACCAGATCCCGAGTGTGATGGGCGCACCAATAACGAGCCCGCACACCAGGAGCTGGAGCGGAAGCCAATTGGCCCATCTAGGAAAGAAATTCGACATTCGGGTTAATTCAAACGCCCGGATGGAAGATTTCGCAGGCCCAAATAGAGTAGAAAGTCGGTGGCCGAAGGCAAGAAATTTGGCTCAAAAATATCACTCGTCGCTCGTTCTACGAGAGATCTGCCTTTCTGTCCTAGTTGCTCAGTATTATCTTGAATGGAGCATGAAGCCAACATCTCTCCTCTTTCTCCTTCTCCTAACGGCCCTGCCACTCGAGGCCGAGCCGAAGCCTCAGCTCAACTTACCTAAGGCTACCCTCAACCTGGGCACCAACTCCCTGAACGCACAGATCGCCGCCGATGATGCCTCACGCGAACTAGGCTTGATGTCTCGCACAAAACTCGGGACAGACGAGGCAATGGTCTTTGTCTTTCCACAGCCCCGCCCCGTTACCTTCTGGATGAAGGATACGCCGCTCCCGCTCTCCATCGCCTATGTCGGACGCTCCGGAATGATCTACGAACTCCACGACATGAAACCCTACGACGAAACCCCCATCCCCAGCACCTCCAGCGCCGTCGTCTATGCCATCGAAGTTCCCCTGGGCTGGTTCTCCAGTCATGGTGTCATGGCCGGAAGCTGCGTGGCAGGCCTTCCCTCTCCCTCCCTAGCGAAGTAAAAACCCCGCGCTTCCTTTCGGGAGGCGGGGTTTTGCTGTGTCTTCGAATTCTGAGCTAAAAACCTAGATGGCTAAAGTCTAACAGTCTGTTTGACGGAGACTACGGCGCCATTAAACTTTGAGTTCCTCATTGGTCGTGGCATTCGCGACAGTGAACTTCTCGACATGGAGCGTCGGATCGGACTTGAAGGTCAGGCGACCGGCGTACTTGCGCTCGATATCGATGAGGAGTTCCTCATCCTCGGTGCGGAGGCGGTTGAGCAACTCGGGATGGACGGTGATCTTGAACTCATGAATCTCTTCCTGGTGACGCTTCATGAGGGTGTGGAGCGCTCTCTGGAGTTCGACGCTCATGGTCATCTGGCTCTTTACGACTCCCTTGCCGTGGCAGTAGGAACAGTTCGTGTAGAGCGAACTGGAGAGGCTCTCCTGCGCACGCTGACGGGTCATCTCCATGAGCCCTAGGGCGGAAATCGGCAGGACATGGGTGCGGGCCTTGTCGCGGCGCAGACGATCGCGCATGCGCTGATAGACAGCCTGCTGATCCTTGCGGTTCTTCATGTCAATGAAGTCGACAACGATCAACCCACCGATATTACGGAGGCGGAGCTGTCGGGCAACCTCGTCGGCCGCCTCCATGTTGGTCTGGAAGATGGTCTTGTCCATATCCTTGCTCCCCTTGTTACGGCCCGTATTCACGTCGACGGCGATCATGGCCTCGGTCTCGTCGATCACGAGATAGCCACCGCATGGAAGCCAGACCTGACGCAGGAAGGCATTATCGATCTGCGACTGGACGGCGAAGTTATCGAAGATCGGCTTCTGGCCGCTATAGAAGTGGATCGACTTTTTGGCGCGCTTGGAAATCTGGCCAACCAGCTCCTGCATGCGCTCGGCCGCCTTGATGTCATCAACATGAACGGCATCAACGCTCTCGGTCAGGAGGTCGCGGACCGTGCGGTCGACGAGATCGGGCTCAAGAATTAGCGTGCTGGCGGATGGTTTTTCGGCCATTCCCTTTTCTACCTCGTGCCATTGGTCGAGCAGGAAGCCGAGATCACGCACGAAAAAGCGGGCCTTCTGCCCCTCCCCTGCGGTGCGGATAATGATACCCATCCCCTCTGGGAGGGTGAGTTCGGTCAGGATCTTGCGTAGACGGGCACGCTCCTTTGGGTCCTCAATTTTGCGGGAGATGCCGCACTGGTCATTGAAAGGCATGAGGACCATGTAGCGGCCGGCCATAGAGATGTTGGTCGTGATCCGTGGGCCCTTGGTTCCTATCGGCCCCTTGGTCACCTGTACCATGATCTCGCTACCGACGGGATAAACATTGGGGATGTCCTTGGCGGTGATCTGAGGCTTCTTTTTCGAGTTGTTACCTCCCCCCCCACGCTGAACGCTCTCAATGCCACTATCAAGAGCCGCAGGAATGGCATCCCAGAAGTGAAGGAAGGCGTTTTTTTCGAAGCCTATATCGACAAACATGGCCTTGAGACCGTGCTCGATGTTGCGGACTTTGCCCTTGAAGATGCCTCCGACGATATTCCGCTCACTGTCGCGCTCGATGGAGTACTCCTCCAGTTTGCCATCCTCTAGGAGGGCGACTCGTTTCTCTAGTTTCTCGCAACTGACGACTAGCTCAATACGGGGGCCTGATTTTTTGACGCCAAGGAGGCGTTTGACGGTTTCAATAATGCTCATAGGATTAGGTATACGTGATTAGGGGTTTAGGCTGAAGACTGTTAGGTCTGAGATTGATTGGGTGATTTATTGTGAGGGATGAGATCTGAAACTTGAAACCTGAATGGCTGAAGTCAGCAACTCACGGTTTGTTGAACAGATTTCTGCGGGTGTTTTTAGGTTGGGAGGTTGGGTTGAGTTTTAGGTGGTTTAAAAAGTCTTTTCAGATTTCTAGTCTCAGGTTTCAGGCTTCTTAGTTTGATTGTTTTGGTGCCGCAGAGCGACCGCCGCCGAGGAAGTTGAAGAATTTCTGAAGACCTCCCTGGGCTTGGGGTTTCCGGTTTTTCACATGGCTGTCAGAGTCCTCCTGGATATCGGGCTTGGCTGTGGGGGTGCCTCCATTTGATTCGTTCCCAGACTCTGGAGAGTCCTCAGATGAGGACTCCGGAGCTGGAGTAGCATCGGCTCCGTATTGCGCAGGGAGATCCTTCGAGAAGTCGATTCCGGAGATCGGCTGGAAATTGCCAATAGCGGGGCTAATCGCCTCCAGTTTGACCTCCTGGCCTTTTTCCATGGCGAAGATCTGCTCAAGGATCTTTGATGCGATCGGGGCTGGGACTGAACCTCCCGACTTCCCTCCCTGGACAAAGACGCAGACGACATAGCGCGGTTTATCATAAGGGGCGAAGCAAATGAACCAGGTGTGGTAATCCTTGATGCCATTGCGCCAGAACTGAGCCGTACCGGTTTTGCCCGCCACCTCGACATCCTTCACCCGTGCCTTGCGGGCAGTGCCGTCGGAGTCATTCACGACGCGCCACATTCCTTTCCGCACCTTTTCGAACTGATCGGGGGTGATTCCTGATTCCTTGAGGAAGTCTGTTCGAATTTTCACAGGCTCCTCCTTGACCACGGCACCATCCTGACTCACGACCTTCTCGACGAGATGTGGCTGGTAAACGATGCCGCCATTGGCAACGGTTGCCGCCATGTTCGCCACTTGCAGCGGGGTCGCGAGGACAAAGCCCTGACCGATTGCGGTGTTAGCCGTGTAACCCGGGCTCCAGCGTTCGCGGGGATAATTCTGAGCAAGCCAAGCGGTTCCAGGCATCACGCCGCTGGCCACGTTGTTAAGCGGGAGTTCCGTCTTCTGGCCCAGGCCAAGCATACCACCCACGGCGTCGATCTGGTCGATTCCTGCTGCATTGCCGTATTGGTAGAAAAACGGATCGCAGGAATTCTTGATCGCCGTTGTCAGGTCTTGATGACCATGGGGAGGCATCGGTGGCTTGGCGGTGAGCACCCAGCATTTCATGTACTTATTACCGTACTGGACGCCGCCAGTGCAATCGAACTGCCTGTCTCCGACTCCGGCGCGAATCCCGGACAATGCGGTGCAGAGTTTGAAGGTTGATCCTGGCGCATAGGCGTTCACTGCTCGATTCATGAGGGGATCGGTCTGATCCTTGGCGAGTTTCTCCCAGTCGGCCTTGGAAATCGAAGGGACGAACTGATTGGGATCAAAGGAGGGCACCGAGGCCATCGCCAGAATCTCCCCGGAATTCGGATCTAGTACGATAGCAGCCCCCCGACCGACGACATGGAGGGCCTTTTCCACGATGGTCTGAATGCGGGCATCAATGGTAAGGCAGACTTTAGACCCTTGCTTGGGTTCTATGCGCTTGGTCTCGCCTTCGATGACCCCATGTGCATTACGCTGGAGAAACTTGGTGCCCGGAGTTCCTCTCAGAACATCATCATAGGCCTGTTCGATCTGCGCTTTTCCCTCCACATCGGGTTGATAGAAATTGAACTGGGAGGCCTCCTCCTTGTCGATTTCCTTGGGAACGCCGACATAACCGAAGAGATGAGCCGCCAGGGCTCCGTAGACATAGTGCCGGACGGGCTTGAGTGACACCGTGACTCCCGGAAGATCGAGGCTGTTCTCGCTGAATCGGGCCATGGTTTCGAAATCAAGGTCCTGTCGATAGACGTAGGGAATCTCAGAGTTGTCGCGAAAATGTACCTGGAGCTTGCGGCTGTTATAGTCGCCGGCGAGCCCCAGTTTCTCGAGATGAGGAACGATCGACTCGTTGACGATCTTCACGATGTCGGGCTCGGACTTGAGAGCTCTCATGCCATGGTCTAGTCCCCAATACTTGCGAATGGGGACCTCGTCATGCCCCTCCCTCCATGCACGGACGATATCAGGCAGATAGAACTCTACCTCCATGCTGGCCCGGTTCTCGACCAGTGGCACTCCCCTGCGGTCGCAGATCTCACCCCGTACAGCTGGAAGTCTGACCGTGAGCTGAGAGTGGCCCTTGATGCGGGCCTTATAGTCGGCATGCCTGTAAATCTGGACATACCACATTCGCATCAGGAGCAGAACAAGTGCGAAGGTTAGAATTCCCCCGAGGATCAGGATCTTGCGGAGAGAGTCGTTCAGCGATTTCATGGCATTACCTGCTGAAATTGGGTTTTTGGACAGGATGGGATTCCTCGTTGAACACCGGCACTAGGTTACAAAGCGCGAAGTAAAGCAGCGGCGCAATCAGCAGCGAGGTCACCGAAGGGATCAAGATCCGTTGCAGAACCAGCATCTCCAGAGGGAATCCTCCCCGTCTGACACAAAGCATGAGGAATTCAACGCTCAAGAGAGTCATGGTGACGACAGCACTCCCCAGGGCATGCACTTCCCATCTCATCCCTTGGGTCGCCTCGCTTGTCATTTGGAGACCAATCGCCCAGACCAGAAAAAACACAACGGGCACAGTGAGCCCCAGTTCTGCCTGTCCGGACTGGATCTGCAGCAACACAAGCCCCTGAACCAAGGCGGTAGCGAGTGCGAAAAAGAGTGCGGGAACAAGAGGAAGGGCCATCACCCCAAAACAAAAAACAACGGGCAGCAGCAAGATCCTAGCTTGGAACGGTGGGATGGCTGGCAGCAGATCCTGGATCGCCACGGCAATCGGCAGCAGGAGGAGAAGAATGATGAAAAGGATGCCTTGCCTCATTTCGCGCCGGTGACGATGAAGACCTCCTCGAGCATGCCGAGATCGGCTGCGGGCTCAAGGATGGCTTCGCCATCAAGTTCGCGGGCATGGAAACTTTTCACCGTGCCGAGAGCGATGCCGGAAGGAAAAATCCCTCCGCTCACACCCGCTGTGTAAACTTTCTGCCCGGGCTGAAGATCAGCCAGTTTGCTCAAAAACGTCAGTCTCAATTCTCCACCCGGATCACGCGACCCAGCACTGATTCCCTGCTCCTTGGTTCCCTCCACCTTAGCCGCAACCTTGCAGTTTTCATCCGTGACCAGAAGCACCTCGGAGAGGTTGCTGGAAACAGATGATATTTTACCAACCAGCCCCTTATCGGTAATAACTGGCATGTCGGGTGCGATACCATCGGCAGAACCCCGGTTGATCTTGATCTTGTTCCACCAGACACCGGCATCATGGCCAAGCACCAGTGCAGGAACGAGGCGGAACGACGAATGTTCTCGGTAACTCAAGACTTGTCGGAGATGATCATTGTCTTGTTGGAGATCACGTAACCCGTTGTTCTCCGCACGGAGTTTCCGGTTCTCAGAGAGTATCCGCTCATACTCTGTCTGGAGTTGATCCAGCGACAGAAGATCCTTACCAAGACTGCCAATGCTGCTTTTCACCGCATTCCCGGAACGGCTGATCGGCGAGATGACTCCCAACAGTCCGGACTGAAGCCGTGTTAGCGTGTCGGACTCAAGCAGGCAGACGGCAATGGCAAGCACAGCGAGAACAACAAGGGAGGCGATCTGGAGTTTTTTCATCCCGATGGTGTTCCAATTGCTGCTTTACTGATCGTGGCCCCGACAAGGGAGTGAGTGAGATCCGGGTGCAGATGACTCCGCCAGACCGGAAGCGGCTTCAGCCCCTGGGACGATCGGTCGCGGCGACGGCCCGCAGGAATTCGATTTCCTGAAGGGCTTTGCCGGTTCCTTCGGCGACGGCGCTGAGCGGATCCTCGGCAACGTGGACAGGAAGACCCGTCTCCTCGGCAACAAGTTTATCGAGTCCTCTCAGAAGGGCCCCGCCACCTGCCAGAACAATCCCACGGTCAACCAGATCGGCGGAGAGCTCGGGCGGACAGCGTTCGAGGGTGATGCGGACCGCCTCAACGATGCGTGAGACTGGCTCCATGAGTGCCTCACGGATCTCCTGCGAGGTGATGGTGATGGTCTTGGGAAGACCGGCAACCTGATCCCGACCTTTTACCTCCATGGTGAGCTCTTTCTCTAAGGGGTAAGCGCTCCCGATACGAAGCTTGATCTCCTCGGCGGTGCGCTCGCCGATCAGAAGGTTGTAAGCACGCTTAAGATATTGGGTGATGGCGTCGTCCAGTTCGTCACCTGCCACGCGCACGCTCCTGCTGAAGACGATGCCAGCCAGCGAGATGATGGCCACCTCGGTGGTGCCACCGCCGATGTCGATGATCATGTTGGCGGCAGGATCGGTGACAGGAAGCCCGACTCCGATCGCGGCGGCCATAGGCTCCTCAATAAGGTAAACCTCGCGGGCACCTGCATGCATCGCGGAATCCTTAACGGCTCGCTTCTCAACCTCGGTGATGCCACTCGGCACCGCGATGACGACACGGGGACGAACAAACCGGCGATTACCATGAGCCTTCGTGATGAAGTGTCGTAGCATGGCCTCGGTGATTTCAAAGTCAGCGATGACACCATCCTTGAGAGGGCGGATCGCGCTTATATTTCCGGGCGTGCGACCGAGCATGCGCTTTGCTTCTTCGCCGACCGCCAGCACATGGGTGGTACCAGCCTTGACGGCTACTATGGAGGGCTCGCGCAGGACGATGCCCTTATCCTTGACATAAACCAAGGTGTTGGCCGTTCCAAGATCGATGCCTATGTCGCTGGAGAAGAATCCGAAAATCTTGTTGAACATGAAAAGTATAAGAGGCTGAAAGTTAAGAAGTCTTGAATGAAATGAAGCCAATCGATGACAGGCCCCGTCACGACGATCCATTTCCGAAAAACTCGGAGGAGTCCCATGACACGGTGTGCAATCCTATAGCTACTACCTATGCAATAAAACCATGGTGACGGCGCGTCAAGCACCCCTGTCCAAGAAATACATGGGAAACAGCGAAAAGAGTACGTCTTGAGATCTCAAGGGAAATTGTCTTACTTAAATAATTGTCAGCGATTGGGGGGGCGATTTTGCGTGAGTTGGCCCGTGAGTGCACCCATACTAAATGACTTCATGGCAAGCATCTTTGGAACTCTCTTCCGTGTCTCAACCTGGGGTGAATCCCATGGTGGGGGTGTCGGCTGTGTGATCGACGGCTGTCCCTCTCGGCTCCCTATTACTGCGGAGGAGATCCAAGTCGAACTTGATCGGCGTCGTCCCGGTCAAAGTGACATCGTTACCCCACGTCAAGAGGAAGACAAGTGCCGCATCCTCTCAGGCGTCTTTCAAGGCCAGACTCTTGGCACGCCGATTTTGGTGGCTGTCGATAACAAGGATGCACGCCCCTCAGCCTACACCGAGATGGAGACGATGTTCCGTCCCTCGCATGCTGATTTCACTTATCAGAGCAAGTACGGCATCCGTAATTGGGAAGGTGGCGGACGCTCCTCGGCCCGTGAGACCATCGGTCGCGTGGCTGCAGGCGTGGTGGCACGCAAAGTGATCCGCACGCTTCATCCCGCCTATGAGGTTGTCGCCTATGTCCGTTCCATTCATGAACTTGACTCCGAAGTCGACCCGGCGACCGTCACAATAGCCCAAGTAGACGCCACCCCCGTCCGCTGCCCCGACCCGAAGGCCGCTGCAGTCATGATCGAGCGTATCAAGGAGGTCCGATCCCATGGTGACAGCATCGGAGGCATCATCGAGTGTGTTGTCCGTGGCGTCCCCCCGACGCTGGGCGAGCCGGTTTTTGACAAGCTGGAGGCCGACCTTGCCAAGGCGATGATGAGTCTCCCCGCGACCAAGGGATTTGAGATTGGCAGCGGTTTTGCCGGAACCCGACTCACCGGCAGCGAGCACAATGATGCCTTTGTTATCGAAGAAGGGAGAGTCTCGACCGCCACAAACCGCTCAGGGGGCATTCAGGGGGGCATTAGCAACGGCGAGAACATTTTCTTCCGCATCGCCTTCAAGCCGACAGCTACCATCGCAAAGTCCCAGCAAACCGTGACAGTGGAGGGCGAGCCTGCCGAGTTGGCTGCGCGTGGACGACACGACGCCTGCGTTTTGCCCCGCGCCGTGCCGATGGTCGAGGCGATGGTGAATCTTGTCATTTGCGACCATTTGCTCCGCCAGCACGGCCAGAATGTCCTCCCCTGATTTTTTCCCATTCCTTTTCTTGGCAGAGGCTTTCCGTGAGCGCCTTGCAGTCATTGCCGACCATGAGCATCGGGATCGAGATGCAGAGGGTCATCTGAAGCGACTCATCCAGGTTTCCGAAAGGATCGATGCCCTGAGCGCGGCACTTCCTGCTTCCGAACTTGACCCGCAGTTTCGTCATTACCTCGAGCGCCGTAGCTACGATAAGGCGCTCGCTTGGATCGAGGAGTCGGCCGGTTAAGTACTCATCCTTTACCGAGGTTATCGAAAGATCATCCCTCGTTCTTTGATCGAGAGTTCTCTCCAGGCCCCGGGAGCAAGTGCTCCCATCGTCAGCTCTCCGATGCCCATTCTGATCAGCCTAAGCGTTGGGTGACCGATCGTGGCGGTCATGCGGCGGACCTGACGGTTCTTTCCCTCGTGGAGTTCCAGGGCAATCCAGCAATCGGGGACATTCTTGCGTACGCGGATCGGTGGATGACGAAGAGCCACATCGGGTTGGGGATCAAGTAACCAAGCTTTGCAGGGGAGGGAATTGTAGCCTTGGATTGTCACACCGGCGGCCAGTTGTGCCAGCCCCTCGGGGGTGGGGAGACGCTCCACCTGAGCCCAGTAACGGCGGGCGTGCCGATGTCCAGGATCGAGCAACCGGTTGTTAAGACTAGCTTCGTCACTGAGCAGGAGTAGACCTTCCGAATCAGCATCAAGTCGGCCGATAGGATAGACTTCCTTGGGAAAGCCAAACTCCACCAGTGACCGGTTGGGCGATCCATCGGGCGTGAACTGCGAGAGCACGCCATAAGGTTTGTTGAACACTAAGATCATTCTCCGGTGCGGGAAGTCAGAAGAGCGAGGTGTTTCCTAAAGGCGAAAATCAGGATGCCGCATGTCAGCAGTAGCCAGAATGGAAGGAATCCGAACGCCTGCCCGAGTTGCTCCTGAGCGGTCGACCCTGGAACCAAGTGCAGCGCCCAAGCAAAGAGCAGGCTGATTCCAGCATAGGCGATATTGATCGTCACCCCCTTAAACGAGAGAACAGTCGCCCGGTGATGCGAGTCGACGAGTTGGTTGAGATAGGTCGAGACCGCAAAGCCGATCATCGTCATGGCACCCCAGAGGAGATAGCCGAAGAGCAGGCCCCAATAGGGAGGATGGAAGGCTACCCCCAAAAGTCCCACAAAGACCACTCCGGTCATGATCGCAAAGCTGGCCCCGATGCTGCGGGTAGTTACCATGCGACGAATCCACGGGGAGATCAGAAGGCCAATGGCTCCCATGGCGGCGCCGAGCACCCCGAAGGCAATCTCGGGAATCTCGATCAGGCGGAAGTAGGAAGTACTGAAGACAAGGAAGAGTCGGACCACGCAATCGAGCACGAACCCGGCACAGATGACAAAAAGCGCAATCGGATTTCCAAGCAACCAGCGACCTGCTTGGAGAGTGAAGGCAAAAGCCCCCAACGCCGAAGTGGCTCGATGACCCTCCGGGTCTTCCAGAGAGTGAGGCTGATGGCGTTTCGGTTCGCGGAAATTGATCGCCAGCAGGAGAACGCCCACGGCGCTCAGTAATGTGAGAAGGAGGGGAAAGCGGAGAGTGGTCGCCTGATCCAGATGAGCTGGAATCCCAAGGAAGGAGAGCGCCGCGTTCACGGATCCTGGTGCATAGACCGCACCGCCGATAAGCATAACAATAAGGAAGGCAGTCGACTGCCAGCGTGTCAGCTGCTCCATCACGCGGTGCCACTCTCCTTCACGGCCGGACTCGGCCAATGAATCGAAGACAATCGCTTCGTCAGCCCCGCTCGCCGCCCCTTCGGCTAGTCCGCTCAGGATTCGATTCGCAAGGCAGAAGAGGAAGAGTACCATTCCCCCGTTTCGCGGAGCGACGCAA
>Ga0114962_10001936_pt1 | contig 17624 bp, 17 predicted proteins | sample C_130820_MF_Meta_FD_87017 | JGI IMG/M metagenome (GOLD analysis project Ga0114962, IMG submission 87017) | Freshwater microbial communities from Lake Croche, Canada to study carbon cycling - C_130820_MF_MetaG | ecosystem: Environmental > Aquatic > Freshwater > Lake | place: Lake Croche, Canada...
GGCCCGCGCCTCTTCGAGTTTGGCGACGGCGGCATTAGCTCCCGCGACGTAGGCGGCGTGGTGCTTGCTGTGGTGCAACTCGTTGATCTGGCCTGAGATGTGGGGCTCCAATGCGCCGTAGTCCCAGTCCAATTCGGGCAAGGTGTAGTCAGCCACGAAATTCCTTCCTAGATATCTTGTGAGCAGCGGTCGACGAGCCACTGAACCACTCACATTGCTCTATGACCGCGTACACCGCAAGAACAATGGCAGTGCTCAGGCTGCCGGCGTGGGAACGGCGCCCGCGGGTCCCCGAAGAGGTCGTCTCAGATCGGGACGTTTCAGACCAGAACGACCAGTGCGAGAATGCCCAGCAAGACCAGCGCGATGATCGCGGCACGCACGGCGGCGACCTGATAGGACCGACTGCACGTCGTGGAACACGTCCACGGGGAAACCGGGGCAACGGATGCCTCGACAGGTTGTGACGCCATCACAACGTTCCGACCATCGCGTCCAACCAACCATCCCCTTGTCGGCCAGTGAAATTTGTCACAGCGGCGAAGCGCGAACGTGAGCATAGCCGCTGGTTCCACGGCATTCAAAGAATAGCTGCTTGAGGTACTTGGGGAGCGGCGGCCGAGGGCGCCTCGGGCGGCGACCAGAGGTCGGCGCGTCGCGCGGCGAGTCGCGACCGCGGTGCGGACTAGTTAGCCCGGCAATGCACTTCGCTCGGCGGTTCGGCGCCTGTTAATCAGGACCGTGAACAGTCGGTGAGTTATCCACAGACGGAAGTGCCTGACAGGTATCTGATACCTGTTCAGAGGGCATCCTCAAGGGCACGCGGTTGTGCATAGAGCTGTGGAAATTGTGGATAGGCCCGATATTGCTACGTCGTTTGCATCACGATATCGGCACCCTGTGCCGCAAGGGTGCCCGCTCCCAGCGCGCTGGCGGCGATCGTCGTCGACTGCCGGTGCCCTGGCTAGGCTGGGGAGGTGATTCAGGTGTGCTCCCGGTGCGGGACACGGTGGAATGTGCGGGACAGCCGCCGGGTGTGGTGCCCGCGGTGCAACAGCCCGCTGCTCGCGCCGTCCGCTGTGCCACCGCCACATGCGACGAACAACCCCGCTGGCTACTCGGCCGCTAGTGATCCGCGGCGACGTGTTGCGGCAAAACTTCCCGCAGGCTATCGCTGGATCGCCGTGCGGCCCGGCCCGCCGCCACCGCCCCGAACACGGCGTCGACCGCTGGGGCCCACCCCCCGGTACCGCAGCATCCCGCGGTGGGGATTGGTTGACCGCATCGCGCCAAGCGCGACCGTCGCAGAACACCCGCTCCGGCGGCATGCATCCGCCACCGCGGTAAGGGCCACACTGCTGGCAGCGGCGGCGGTTTTCGGCCTTGCGGCGTTGGCGCATATCCTGCGGTACCTGCTCCTGCTCATCAACCGCACCGTGCTGCTTCCGCCTCTGGTCGCCAACGGAACCTTGTTGATGGGAGTGCTGGTCAGCCTGGCGGCGATGGTTTCGGTGATCGTCACCGCAGCGGTCATGACCTCATGGCTGATCGGGCGCCGCGCCGAGGTGTTCGGTTACCTCGGTCACGACGATCCGCGATCGGAATGGGAGTTGTGGGCCGGTTGCATGACGCCGGTGGTGAATCTGGTGTGGGCGCCGATTTTTCTGATCGAACTGGCCCGTGCCGAGCAGTCCCACGCTCGACTGCGCGGCTCAATCACGTTCTGGTGGGTCGGCTGGATCTTCTCGACGGCGATCTCGGCGTGGGCCATCTGGACCAGTTCAGCCAGTGATGCCCAGGGGATCGCCGATAACACCGTCACAGTGATCATCGCCTACCTTGCGGGCCTTGCGGTCCTGCTGCTGCTATGGCGGGTGTTCGACGGATTCGACCGAAAGGCGGTCCAACGCCCGCTGCAGCGCTGGACGGTGGTGCCCCGGGATCACCTCACCGCGGATCCCGCGCCGGCGGATCCGATCGCCGGTCGCGATGCGAGTGACCCACCTGTCGACGTCGTCGACGTCGTCGACGACGATGACGCCCACCTGGTGTCGGCCGGTGATTCTGGGCATCGGGATCCGGCAGCATAGAACTATGTCGTCGGCCGCTGAACCGCACGGGCAGCACCCCCCCTTCGTTGTGGCCCACCGCGGCGCCTCGGCCGACCGTCCCGAACACACCCTTGCTGCCTATCAACTGGCATTGGACGAGGGTGCCGACGGGGTCGAATGCGATGTCCGACTCACCCTCGACGGGCACCTGGTCTGCGTGCATGATCGGCGGGTGGACCGGACCTCCACGGGCACCGGTCTCGTAAGTGATATGACACTGGCTCAACTCAAGCAATTCGATTGGGGCGCTTGGCATACCAGTGCGCGACCCGATGGTGATCACGGCAATACCGCCCTACTCACACTTGATGAATTGCTGCGACTGGTTCTCGATTGGAGTAGGCCGGTCAAGGTTTTTATCGAGACCAAACATCCGGTGCGCTACGGCGCTCTCGTCGAAAGCAAGGTGTTGGCGTTGCTGCACCGGTATGGCATCGCCTCGCCGGCATCAGCGGATTTGTCCCGAGCTGTGGTGATGTCCTTTTCAGCAGCAGCGGTGTGGCGGGTGCGCCGCGCGGCTCCCATGCTGCCCACCGTGCTTCTCGGCGAGACCTCGCGCTACCTCGGCGGCGGCGCGGCCACGACCGTCGGTGCGACGGCAGTGGGTCCGTCCATCGCCACGCTGCGCGAACACCCTGATCTGGTCGATCGGGCTGCCGCGCAGGGTCGTGCGATGTACTGCTGGACCGTCGACCATTACGAGGATGTGGAGTTCTGCCGCGACATCGGGGTCGGTTGGATCGCCACCAATCATCCCGGGCGAACCAAGGCGTGGTTGCGCAACGGTGTGACCGGGGCGGACAAGGACTAACGCCCAAGTCAAGGCTGGGCGTCGAGCACCTGCTGCGGGATGGGTGAATCGGTTCGCAGCGCATCGAAGAGTGCGGTGGCAGCCCCGGTGTCCCAGATCAGGACCGAACCCGAGTCGTTTCCGGTGAACTCGCCGATCGGTACCGTGACGGTGTCCGGGGAACCACGCAGCGCCCAGCCCAACCGAGCCAGATTCCACACATGCGCATCGAGGTCGACAGTCAGTGCCGCCACTGCAGCGTGTGGTGCCGCATACCAGCGCCACGGGTTGAGCCAGACGGCGGGATTGGCGGCGCGGCGCAGTAGAGCCGACATGAATTCGCGTTGGTGCAACATCCGATCCAGGTCCGCCCGCGGGGTGGCGCGACTACGGACGTATCCCAGGGCGTTTCGCCCGTCGAGCGTCTGGCAGCCGGCCGGCAGTTCGATGCCGGCGAGTGGATCTGAGACCGGCTCCGGTGGACATATCTCGACCCCGCCGAGCGCGTCGACGATCCCGCCGAACCCCCCGAATCCCACCTCTGCGTAATGGTCGAGGCGAAGTCCGGTGGCCTGCTCGACAGTGTGCGCCATCAGCGCGGCGCCGCCTTCGGCGAAGGCCGCGTTGATCTTGTCGGTGCCGTAGCCGGGAATATCCACGTAGGAGTCGCGGGGAATCGACACCATGGTCGCCGCTTGGGTCGAGCCCAGGTGCGGGATGTGCACCAGCAGGATGGTGTCGGTGCGACTGCTGCCCAGGTCGCCGCCGGTGGACAACTCGGCCTGCTGCTGCGGGCTCAGGTCTCCTCGGCCATCGGAACCGACAAGCAACCAGTTGGTGCCACTCGCGGCGGTGGGCCGGTCGGTGTAGTCGACGAATACCGGGATCCGCCGCAGCGATGCCTCGACCCAGATAGCGGTACTCAGGGTGGAGATCACCGCGACCAGACCAAAGGCTATGGTGCCCAAACGAACTCGCCTACCCCAGCGAGCTTTCCTCTTGGGTTTGCCGCGAGGGGGTCTCGGGGAACGCACGGGTCTCTTCGCCATTGCCGGCGGCCTGGGCGGCGTAGGAATTGGCGGGGTCGGCCTCGGCGCCTTCGGCGGCATTGCCGGTGGCCGTGCGGGCGGTGCGGGCCGCGATGGTTGTCCAGCTGGTGATTGCTGTGGTGGTGGCTGACGCATCGGCGGGACTGACCGTTCCGGCGGGGGCCGTCCGGGAATCGGGGACGGTGGCGCGGGCCGTCTGGGAATCGCCGACGGGCGTAGCGGTTCACGCCGGATGAACTGCGCCGGTTCGCGCAGCATCGGCCGGGGCTGACCGACTCTCGGAATCCGATCAGTTGGCGGATCTTCGGCCGGAGGCCGACCCTTCGTCATGAGAGCCAGCCGAGCCGGCCGGATAACAGCGCGTATCCCACGAATGCCACGGAGTCGATGATCCCGTGGGCGATCACCAGAGGCCACAGTCGGCCGGTACGACTCCAGGCGTACCCGAACACCAGTCCCATCACCACGTTGCCCAGGCCGGCACCGAAGCCCTGATAAAGGTGGTAGACCCCGCGCAGAATGCTGGACGCCACCACCGATTTGGGCTGGGTCAGGCCGATCTGCCGCAGCCTGGTGATCAGATACCCCACCACGACCACCTCTTCGGCGAAGCCGTTTGCGAACGCCGCCAGAACGAGCACTGGTATCCGCCACCACGAACTGTGCAGAGCCGACGGCTCCACATGGGCGTTCAAGCCCAGTGTTCGGGCGGCCAAGTAGAAGAGCAAACCCGGAACGCCGATGAGCGCCGCCAGGCCGATGCCACCCAAAATGTCTGGGCGCCAACGTAACCGGCCGAGTCCGAGACCCGTGGGGCTGATCCCACTTCGCCACAGCAGGTAAAGCGCCAGCGCGCCCCATGCCAACAGCTGCCCGACCGACACAAGGTTGAGGCCCAGGTTGATCAGGTCGTAGCGGGACTGGTTCGGGTTGAGCCTCACTCGGTAGCCGGGAAGGCCGGAAAGAACCGCGTCCGCCAGTTGCAGAACCGCGATCATGGCGCTGACACCGAAGGTCACCGCCAGCATCACCGCGACCTCGACGCGCATGGCCCGTCGGTCGGCTTCACCGAACTCGCCGTGGGTGGCGCTCACCGAAACCACCGTAGCGGTCAGTGGTCGCGGGACGGACTCGCCGGGCTCGCAAGCCCGGACCCGATAAGGTTGCGATGTGGCTCGCATCGCCTACCTCGGACCCGAGGGAACGTTCACCGAAGCGGCGCTGCTGAAGATGACCGCTGCGGGAGTGCTGCCGGGTGGGGGCGAAATACACCCCGAACCGGCGGAGACAAACCAGTCTGCACTCGAGGCTGTCCGCTCCGGCGCCGCCGATTTCGCGTGTGTCCCGATCGAGAACTCGATCGAAGGAAGCGTGTTGCCCACCCTGGACAGTCTGGCCGTCGGGTCGCCATTGCAGATCTATGCAGAACTCACCCTCGACGTGTCCTTCAGCATTGTCACGCGTCTCGGTGTCAGTGCCGAACAGGTTCAAAGCGTGGCAGCGTTTCCGGTTGCCGCCGCCCAGGTACGCCAGTGGCTGGCCGCGCACCTTCCGGGGGCCGAACTCGTAGCGGCGAACTCCAACGCGGCCGCGGCACTCGATGTCGTCGCCGGTCGCGCCGATGCCGGGGTGAGCACCGCATTGGCAGCGCAACGCTATGGCTTGGCCACGATTGCCGACGATGTGGTTGATGAACCCAACGCCCGCACCCGTTTCGTGCTCGTCGGCCGCCCCGGCCCGCCGCCCGCGCGGACCGGGGCCGACCGGACCTCGGTGGTGCTGCGGATCGACCACGCACCGGGGGTTCTGGTGTCGGCAATGAACGAATTCGGCATCCGCGATATCGACCTGACCCGCATCGAATCCCGGCCCACTCGAACCAGCCTGGGTACATATGTGTTCTTCCTCGACTGTGTAGGCCACATTGACGACAGCGCGGTGGCCGAGGCACTCAAGGCACTGCATCGTCGTTGTGCGGATGTCCGCTATCTGGGGTCGTGGCCGACCGGTGCCGCCGCCGGTGCCCTGCCACCACAACTGGACGACGCCGACAGATGGCTGGCCCGATTGCGCGATGGCAGGTCATGAGCGGCCGACTGATACTCGTTAGACACGGCCAGTCGCTCGCCAATGTGGAACGCCGTCTTGACACCAAACCGCCGGGTGCCGAACTTACTGACCTCGGGCGGGAGCAGGCGCGTCACTTCGCCCGCGCCCGACGCGACTCGCCCGGACTACTGCTGCATTCGCCTGCCCGTCGGGCGGCGCAGACCGCGCAGGAGATCAGCGCCGAATGTGCCGTTCTGCCAAGTGAAGCCGACGCGATCTATGAGGTTCAGGCCGGCCAGCTTGAGAATCGCAGCGATGACGAGGCCATCGCGGTGTTCAACCGCACCTACCAACGCTGGCTTGAGGGTGAACTGGACGTGTCCATGCCCGGCGGAGAGAGCGGCCGCGATGTGCTTGATCGCTATCTGCCGGTGCTCACCGGACTCCGGCTGCGGTATCTCGACGACGACGACTGGACTGGCGACATCGTCGTTGTCAGTCACGGAGCGGCAATCCGGCTTGCCGGTGCGACCCTGGCCGGAGTCGACGCCAGCTTCGTTCTTGACCACCACCTGGCCAATACCGAAGCGGTGATCCTGGTACCGATCACCGATGGTCGCTGGAGTTGCGTGCAGTGGGGCACGCGAACCCCGCCGTTCTATCCGGAACCGGATGTGCACCCGGTCGAGGATGCGCTGCGGGCTGCGGATCCGATGGGTTGAGCGCCCTCAGATCGCCAGGCGACGCTCGCCGTGGTCGCCGCACTCGCAACTGATCGCTTCGCAGTCCAGTTCCAGCGCGTGCATGAGCACCTCCGGATGCGCACAGTCCGCGTCGGTGCACTGCCGGTGCGGACCGTGATGGCGGATGAGGGTGCCGTGGCAGTGCGGTCGCTCGGACAGACATTCGCTGCATTCGTTCCCCGGAACTTTTCCTGCCATGCCCTTTCCTAACATCGCAGAGGATCACGGCGCAGTTGCCGCGCCGTCTGCTGCTGCCCGCGCTGCGTTAGGCTTGACGGGTCGGCGTCAGGTCGATGGCCGACAGGATCACGATGTCATCAAACCGCGAGTCATCCAGCTCCGATATGCCTGCTGATGACGTGCCGACTGACGACGTGCCGACCACCGCCTGCGCGGGGTGCCGCTCCGTGGTTCCCGCCGGGGCATTCTGCGGGTGCTGTGGCTCATATCTCGGCACGGGTGCGGACCGGCTTCATGTGTTGCGGCCGCGGGTATTCGCCGTCGCGCCACGCGAACGCGTCCTCGTGCCGATGATCACCAGTTCGGTTTTCCCGCACCTGCCGCAGTCCTACCGCAATCCGTTCCGAATCGGGATACTGCTGCTTCTGTTCGGCTTGGTCTGCAGCGCACTGTTGAGGTTTCTGGGCCCGATGGTGATCATTGCCGCCTTTGGCGTGCCGTTGTTGTTCGGGCTTTATCTCTGGGAGTCGGGACTGTTGCGGGATATGCCCGGCCACGCCCTTGTGACGGCGGCGACGATGGGTGGCGCCCTCGGCGTCGGCTGGGTCCTCGTGACCGGCGGAGCCCTTGCTCGTTCCTACGGCATCCCGATGGCCGCCGGGTTCGTGCTTCAGAATCTGCTCGGTGTCGGCCTGGTGATCTCCGTGGGCGGGGCGATCCTCATGGCTGTGCCCGCCCTCGTCATCCGGGTGCTACGACCGCGAACCCGGGAATCGTTGGACGGTTTCGTGATCGGCGCACTCGGTGCGCTCTCCTTCACCGCGGCTGCAACCACAACACGATTGGCTCCGCAGTTCGTGTCGGGGTTGATCGACGGCGTACCGGCACCGCGGCTGTTGGTCGAGGCTGTTCTTTACGGCGTCGCCGCCCCACTGACTGCGGCGGCGACCGGCGGTCTGCTCGGCATCCTGCTGTGGTTCCGCCCCGGGAAGCGGGCCGGCGAGCATCCAGGGAAGGTGCGTGCCGCATTGCTGGGCTTCAGTGGTCTGGTTGCGGTGATCTATTCCGCGATCTGGGTGATCGACGACGCTCGGCTGCCGAAGTGGCCGCAGCTTGCTCTGCATCTCCTGATGACCGCTACTGCCATGGTTGCGGTGCGGGTCTGCGTGCAACTGGCATTGCTGCATGAGGAGCCTGACCACTCGGATAGACGACCCATTCTGTGCGTGCACTGCGAACGAGTTGTCCCGGACATGGCGTTCTGTCCGGCCTGCGGCGCGGCTGCGCGGGCTTCCTCGCGCTCCTCACGCCGCCTGCGGCGGCAATCGATACCCGTCCGACAGGCTGGAACACCATGCAGCGACGTATAGTTGACGTAGCCGGCCCGCATGAACGGGCCTAGAAAGCAGGGGATTGAAACCATGATGTCAGCACGTTTGACCAGGAAGCTCGCACTCGCGGCGGGTGGGGTCGCCATTGTCGGTATGGGAGCACTTTCGGCCTGTAGCACCGAAACCAAGGATAAGCCGACGGAAGCGCCCTCGTCGCCCAGTTCGAGCGCTCCGGCCTCGCCGTCGAATGCTCCGTCTCCGACCGAGAAGTCGGTGGGCCCGGGTGGCAACAACTCCTTCTCGCCGACGGTCAAGGCGCGGCCGGCGCCTACCGCGCTGCCGGGCAACGTCGTCACGGGCGGGTGATCCGGAACGGGTGAATTCGGCTGAATTGAGAATGCAGCCGATGTCGGCCCGATCTTTGGGGCGAACGGTGATCGCGGTACTCCTTACCGCGATCACCGTCACTTCTTTTCTGGTGCTGGTGTGTCGGTGGGGACCGTCACCGTCGACCGCGGTTGACCGGATCACCGGTCCGTACGCGGGACTGCTCGATGACTCAACGGATCTCGGCCCGGCCCGCGGCGACCACGTGCAGGTGACTGCGGCGTTGCATGGCAGCGCCCGGCCTGCCGTGTTGATTGGCTGGGCCGAACGCCATCACCTGTCGGTGCGCTGGCGGCCGGAGGATCGCTGGGCGATCATCGACGGAGCCCCGGCGGCCGTGGCCCAGGCCTTCGGTGTCGACGTGCACGACTATCGCGGTCGGCGCGGGCAGCTGTTCTACGCCTCGCCCCAGCAGCCGCCGGTTCCCAACCCCGTGCGCGCCGAGGTGGCCGAATTGGGTCGCATCCTCAGCTACACACCGCACCGCGAAGCTAGACCGCCGGTCATGCCTCTGGAGGTGCCGGCGCAAGGTCTCGCACCAGAGGCCCTATTGCGCACCTACAACATCGGGCCGCTGCGGGACGGTGGTTACACGGGCAAGGGCGTCACTGTCATCGTGTTTGCCTTCGATGGTTTCGATCAGGCTGATCTGGATCTGTATTCGACGACGTTCAACCTGCCGAAGTTCACGCCCGAGGTGGTCGGCGGTCAACCGCCGGCCCGTCGTGGGGAAGCCACGATGGACCTCGAGGCCATCCATGCCATCGCGCCGGATGCCAAGAAGGTCCTCGTCAACGCCCGCCCGACAGTGGAGGGCGGGGGGTCCTACGAGAAGATCGCGACGATGATGGAACAGGCCGACCGCGCATATCCGGGTGCGGTGTGGAGTTTCTCCATCGGTTGGGGTTGCGACAAATTGATCACCGCGGCGGATCTGGCACCGGCGCGTGCGGCGCTGACTAAAGCACTGGCGAACGGGACGACTGCATTTGATGCCAGCGGCGACCTCGCCGGTCTGGAATGCAAAGGCGGGCAGGAGTGGTCGGCCCCGCCGAGCGCCGATGACGTCGGCCTTGATGCGGTCGCATCGATACCTGAGATGACCAACGTCGGTGGAACCACGGTGTCGACCGACGCCACCGGCGCCTGGCTGGCCGAACAGGCCTGGTTTGACGCGCCGCTGTCCCAGGGCACTGCGGGCGGGGTGTCGTCGTTGTTCAAACGACCCGACTGGCAGACTGCGCTGGACCCAGGCCGGGGCGCCGGTATGCGACTCGCTCCGGACATCTCGGCGGTGGCCGACCCGTTCACCGGCGTGCGGATCGTGTTCAACCAACAGGAATTGGTCGGCGGCGGCACCTCGCTGTCGGCGCCCCTGTGGGCCGGGATGACCGCGGTGATGAACCAGTATCTCGTCGATAATGGCGGCCGGGGGGTTGGCGATCTGAACCCGGTGCTCTACGCGATGGCAGAGGCGGCGCGACTGCCGGCCTTCCGTGACGTCGTGTTGGGCGGCAATGCGGTCGACGCGGCCGGGCCGGGTTATGACCTGGTGAGCGGATTGGGCACGCCCGACGTCAACAACCTGGCCAAGAACCTCCTCCTCGTCCAGAAATTGGTGCGGTGAGCATCGATCTGGACCCGGACGCGGTGCCCAGAACGCGGTGCCCCCGGTGCGCCAGCGACGTACCGGCCGGCGAATTCTGCGGGGTGTGCGGGTCGGACCTGACCGGCGCGCGGACCGGCGGGCGCAGATGGCTGCGGCCGGGCACCTTCGGTGCGGCGCCCGGCGAGGCCGTGCTGCGGCCCTATCTTTTCAGTTCACTGTTTCCGCACCTGCCGAACCGGTCCAGGCGGCCATTCCGGATCATCCTGCTCCTCGGTGCGCTCGCACTGGTTGCCTTCGCGGTTGCGCGACTCCCGTCGGCCGGTATCGCCCTGGCGGCGCTGGGACTGCCCCTGCTGTTCGGGCTCTATCTGCGCGCCTCCGGTGTCGGGCGGGACATCCCGCGGTCATCTCTGCTGCTCGCCGCGATCCTCGGCGCCGCGTTGGGCATCGGGTGGGTACTGGTGTCCGGGAGACTTGTGTCGGCCTCCTACGGGTTGCCGATGTCCGCCGGCTTGGCACTGCGCCACGAATTGAGCACGGGCCTAGCCATTCCGACGGCCGCGATGATTCTGATGGTTGTGCCGGTGATCGTGGTGCGACTGTTGGCGAGGTCTTCCCGCCAATCGGCGGAGGCTCTTGACGGGTTCGTGATCGGCGCACTCGGGGCGCTGGCTTTCAGCGCCGCGGCCACTCTGACCCGCCTGGCGCCGAGGTTCTTCGCCCCGGTAGCGGTCAGCGACGATAGCGGGCCCTTTCTGTTCGGCCCTCTCAGCGCCGGCCTGTTCGCCCACACCAGGCCGTTGCGGAGTCTCCTGGTTGAATCCGGGTTGTGCGGGGTGACCGTTCCGATCACCGCCGCGGCCGCGGGCGGCATCGCCGGCATACTGCTGTGGTTTCGTCACCCGGGGGCCGAAAGCACTGAGGATCATCCGGGTCGGGTGCGCCTGGTCCTCGCTCTGCTCGCCGCCGCCGCACTCGTGGTTCACACCTCGGTGGGAACCATCGACATGGTCGGATTGCCTGAGACCTGGATGATCGGTATGCACCTGGCTATGACGCTCGCGGTGCTCCTGGCACTGCGCCTGGCGCTACAACTGGCGCTGTTGCACGAGGACCACGATCCGATCGACGAAAGTCGGCCGCTGCTGTGCATCCACTGCGAGATGGTCGTGCCCGACATGGCGTTCTGCCCGGCCTGCGGTGTGGCCACCCGTGCGTCCTCGCGTGAGTCGCGCCGGGAGCGGCGGGGGGCCTTCCGGCCGCGGAGCCTCGATTCGGCCGGCCCGCCAAGGGCGGGGGAGCAGTCCTATCCCGGCTACGCGATTAGTTCGCAGACCTACATCGCGCCGGTGTTGCAACGTCCACGGTTGAATTGGCTGCTCGGCCGCTGGGGGATCGGCATCACGACGGTCGCGGTGGCACTCGGCGCGGTCGCGATCGTGCTCACGCCGAGGGTCGCGCACTACATGTGCCCGCCGGAGTGCGGCGAACCCCCGACCGGCACCCCGGTGATGGCGTTGCCGCGGTTCACCGCGCCGGGCGGCGAGTTCTCGGTGGCCTATCCCGCGGAAGGCTCGGCGTATACGGTCACCACCGGTAACGCGGGGGTCACAGCGACCTTCACCGGCGGCGACGGTGGGGTCATGCAGTTGTTCTCCCTTCCCGCGAACGGCCGGTCGGCGCGCGAGATAGCCAAAGCTGCGCTGCGCAAGGCCTATCCGGACGCGACATTCGCCTATGAGATCCCCAACGCGATGGTCGGCTATCAGCCCGGCTACGGCGAAGCCGCCGATGACTGGCCGCAGAGTACGACTGCGACCTACAGCAGGGTGCGGATTATCGGCATGGCGGCGGTCAAGAACGACGTCGCACTGATCGCGTTCGCTATCGGACCCTATCGGGTGTTCGGGCCGGACTCCGGTCCCGGCATACCGTCCGGAGCCAACCTGCAGCTTGCGCAGGACATGGGGAAGTACGTCAATAGCTTCCGGTGGGCCGGCGACCCAGTGCGCTGAAAAGGATTCAGCCCCAGCCGAGTTCATGTAAACGGTCGTCATCGATCCCGAAGTGGTGGGCCAGTTCGTGGATCACGGTGATCGTGACCTCCTCGACCACATCGGCCTCGGTGTCGCAGATCTCCAGCAGACTTTCGGAGTAGATCGTGATCGTATCCGGGAGCGCACCGGCGTACAGCGAATCCCGTTCTGTCAGCGCGACTCCCTCGTGGATGCCCAGCAACTCCGGCCTCAGGATGACGGTCGGCAACCAGAATCACCACGTTGTCGATGGCTCGGGAAAGTTCGGACAGAATCAGATCAAGCGCCTCGGAGACTAATTCCTCGAAACGCTCCGTGCTCATCCGGACGGGCACTACGCCGGCGCCGGAACCGGTTCCGGAGCGACGGGTTCCGGCGCGGTAGCGGCACCGAAGTCATCGGATGGGGGAATCGGCGTCGCGGCGGGGACGGGTTCCTGTTGCATCGCGGGCGTCGTCTGCTGAACGGACTGCTGCGGCAATTGCTGCTGTTCTGTACCGGGGCTGGCTGCCCGGGGCGCGAATCCCGGCATCGCCGGTGGCAGTGGAAGATTCAGCCGACCCTCGGGGATGCTCGGTGGCGGGATCGGGGGCTGGCCGTTGATCAGAATCGGGCCCTTCGCGGTGTTGATGAGGGTGGCCCAGCCACCGTTTCCGAGGGTCGCGCCGATACTGCAGGAGACTTGGCGGCTGCCGGCATTCCAACTGGGCAGCGAGACGGTGCTGTAGATCAATGTCAGCGTGGTGTCGCGTAGTTGGACGGGTGCCAGATAGGCGTCGGTCAACGTGTTGCACACGTCCTTGATGAACGCGTCCTGGTCGGCTTCTGTCGGCAGAGCATCGGGGAATTTCTCGGCCAGGTTGACGGTGCCGGTGACCTCCATGGCGTGCGGTGCCGAACAGTCGACCGGTGCATCGTTGGGCTGGTTGGTCGACGGCTCGATTCCAAGGCAGGTGCCGGTTGGCCAGATCTTGGACTGGTCGAGATCGGCGACCCGGCCCTTGAAGACGATCTGCTGGTTGGCGGGTCCTGGCAGTTGCAACCCGCACAGCATGCGCCGCTCGCCGGATTGCTGCCAGGCCTTGTCGCCGGCCCACAGCAGGCTGATGCTGAACCGGCTGTTGGGGTCGTACTTGGTGCCGAGGTATCGCTTCACCGCGGGCTCGCACTGCTCAGCACTGATCTGCTGGATGCGGGCCGGTGCGGGTGGTGCTGCGTCCGGACCGTATTCGGCGCCCGGGTAGGCGCGCATATCAATCGATTCGGCGACTTCGAAGCGGTGGTCGTCTCTGCAGTCCACGATCACGGCGGTATCCGGGGAGTTGTCCGGCCAATTGATGCAACTGCCCGCCGTGGCGTCGGCGAACGTCGGGTTTGCCGCCGGCCGCAGTCCTTCCGCGGCGGTATACCGGCCCAGTGGCCCTCGTTCGCCGATCGGTGCGGCGGTCACGATTCCCGCGATCAGTAGCGCACCCAGGGCAGTCAGCATCAGCGCCCGGCGGGTCGAGGTGGCCTGCAGTGTGCCGGCGACGCCCCGCCGGGGAACGGATTCCGGTTCGGGCTTTTCGGCGGTGGTCTCGTCACGCTCGGATAGCTGCAACATCGCCTCCATTGTGGCAGGCCTGGACAGTGGCGTGACAAGTGATGCGGTCGGACTGTTATGGGGTTGTGCTGTGCCCGCTGCCACGGCCGAAAGTAGGGTTCAGGGCGTGATCGACCTGAAACTGGTGCGCGAAGATCCGGATGCGGTGCGTCGGTCGCAGCTCAGCCGCGGCGAGGACCCCGCACTCGTGGACGTCCTGCTCGAGGCCGATACCGCCCGTCGTGCGGCTATCTCAGCTGCCGACACTCTGCGCGCCGAGCAGAAGACCGCCAGCAAAAGTGTCGGATCAGCCGCGTCGGATGAGCGTCCGGCGCTGCTTGAGCGCGCCAAGGAGCTTTCCGCCGCGGTCAAGGACGCCGAGGCGCGCCAGACCGAAGCGGAGTTGGCCATGCATACCGCCCACCTGGCGATCTCCAATGTCGTTCTCGACGGAGTTCCCTCCGGCGGCGAGGATGACTTCGTGGTTCTCGACACCGTCGGCGAACCCCGTCCGATAGCGGATCCCAGGGATCACCTCGAACTGGGAGAGGCTCTGCGGCTGATCGACACCGAACGCGGCGCCAAGGTGTCAGGTTCGAGGTTCTATTTCCTCACCGGCCGCGGCGCCCTGTTGCAGCTGGGTCTGCTGCAGTTGGCCGTCCGACTGGCGACTGATAACGGATTTACCTTGATGATCCCACCCGTCCTGGTGCGTCCCGAGGTGATGGCGGGTACCGGGTTCCTCGGTGCCCATGCCGACGAGATCTACCACCTGGCGGCCGATGACCTCTACCTGGTGGGGACCTCCGAGGTTCCACTGGCCGGCTACCACGCCGATGAGATCCTCGACCTGTCAGCCGGGGCGCTGCGCTATGCGGGTTGGTCGACGTGTTTTCGGCGCGAGGCGGGCAGCTACGGCAAGGACACCCGCGGGATCATCCGGGTCCACCAGTTCGACAAGGTCGAGGCATTCGTCTACTGCCGGCCCGAGGACGCCGAGTCCGAGCATCAACGCTTGCTGGGATGGCAACGACAGATGCTTGAACTCATTGACGTGCCGTACCGCGTGATCGACATCGCCGCAGGCGATCTCGGTTCCTCGGCTGCCCGGAAGTTCGATTGTGAGGCGTGGGTGCCCACCCAGCAGGCCTACCGCGAACTGACGTCGACGTCGAACTGCACAACGTTCCAGGCGCGCCGACTGGCCACCCGCTACCGCGACGGGCACGGTAAGACACAGATCGCTGCGACGCTGAACGGAACCCTGGCCACCACTCGGTGGCTGGTCGCGATTCTGGAGAACCACCAGCAGCCGGATGGAAGTGTGCGGGTGCCGGCTGCGCTGGTGCCCTTCGTCGGGACGGAGGTATTGGAACCGTGAACGCCCCCGCAATGATCGAAATGAACCTCGACGAAGCACGCGACTGGTTCGGCTTCGGAGTGGCGGGCAACTTCGCCGGCCATCTCGAACAGGCAGGCGAGGCAGTCGATTTCTCCAATGTGGAAAGTAAAAGTGATGCCCCCAAAGGCATTTTTCCGTGGTACGCCCCCGGCCATGACAGCTTCCTCGGCGAGTTCCCGCTGTCACACGACGCACTGATCGTGCCAAAGACAATGGCCGACGACGGTCCGCTCAATCTGCAGATTGAACCTGAAGTTGGTCTGGCATGCCGCGTGGACTGGGAGGGCGACATCGTCGTCAGTCTGCGGCCCTTTGCCCTCGGTGCGTTCAATGACTGTTCGATCCGGCGGCCGAACGCACGCAAGATCAGTGACAAGAAGAACTGGGGGCCAGCATCCAAAGGGGTGGCACGGGAGTTCTTCAAGGTCGGCGACCTCACCCCGGATGGGCCCACCGCGACGCTTCGACTGCTGTGTCATCTGCGGACCGCCGACGGAGCGCACCACGAGTACGGCGTGGACAGTCCACTGCTCGGTTACTCCTACTACGGCGAGGTACTGCTGGACTGGATTATCGAGCGACTGGCCAATCAGATGGGTTCACCTGACACGCCCCTGGAGGATGTCGGCGCTCTGATGGTGGCCTGTGGGCGGCCACACACCGTGCTGATCGGGATCGGCGCGACGCGCTACACCGCCTTAGGGGAGTCGACCTACCTCAAACCCGGTGATGAGGCGATCGTGCGGGTCTACGACACCGCGGATGCGAAATTCTCCGAACTCCGCCAATTGGTCCGGGAGCCATGAGAATCCGATCGTCCTAGCGGCCGAGCATCTCGTCGAAAATTTCCAGAAAATCCTGCGGCTCGGCGGGTGTGAATGCCGGACTCGGCCAGACACCGGGCACATCAAGGGTGATCAGAACCGATCTTGTGGGACGGCGTGTGTCCAATGGCAGCCAGCGGCGCAGATCCGAGGTGCCCCAGAGTCGGAAGCGCTGCGTGAAGAGTCCGAGCGATTCGACGTGATAGTCCTGGATTGACTGCAGCGGAATGACTTTGGCGGTTCCGGATGGGAAGTGGTACCGCCGCAGTGTGAGGGCATGGCGGTCCAGTTGCACCATGCCGTCGTCGTAATGCTGCCGGGGCGGTCGGGTCATGATGGTGAGCAGCGCAACGGGTGGCCCTTGCTGGTCAGGCAGCGGCCGGTTTTGAGGTCCCATTTCCAACCGTGCAGATTGCAGGTCAGAGTCGTTGCATCGACCACGCCGAACTTCGACAGGTCTGCCTTCAGGTGTGGGCAGCGGCGTTGCATGTCCCAACCGTCCAGGGTGATCGTCGAACTATCGTCATGCGCCTCGGCGAACCATCCGTCGGCGTAGGCGATGCGCTCGTCGGTGAGGCACTTGAAGAACGTGTATAGATACTCGTTATAACCGCCGACCCGCCAGGCCTTGAACCGGGTCGACAGGAAGATGGTGTTGACCCAGTCGGGTTCGTTATCCCGTAGCACGGTTCGCACCAGTTCCGGAGCGATCTCGAAGCCGTAGCGGAACTTCTCATCCGGAACAGGTTCGCGGACAGTCCGTTTGGGGAAATCCAGAATGACGGTCTCAGGTCCCATCTTCAGTTCGACCGGGTAGCCGATCCCATCGCAGATCTGGTCGCTGGCCAACATGATCGGCTCGAAACGGGCCCGTAGCGGCTCCAGCAGCGGTTCACCGGCGGCGGGCGCCCAGGTTGCCTTCTCAGCGGCCAGTACCGGCGCCATCCGTTCGGCGTAGGCGGCGATGTAGTCCGCCTTGCCCGTGGTGAAGATCGTCTCCACCTCGTCCACCGGGATGGGGTGGGTCAGCGAATTCAGTTGCGCGCCGGCGAAGTCGGCGACTGTACCGGGGATCATCAACAAACCGCCGTGGTTGCCGTGCCGACGCAACTGTTCCAGGAACACGACCTGGTCGGGGAAGATGTTGCCCGGATCGCCATGGTCGTCGTTGAGATCGCGCAGCACCGGATCCAGAAAACACGGTGGCCCTGCTGACGGGATCACCCATGTCGCTCCGATGTCAGCGATGTACTGCCGGCAGCGATCCATACCGCGCTGACGCTTCTGAATCGCGAAGGCCTCCTTAGCGCGGTCGGGCATGTCGTAGACCATCGGGTACCAGATGGCTCCGGAGAACTGCGTCATGTGCACGTCGATGCCACCGAATTCGGCAAGGGCATCGAGAGTTAGCGGCCTGGAGTCGTTCATGTTGAACACCGTTGTGTCGCCGTCGGAGATCACGATCCCGGAATCGCCGATCGGGCCGTCGGCCGGAGCACGCAACGCGATGATCATCACGTCAAGGTCGCCC
>Ga0114962_10001938_pt1 | contig 17612 bp, 15 predicted proteins | sample C_130820_MF_Meta_FD_87017 | JGI IMG/M metagenome (GOLD analysis project Ga0114962, IMG submission 87017) | Freshwater microbial communities from Lake Croche, Canada to study carbon cycling - C_130820_MF_MetaG | ecosystem: Environmental > Aquatic > Freshwater > Lake | place: Lake Croche, Canada...
CTCTATCGGCAAGAGAAAGATTCTGGAAATCTTCCAGACCATCTTCCACTCAGTCGATGCTGGTGTTGACCTTAAGCTAGAGATGAAGCCAGGTGAAGACGATGCTCTGACCATCTCTACCGACAAGCAAGTAATGGAAGCAATTCAGCAGCTTGCTCAGGCGGTGCACAACGACTCCTCCATGATTCAATCATTGATGGCCGTCATGTCCAAAATGAATCCTCAAGCAGCTCAGGCTGTAAAGCAGATAGCTCAACAGGGGCAAGCTCAGCAAGAAGCCTCTCAAGAGCAGGCCGCGCCAATGCAGTAGCAAACAAAAACCACGAAAAAAACCACGAAAATGGATATATTAGATATTGAACCTAAATTAGCGAAAACAGCAGTAGAAGAACAAAAGCCGGTAGCGCAAGAATCAGTCCAGCCAGCAGTTGCGGAAGAGGCCGCACCGGCGCCTCAAGAAGAGAAAGACCCGCTGCTTGAGGCCATGCTTCAAGTCATGCGGCCCTCTTTAGAGCCTGAGAATAAGATTGAGGCAGCTCCTGAGCCTGTAGAGCCCAAGTTAGAGCCAGCTCCGGAACCCGTAAAAGAAGAGCAGCCAGAGCCGCAAAAAAAGAAAGCTGTAATTAACATTTCCAAGAAGGAGCAGGCCGTCGAGCAGCCGGTCATTGAGCCGGAGCCACAGCCTGAGCCTGCACCTATTGCTGTAGACGAAGACCAGCAATACTCAGAAACCCTGACTGACGCCCAGCGCGAAGAGCTTCGCGAAGCCGAAATCGCTGAGCGCTTGTTCCCTGAGCGTAAAGGTTTCAAGAAAAAGCTACTCAACTGGTATCGCAAGTTCGATGACGACGTTAAAGAGCTCGTTAAGCAGGACTCTTCTCGTTCGCTCAGTGATGATGACGATGAGTTCAAGGCAGTTCTTAAAACTAAACCCTCGCTGAAGAATGCCGAAGTTAAGAAGGTCAATCGCGCTATTGGAGTCGAAGAGGCTACAGCCGAGGCTGACAAAAAGTATAAGCCCGAGCTTGATGAGATTAAGATGCAGCAAAAGCGCATCGAGCTTCAGCCAAAGGTTGAAAAGTGGGTTAATGAGAACTTTGTGGTTGGCCTGCGTTCAATGGTTTCATCTGACAAGAACTCGCCGATTGGAGATGCTCTAAAGCTTGCAATGGAAAAGGGCGTCGAAGAGGCGACCAAGGAGTATCCGCTAGAGGCGTCGATTATGTCCGAAGAGGGCGCATCCGCTCGTGCTCGTGCTCAGCAGTTCCTTCTGCTCAAGAATGAAGCTGTTAAGTTTGATTCCAACAACTCCGACCACAAGTATCTAGCTGGATTTATTGACCGCGAAAGCAAAGCTTTTGCAGAAAAGGGCGGCAAAATGAAAATCAAGGAAGGCCGCCAGTTCCTTCCAAGGGCTGAATTTTCTAGGATTGTTTCTGGAAACAAGTCTGAGCTTGCTGCTTTGGACCGCGATAATTGGAAGTCAAAATCCTACTGGACGTTTACAGATGGCGAAATTGTGGACTTTTTGGCGATTGACGCTAAAAATACTATGGAGCGCCGCGTAAAAAGTGCTCTTGAAACCGCAGAAAAGCTTGGTTTCCAGCGCAAGCAGGGTGGCAATACTCGTAAAACTCAAAGCGAGCCACAGGAGGTACAGCCCCCAAAAAGCCAGCCCAGCCCATCTTCTGGCGGCGCTGACAGGTCTAAAACACAGGCTAACGATGAAGATGAAGGTGTTTCTGTATTAGCCACGCTTTATAAGCGTTAAGTTTGAGTCTCTCAAAGTTATATTAGTTGTTTCAAAAAAGTATCTTTTTTTAGAATAAAGTCCTGATTATTAGGATTTTAATTTAATTGATATACTATTTTGTCAGATGCGAGCCAATCTCGCCAAACTAACAACTAATATATAAAATATGGCTAATACCCCATCAGGTGCCTCGCAGGCACCAAACAGCGCTTCGAATGGTTTCAATTCGTCCGCCTGTAATCCCCGTCTCATCGCTGTCGACGACGCGATGTCGCTGACGCGGGCAAACATCACCGGCTGGAACCAGTCCGACATCGAATCCAACATGTTCCGTGAAGTTGGACTCGACAAGGTCATTGCCCAGACCAAAGAAGCTCGTATGGCGGGCTCCGTTCAGCGTACGCTGATGGACCTCCTGCTTTCGCGCCATGCCCCGCTCAAACAGAGTGGCGGAGTGCAGAATCAATCCGTGATTCAGCCCTTCCGTCTGGTACCGCGCCGTAATCGTGTTAACCCCGGTTATTTCCGGATTAGCGCTGGTGCGTCCTCGGTGCAGGCTGATTATACGTCTGCTGGCCTTTCGGCTAACTACACCACTAACGGTGGCGTTGCTGCTGCTCATTGGACGGTGACCGTCAATAACGGCTCGCTGGATTCCGATAGCTCGCCGTTCTCGAAGTCCCCGAACAACGTGCTGAAGAACATCGAGAAGTACTTCCTGCCCCGCGCTGGCGTGACCATTGAATGGGTCGACAGCAACGGCGTGAAATACACCAGCACGATGCACGTGGTTGGTTCCTTCAACGTTGATGCTAATCAAGCTAAAGTTATCCTCGCCCCGAACAAAACGTACGCGGGAGGCTCTAACTTCCCCGGCGGAAACACCGGCTCCGATTGGTATGGCAGCGCGACTACTGCTCAGAAGCTCGCCTACCAGCCCACCACCGGCATCAGCCGCATTCAGTCGAACAGCGTCAGCGATTACGAACAGTATGGCAATGCGCTGCCCGGCTACAACGAATACGGCCTGATTGACTACTGGCGCCAGACCTCCCGCTGGGTGCACAAGTACAATGACGAATACGTCAAAGCGCTTGAAGCTGCCACTACCAGCGACGGCCTGAAGAAGTTCCGTTTGCTGCCCCTCGCTAAATTGCGTGCGCAGCAGGAAATGATGAACGAAATGTCGTTCTTCGAAACCTGCTTCTACGGCGACAGCGAAGACGAAAATCAGACCACTCAGCTCTGGCAGAGCCTCCCGACCGTCTATGACCCGGCTTGGTCCGGTTCTGGCGAGTCCGGTTCGCTGGCGATTGAGTATCGTTCCCGCACCATCGGTATCCGTAACCAGATTGCCGCTTGCGGTAACGTTCTGGATGCTGGCAATGGCCCGCTGGACCTCGACGCACTGTTCGAAGCCGGTTACTATGTTCGCCGCGAACGTGAGGGTGAATCCGGTCGCCCGGTGACCGAAATCGACGTGATTACGGACTTGCGCTTTACGCGTCCGATGATTCGTCAGCTGATGACCAAGTATTACAAGCAGAAATACGGCTTGGATAACGTCACCGGCTACGTTCAAATCAACAACAAGATTACGTTTAACGGCGCAGTCGTGTTTGAGTACGACAGCTATGACCTGCCTGATTATGGTTATACGCTCAACGTGTTCAGCGACCTGTACTTCGACGACCGCATTAGCCAATTCCAGAACTCCCAGAAATCTGCTGGTCGTTCAATCTGGATGATTGACTGGTCGGACATCGCGGTCGGCCTCATCAAGGCGATGAGCATGCCCCGTACGAACAACTTGGCGGATAACGTGTATAAATACGTCATCCAACAGAACGTTCAACACGTCTTGCTGAACAGCAAGACCTTCGAAGTGGCTATCGGTAACAGCAACCGCCATCGTATCATTGAGAACTACAGTGATAAGGCTGCGAAGCTGACGGTGCCCGGAGCTGACCTCAGCGTGAGCTAATCAAAACGGAGGGGGGAGAATATCCCCCCTCCATAACTTTAATAAAAAATACTTAATAAAATATGAAGATTGTATCAATTATCGGCGCTCTTGCGGTGGCCTTCACGTTTAGCGCTTTCTCTCAAAATCAGCCGTCCGGGAATTATTACTCCACGGAAATTCTGGCGTCTGGTTTCGCGTTGCAGCCCGGCGTTACTACCAACTTGGTTGGCGGTAACTTTGCGGTTAACAACGGATATGTTAACACGAAATCGTTCTCGCTGATTTCAGTTGAGCCGATTACTGTTCAGTTGGTTGTGGCTCCGAATACGGCTAACCCTGGCACGAACTCGTTTGTGCTTTCGTTCGCTCCCGTGTTGGACGACTACGTGATTGGTCAGAAGTTCCCTCTGGCTACGAATAACCTGATTACCGTCACTATTACTAACATTCCTGCCGCTCTGGCCACCAACTCGCTGGTGTACAGCATTCCGGCTACGAACCTGTTTAATGCTCACTACCTCAAGCTGGTGCGTATTGTTGGTACTGGTACTAACGTCGTTAACATCTTGTCTGCCCGCGTCGGTGGGTGGCAATAAATTGGCGCGACTGTTTCGTGGCAGTTTCGCTTAACTACCGGCGTGGCTATTTGCGTGGCCACGCCGGTTTCTTCTTGCAAAAGTTACAACAGAATGTAGTGTAACGGGATATGGCAAACTACAAGAAAAAACAAAAGCAAATCGAAGAAATCGAAGTCAACCCCGAAGCTGTTCCGGAGGCATTGCCGCTCGAACAGGCTAAGCCGGTTGAGCAATCTATTAACTTTTATCACGCAGCTCGAGCGAATCAGGTTGTACAGGGAAGTTTTTTAGGGTTTCATTTCACTCCGTATGAAATGGCTGGCGGTGTCTGGATGGGCATCCTTGCCACTAATAACGAGCAAGAAATTCAGGAGCTTGACCAGCTTTCGACCACGGGTCGGGTTACCAAGATTGACGAGAAGGAGTATATTCTTTGTTTAAAAAAAAATCAAAGAGCGTCGAAAGAATTAGGCTCATCCTTGATAAATTATCAAATCGGGAGTCAGACTATTCAACCGGGTGGCAACCCGCTTGTCCAAGCTGTTAACACGGAGCCGGAATCTGCTGCGCCTCAGTTCGAAGCTGCTGAGTCCGTTTCAGACGCGCTGGCCATTGGAAAAGTATAATAATGACAGATGACGCATTAAGATATTGGACATGGGCCGAGTTTAACGACAAGGTCACAGAACTTCTTCCTCAAGACTCCCAGCGTATTGGGCTTGATAAGTACATTCCAAACTTGATTCGTCAGGCTGTCTTGGACTTGCAAGACTTTGTGCCTGGGTTTAGAAAGCGTCACGAAACGCTTTATTATCCCGGCGACTTTGCCGTAGATGGCGCTGCTAGCGTTGGAACGCTTCCGCCTCATGCCGACATCTGCGAGGCTTGGCTGTGGAGCATGGAGCGCAACAAGCGGTTTAGCGTTGAGAACTTTAAGTGGCAGGACCGATTCAAGCTGGTCAATCAGCTTGAGGGCGATTACGCTGGAAGCGATTACATTGTGCTGACGCAGGCCAGCTTTGCGAGTATTGAAATCTCAAACCGATTGTTGGCTATGACTGGGGTGAAGCGTGTTGCGCTTATGGCGGTTGATAGGGCTGGTCACACGTTTTATTTCTATCCTCAGATTATTAAGGGATGGCTGTTGTCGATATTTTGGGATGGTAGAAAGTTTGACTGGAAGGACGATGAGCTAGTTCAATTCGGAGAAGAGGAGGCTTGGGCTGTTTCATCTTGGGTGCGTGCGAAGATTGCGATGGAGGTTGACAGAGACCAGCAGCGGCACGATGCAATCATGCGTGATTACGCGGTTAAGAGAACGAATCTATTTATTTTTCACAAAGAAAAAGGAAAGCTTAAACATAATTAATTTATGAACGAGAATGTTAATCCAAACGTTAATGCGCCCACGGTGCCAAGCCCTATTCCTCCGTGGTGCCGCCCAATCGTATCTCCTCTTACTCAATACATGACCGACGGAGGAGTTGTTGACCTTGGCACTGATACTACCTACCTCAACCAGTCTGTGGCTGGAACCGAAACGCAGAATGCCGCAACTCTTGGCAACTACGTCATTACGATTGCCGACGGCAATTACAAGCGTCAGATTAAGCGGATTTACATCCTTGGCTCTGCGCAGCCTACCACTGCCGGATGGGAGTGTTACGGAACGTTTGTCGGGTGCAATAGCTTGCAGTTTAACAATGCGTCTACGGCTGCTGTTCTTGAATGGGACGGCACTGCTTGGCAGATTATCGGTGGCAATGCGCAGCTTTCGAACACCGTGCAGCCTTATTAATTATTTATGAAAAAACTCATTTCTTTAATTCTTTCTCTGTCATTTCCTGCGTTCGCTCAGTTGATTGACGTTCAAGACCCTTCAGGAAAAGGGCTTGTTAAGGCTATTCCATATACATCAACGTGGTCACAGAAGTGGCTTACTAACACCAGCGTTTCTTCGGCTGCTGCTCAGCTTGCGCCGTTTTTTAATACTAATAGCACGTTTGGAAATATTAATGTAACCACCATTACTGACCCGTATGGTGTTTATACATCATCTACTAATATTGTGCTAAAGAACGCAACTAATTTCGGAAGCTATTTGCTGAACGGAAGTTTTAGCAATATTGTTTGCATAAAGGGAACATTTGGAACCCTTTATGATGTGTATGGAGCATATCCTGTTTCTACAAACGTTCAGCTGAAGAATGCAGCGATAGTTTATGACCAGTATGGAGCCCTTCCTTCATCTACCAACATCCAAACAAAGAGCACTCTGCTTACTGCAATATATCCGTATGTAGTGGTAAACGTTGATGACGTAGCTACTAATTCTGGGCTTTCGGTTAATTCAGTAAACACTGGATACGGAACATATGTCGTAATGTCAAATACTGCCCCAGATACTACATCAACAGTTCTTGCTGGCAGCGGAATTTACGTTTCTTCAAACGTGGTTGGCTCTGTTACGTCGTACTCAGTATCAAACACAATTCCTCAAACTATTTTGAGTCAGTCTACTGGCATAACTATATCTTCAAACTTTGTGAATGGAGCTGCTGTTTTTACAGTTTCTGCAAGCGGAACCAATCAGGTTTCAGTTACAAACCTTAATGCTCAGTCGCTTTCTGGATACGGCGCTCTTACGACCAATGCTACGTACACCACATTCCAGCAGCTTACTAATCTCGGCATAGTTTTGACAAACACCTGGCAGTATTACTGTGATGCAGCTAATGCGTATACGAACGCAAAGGCATACACGAATGGGTTGATTAGCTCTTCCACAGTATCTTCCACATATTTGACTATTGCGAACGCGTCTTCGACTTACCTTTCGCAGGCTAATGCGGTGCTAAACTATCAATCAAAGGGCAACTATCAGCCTCTTGGTACATATTTGACTCCTAGCAGCTCGCTAGATTACAACAATGTCACGAACAAGCCTGCGCCGTATACTAACTTCTCAACTGCGTTTGTTGGCACTCTTTACGCCACAAACGAAACGGCTACAACGCTTGAAGCCGCAACCGCAAATGTTGCTACTGGAAATATTACTAACGCTAATATTACTACAGCCAGTGTAACTACTGGATACGTAACGAACGCAAACGTCACTACTGCTAACGTGACGACTGCCAACATTGCTACTGCAAATATTACAAACGCAAACGTCACTACTGCTAACGTGACGACTGGTAATATCACAAACGCTAACGTCACCACACTCGTAGCCACAAATGCCAGAATTGGAACAGCTAACGTGTCTTCCAATCTGACCGCATACAATGTCACAGTGACAAACGCGGTTACATTGCCAGCTTTTCAGGCTTCGGCTGGAACAACCAATGCGTTTTGTGTTGATTCAAATGGAAATGCGATTGCTGTTTCATTCGACAACATGCGTACATTTATGCAGCAGACTAATTATGTTTTTGATTCGACAAATTTAGTTTCTGGAGATATGGCAATCGCGAACTTTTCGCATGGATTTTCAGCTACCCCAAGCTATGTTAAATGGGTTCTTGTTTGCACTACTACAAATGCCTCATACTCAGTTGGAGATGAAGCTGACTTCACGGCGTTTCAACAAAGCGGTCCCAATCGCACGTTAACATACGGCTATAATTCAACCAAAATTTGGGCCTTAAAGAGCGGAAATTTTAGCATGGTGCTTTCAAAGATTAATGGAAATGGCATCAATAACGGAACTGCACCAGCCAGCTTGGACCAGACCCTCTGGAAAGCTAGGTGCTATTATCGCCCTTAATTTACATGGCACGCCAATCAGCTATTAGCATAAAGCCCGCACAGGGCGGCAGGCTGATGACGGGGCTTTCTTCTGAAAGCGCTGGGGCTACTAACTACGTCCGCAAGGAGGAGTTTCGCCGCTATCTGGACAGGGAGATTCGGGCTGAGGGATATGATTCGTACAGGCCAAACCCAAGCTATCCAGGAACGGTTCAACAGAGCAAGGACGCTCAATCAATACCCACTGGCTCAAGCGGTCCTATCACGCTGATTTCAGAGGTCGAGCTTGCCAACGGAAGAGTTGCTTTGATTGCCGGAAATCAAACAACTCTCTGGAGATATTACGGCCTAGAAGACCCAAAGTATTACGCCACAGAAAGCAATTCTACTTACTATGAGGTTGGCGACGGGAACATTACAATAACAGGAGCCGGAGAAACTGCCGTAAATCAAGTTTACTCTTATTGGAAGACAGCTGGTGACAATACTCTTTGGAAAACTGCAAGCGGCGATTATCTGATACTTAAGGCTAGAATAGGAACACTCAACAATTACTTTTATTCCATTAGGCAAGTTGCGGGCAATGTTTCTTTATATATCTCTGGGCCTACAAACGTAAATGTCAGTATCGGCTCAGTTGTTTTTCATTCAACTGGGGCCGGTGCTGAGCCAGCCCCTCAAATATCAGAAAATACAACTTATTACGAAGAAGACTACAAAGGCTGGATTCAAATCGGAAGCGGCTTTTCAACTCAAGGCTCACGCTGGGAGAGCGTGCGAGTGGGTGATTACATTGTTCTGAACAACGGCTATGACCTGCCTGTTACCTATCGCTTGGACGAGCAATCTGTTAAGCCGATTTACGAGCTGCGCGAGCAGCAGGTGGCTAGCGTTGGAACGATTGGAGCTCTTGACGACATCTTAATCTGCATGGACATACGGCAGATTAACACTGACTCGTTCAACTCAATCATGCAGGACATTCCTGCTGCTACCGATGCAGAGCAGCAATCGTATGGTAAAATATGGCCAAGCCTGTATCAGCTTTTTCCAAGCGTGTCGAATCCTGTTGGGCTTTCAATATACTGGGCGAGCGGAGAGCAGCGCACGGTTAAATACGTTGACAGTGGCTACATGTACGTTGACAACGACCAGACGGTTCCGCTTGGCCCTTGCTCAATCGAAAATCCGCTGGCATACGCTGCTTACACCGGCAACGCTGACAGATACGGCTGGAGAGTATTCCCGTCAATGCCTTCGCAGCCTCGCAGGTTTGGCGCTGTGGCAATCGGCTCGATGACAGCTGGTGAAAATGTAGTTAAGTTTAAATACCCAGTGCGTTCGATTTCAGAGCTATTCTATACAGCTGCAAAGACTGCTTTCAATGGAGGCTCTTTGCCAAGCATGTATTTGACTCAGGCTGGACTCAATGGCGGAAATCTAATTTCTAACATTCAATGGATTCCATACGGTTCTGCCAAGTCGATGCAGATTGTTGATTTTTGCCAGAATACAACTTTTGAATTGCCAATCGTTGCGTCAGATGCGCAGGCTTCTTTTGCTGGCATCTATCAAGACTTAATCGACGATGGAAGCTCGATTCTGCGCGGGATGCAGTTGCGAGATGCGTTTATAATTTACAAGTATCCGTCACCAACGCCCTGCATATTTATTGGCACGTACACAGGCTCGACGACTGCACCTTTCACCTTTCAGCGGTTTCAGCTTCCTAACGTTGGTCAGGCGCTGCACTACAAGAACGTGCTTATCCAAGGCGGAAGCGGGTTCTACGCCTCGCATCACATCTACGCTGGAAGGAATGCGTTCTACAAGATTGACCTGTATCAGCAGACCCCCACGGAGCTGGCTGAGCTTACGCCGTGTCAGGCCGTGTTTTTTGACCAAGCCGATACGAATAACGCGTTTGTTGCTGAGAATCACCTCACTCGCGAGATTTGGTTCTGTTACGGAGATGGTGGAGCTCTGTGCCTAGACTACGCCATCGGAACTTCTAGGACTACTGATATTGGCATTACGGCTGCGGCAAAGGCCAGGCATCCAGTCAATGGCTCTGACTGGTTTATTATGAGCATGCTGGATTCTCAGTCCAGGGGCACAATCAAGCGATTTGGCCTGCTTGACCAGAGGCCAAGGATTAGCGGTACCGTTAAAGCTTCAAGCAGCGCATACCCTCAAGGTGTAATAACCTCTACGTCGGCATTCTTTACATCCGACGACATTGGTACAACGATTGTATTTGATGATGGAAACTCTTGCGCAATAGACTCTTACGTAAGCTCTACGCAGGTAAGTGTAATACTTTTGACTGGCAAGGTTACTGCTCAAAAATTCAAAGTGTTGCCAAGTATCTGGCATCACGACGGCACTGTTTACGACAGCGTTATTGAGAGCGGTGTAGACGATTTCGGTGCAGGAAACAGCGAAAAGTCATGGAACGAATATTCACTCGTTGCGTCCTCGATGTCGCCTACTGCAACGGTTGGAATTGTATTCCGTGGAGGCTCTAACCCGGGAGTTGCCATTGACTTGCAGTCAGGCACGATTACAAAACCGCAAAGGTTCAATAATTTACGCCCAACCGTAGTAAATTATTACCTCGGCGACCGCGTTACAGTTACCGGCCCGGGACCATTTGAAATCACAAGCCGCGAGTTTAGATTTAACGTTATTAACAGCCACGGCTTTGGCAACCTTCCGCGATGAACATGCGTAAGCAGATAGAAACAGTTATTCCCGAGCCATCTAAGAAGATTGCATGGCCTAAGCTAGAGCATTCACAGCAGCAGCCAGAGCAGTACAGGAATGGCAAATCAGCATCATCGGGAGAATTTGAAGGCCATGTTCATCTTTGGGCTGGTAAAATGCTTGGCACATTGGATAATGACAAGCAGAATACGTCCAAGGTTTTGGAGTCAATGCAGTCACAGATTGATACGCTTAAAGCGGCAGTTGCGGCATTACAGAAAAAATGATACCTTAAATTATGAGCGACCTGACATTTCCAACTTTAGTTAAGCGGTTAGTAAAGGGCACACCACTTACGTTTGCGGAGGGCGATGGTAACCTTGATGCCATTCGTTCTTTTTGCGTTTCGATGTCTTCTGTTATTAATGGCTCTCTAAATGCCGACGGAACGCTAAAGTCGGGAGCTGTAAAGGCAGATTCGATTGCGCCTGGAGCTGTTGGAATTTCAGCCATCGACCCTACGTTGCCTTATCAGATTCTTCCAATTTGCACAGACATTGGAACCGTAAACGCATACGCAGTTACAACTGCTGGACCAGTTGCAGGAAGCAACTTAGTTTCCGGAAACTATAACGGAAGCGGGAACTATACCTTGTCTGGGCTGACAATTAACTCTTATTACTATTATCAAAAAGGCTCGGCAGACACGTCTCTGACATGCGGCTCTCTTTCAATTACATCTAGTCAGGTATTCCAAGCACAGCAGACTACTGCAACATTGATTGGAACACCGAGCGCAGTGATTACCGCTAGCGTTAAAACGTCTCCTGCGGTTACGGCATATCAAGAGAATCAGATTTTCTTTGTATATACTAATAATTCAAATACTGGAATTTGCACTTTGAACGTAAATTCACTTGGAGCGATTCCTATTCAGTCTAATGGCAATTCGCTTGTTGCTGGAACCATAGGAGCACATTCTGTTTTTGCCGTTGTCTACAAAGCTGGTGTTTTTGTGTTAATGTCAGGCGGCGGGGGCAATGGGGGCTCCTCCTCGACGCCAACTGTTTCATATACTCTCAATGGAATAACGGAGTACAACAGCGGTAATATTACGCTGCCGGGAGCTAACGCAACAACAGCAGTGGCACATCAGCTTGGCCAGCGACCTACATCAACTCAGGCATGGCTTGTTAAAAGCACGTCAGATGCTACTGATTCAATCGTTGCAGTTGGTGAGTACGTTCCGCTGACTAGCTTCGTTGGTTCCGCAGGAACTCCTAATGCGTTTACGCTTTACGATGACGCTACCAATGTTAGCGTGCGTCAAAACAGCGCTCCGTACCTTGCTGACAGCTCATCTACTTTTGTTGCGATAACGGAAGGCTCTTGGTATTTGGTTATTAAATCAGTCAAATCAAGTGCTGTATCCAGCACGATGCAGCCGGGATTGCAGTACGCATTTCAACAGCCCGAGCTCGGCATCGCTTCTGGGAATGCGCTTGTAATTGCTTCTTCCATCTCAACTAGCAATGTAAGTGGTGTTAAGTGGTACGGAATCGACCTTCAAAGCAATCTGGTAACTCCAATCACAAAGCCATCTGGAAATTCTGGCCTTACACCATTAAAATGCTCAGGCTCCGTTTTCGAAGTCCAAACAAGCACCAGCGGTCTTCCTGCTACGTATCCAGAAAAGAATTTCATTTTTCAATCTACTCGTGGATTTTATTACCTTTTGGCAGAAAACCCGGCCTTGGTTAACCTTGTTCCAGCTGGTGCTGTTTATGATGCAGCTGGAAGTTACATTCTAACTGTGGTTAGCGGAGTATCGTATAAGTGGACAAAGGGCATTAATGACACTGCTTACAATAACAATCCTAGTGGCAGCTTTCCTGGTGGAAGCGATGTGACTTCTTCGGGCACGTTTACGTCAGCTGGCACAACTATTAAGTTAAAGGGCGCAGTTAATCAAGCAATTACAGCTACACTTGGGCTCGGCTCGACAACTTGGCAGCCTGTTTATCTAAGTGGATATAACGCTGGGGCTGGTCTTGGCGCAACATATTACGGCTATCGCCCAGTTCAAATTACTGCGTCCGGCGGAAGCATCACTGAAGTCTATGCTGTATCTAGCAATTATGCCATTGCAGTAGATGTTAATGCCCTGATAATGAGAAAGTTTGATAGCTCTGGAAATCGTTCCGTTATCGGAACAATTTTCAACATTGCACTAGTCCAAAATGCGACTGAGTTTAATTTGTTTTATCCCACAAATTCAACCGCGTCGGTTGTGTGTTTTCAATACAATCCAATCTTAAAGAGGATTTACTTTATTGGCAGCGAAGCGCTTGGGCTTATTCATATAATCAATATGACTGGCACGAACGACTTGCAGACCGAATGGGCAGCCGCTGTCGGAAACAACTACGCTAATTTTTCGTATCTCAAAACAGTTGCAATCGGAACCGATGGCGCTCCTTGGACTGATACATCTCGATGCAATTATACGGTTGATTTTGACCCGGTTACGGGAGCTGAGAAGGCGATTGTAATTACGCGCTACGGCTCGTCAGTTACTGGAACTGTGGCAAGAATAGCTTGGGTTGGTTAATTAAACTATGAAAAACTGGATTCAAAAAGCAATCAAGAAGCCGGGCGCCCTGACCAAGTCAGCCAAAGCCGCTGGAATGTCGCCGATGTCGTTTGCAAAAGCTCACGCCAAAGACTCTGGCAAGACCGGCGCTCGTGCGCGTTTTGCGCTGATGCTGCAAAGCTTCCAGCACCACAAGGGTAAGAGCAGCGAACACAAAGGAAGCTCTAAGACGAGCACGCTGCCGCATGCTGGGCATCCTGGTAAATAATATGTGCGGGAATTGCGATATTGTAGAAGAGCCAGTTGTTAATTGCGAAGTTGTAAAAGATGAGCCGCAGGGAGTCGTGTTTGTAATTGACGATTTTTCTGAAGAAACGGCAAAAAAGATAGAAGGTCAGGTTCTTAAAATGAATCTTACGTTTATGGATGTTAAGCACACATTCTTAAACAAGGTTTACACTAGGACTGGAAGCGTAAAGGCGGGTCAGTTTTTAATAGGAACAAAACATAAAAAGAAAAATATACTGCATATCTCAAAGGGTAAGATAGCAGTTTATGATAACTTTAATGGGTTTAGGATATTGGAGGCTCCGCACTCTGAAATATCGTTTGAGGGTATTCAAAGAATTGGATATGTGCTTGAGGATTTTGAGGGAAGCAATATTTTTGAAACCGAGCAAACTACAGTAGATGGGGTCGAGAATGAGATGCTGCATCCAATGGCGCTGCCTGAAAACGTGGGCATTAAAATATTGAATTTAATAAAGTTTAGCCAAGATGGAGTTAAAAATTTATGTTAAAGAATTATAACCAACGCCGGATTGTTAAATTAGAGCACGCTGAGGGAATTGAGCCAAAGCGTGAAAATATAATCCAGATGGCTAGCTGCGGCGTTGGGGCCATAGCTGCCGCGGTGGCTGGCTCAGCCGTGCTTGGAGCTGGAATGAGCTACATGTCCGCAAAGTCAGCTGCCGATGCTCAGAAAGCTGCTGCTAACAAGGCTAAAAAAGAGCAGGAGAGGACCAACGATTTAAACTATCAACAGTTTCTAGAGGGTCGAGGCTCAAAGGGCAGTGCAGTTTTGCCTCTTTATCTTAAGACAGAAGAAGGCAAGCCGTTCGAAGAGAAGATGGGCAAAGACATCATGGCTGCCTACGAAGAAGGCGGCAACCTTAAGATGGGCGATTTTGGTAGCACGGTTGCAGGATTGCAGCCAGCTCAGGCCAGAGCTCAGCAAACAGTTAATGACATTTTTGGCGGCGGAATCACACAGAAATTGCTGTCTAATACAGCACCTGAAAGGCAGGCCAGAACTGCGGCTGCATCAACTTCCTCAATGGAAGCGTTAAACAAGACTCTTGCAAATATCAATGCAACTCAAGCTGGACGTGGTTATTCCGGTGATAGCTATGCAAGTCGCCTGTTGCAGCTCCAAGCTCAGCAGGCTACTGGCCAAGCTCAAGCTCAAGCTCAAGCTCAAAACTTAAAAGAAATTGGAGACATCAGGAATTACGGAGACGTAACACTTCCGATGCAGAACCTGCAACAGCCTATGGCTATGGCTCGTCAAGCTGGAAATTTCCAGATGCTTCCTAGCGACCTGTACTACCAGATGCTTAGCCAGCGCATGCAGCCACTGAACATGGTTAAGCTTGGTACCGGAACTTTCCAGTACCAGCCCCTGCCTACGCCTCCTCCGGATTATTCAAAGGCTCAGATGTGGTCGAGTATTGGTCAAGCTGGTGGCGGTCTTATGGGCGCACTTGGAAGCATGGGTGCAGCAGGAGCATTTTCAGGAGGAGGGTCGGGCATGTCGGCTCCTATGGGAGCTGGTGGCACGTACTATAACAATCTTGGCGGCAGCACGCCGTCTGGATACTTTGGCTCTCTTTCTTCTGGAACAGCTCCTACCGCAGGGCTTAATGCTGGGTTTAATGCACAGCAAGGCTCGAGTATGCTCGGCACCACGTTTTTACCTTAACACAATAAAATTATGGGAGATGTAATTGTAGCACCAGCAGGAAGACCAGTTAATTACGACGCGCCTAACACGGGCGTGATGGAATACGCTAAGCTAACTCAGGCGGCTATGGAGCCAGCAATGGACGCCATGAAGAATCGCCGTGACTTCCAGCAGAAGATTCAGGCCGAGCAGATGGAAGAAGCATTTCGGGCACAGCAGCAGAAGGATTTGCTGGCTGGTCAGGCCGCTACGCAGTCTAATAGGGATAAGTACCTTATGGACGCCCAAAATAGCCGCAACGCATCAAATCAAGCTCTTATGAAAGAGCGCATGCTTGCGCCTGCAATTAAAAAAGCTCTAAACATTTATTCAGCAGCTGGCACTCCGCCGCCTCCCCGCAAGGCTGGTGGCTCTACTGAAGATTACCTAAATGACCTAAACGCTGGACTTGGAGGCGAAAAGGGAGTTTATGCAACAGTTGTCAAAAGAGATGCCGATGCGTTGCGCGGGATTCAAAAACAACAAGATGCGTTAGAGCAAGATTGGAATAAGAAAAAAACTTCCATTTATGAAAAGGCAAAAGAGACTGTCAGACCTCAAGTTTTGGCTTATCAGACTGACGCTAATATTGCTAATTTTGCATCTGATAATGGATGGACTGATGCAAATGGTCAGCCGCTTACACCTCAAAATGCTAGGGTTGCGGTTCAGTCAAATCCAGCTTGGAAGGCAGCTTGGAATAGTCAGCTGAATGGGTTAGAGACAAGGCTATCAGACCAGCTTGTTCAAAAGACCAGCCCTGAATACATAGGGCTTAACAATTCTTACATCAGGTCAAAATCTGCGTTTGATTCTCTCAGGACAGAAATCGCAAAAAAAGATTGGGGCAGCGCATCTTTATTGCAATCGCAAGTTGATGAAGCAAATGAGCTATCTAAAAATTTAAAAGCTCCAACAAAAGCAATCGAGCCGATTGAGCCTCAAACCGGATACACTGGAGATTTGAAGAGCTTAAAAGAAGTTCCGTCTGAAAAGATGGTCACGCTTCCGAATGTTAATGGAGCTGCGGCAGGGCAAATGGTAAATGTTCCTAACGTAAATGGAGCTCCATCAGCCTCGGCTGTGCCGCTTACTTGGGACACAGGTGGCCTTATTGGAATGACCGGTCAAGGGCTTAGTAATCTTGGTGATAAGTTTTCTGGTGTAGGGCAAAACTTGGCTGATAGCTGGAATCAATTTAAAAAGGGCGATGTTGGAGGCGTGTACTCTTGGGAGCAATCTCCTCAGAATCAGGTCGCCCCTAATCAGCAAGTATTTGGCTCTCAGGAGCAATATAATCAAGCTGTCCAAAGTGGACTTGTTGCGCCTCGGGTAGTTGATAATACTTATCCAAGAGGATTGACTTGGGACGAGGCAAAGACTGCTATGGGCGGATACCTATATGGAACCCCGACGGCGCCGCTTCCCATGCCAGCTAGGCAGTCACCGATGGTAATGGCCCCGCCTCAATTTGTTCCACCGCAGGCTCAAGCAGTTCAAGCTATGAGTCCGGTTCAAATGCCTCAGCAGCAATTTATGCAAGCACCTCAAGCGCAGTTTAATAATCAAGTTGATTTATCTGGGGCCGGTGTTATGTTTCCTCCAGTTGAAATGCCTGGAACTTATCCGTCTCAATATCCAGAGCAATATTAAGTAATTTAACCAGCAGAGTTACACTAAAATGCCCGAAGATTTGCTAGGAGCGCAAACCGGTGATGCTGGAATGGGTGGCACAACTGATTGGCTCTCGCAATCTGTGCCCCAACCTGACCAGCAATCTTCCGCCCTGCCCACATCTGAACAAAAAGACTGGCTGTCTGAGCCTCCAAGTGGATACGACTGGATTGGAAATGCAGAGGCTAAGCCAATCGAAGCCGAAAGCGGAATCCAAACCGCATTAAGGGGATTCGCTAGCGACATTGTTCCGGCTACTGGTTCACTTGTAGGAGCGCTTGGCGCTGGTGCGGCTGCAATCGAAAGTGGCCCTGGAGCTATTGCAGCAGCTATTGCTGGAAGAACTGCCGGATATAGCGCTGGCGAGTACGCAAAAAAGAAGGTCATGGGCGATGAGGCTTACGCGGCCAACATCGAGCAGATGAAGAAGAATGCCGAAGAGCATCCTTACTGGGATGCTGCTGGGCGTGCGATTCCTCTGATAATGTCTCTTGGCGGTGGCGGCGGCGTTGTAAGCTCGATTAGCAAAAAAGCTGCATCAGATGCTATCGCTAAGGGCGCAACCGAGCTTGAAGCCAAAGCTGCCTCAG
>Ga0114962_10001939_pt1 | contig 17604 bp, 11 predicted proteins | sample C_130820_MF_Meta_FD_87017 | JGI IMG/M metagenome (GOLD analysis project Ga0114962, IMG submission 87017) | Freshwater microbial communities from Lake Croche, Canada to study carbon cycling - C_130820_MF_MetaG | ecosystem: Environmental > Aquatic > Freshwater > Lake | place: Lake Croche, Canada...
AGAGCGCATTCGTGCATCCTTTGGTAAACCTATTAAAATTGTTAGTGGGCATCGCTGTGAGAAACACAATAAAGAGTGTGGTGGTAGAGAACATAGTCAACACCTGCTCGGTAACGCAGCAGACATTCAAGTAGAAGGTATAACCGCTGTTGAAGTACAAGAATACCTCATGAAACATTATGACAGTGATTGCCGAGGACTTGGGCGCTATAAATCTTTTACGCACATTGATGTACGTGATGGTAAAATCGCACGCTGGAACGGATAATAAACAGGATTAGACATGGACATTAATCGCGAGAGTTTAAAGGCACTTTTCTTGGAGGCTCTGCAAGAGCATCATGAAGAAGTTATTGATTCTCATGCATCACATCACGAATGGATTCAGGAAAGAATAGAAGCTGAAAAGTTAAAGAAAGAAATGCTTAAAAAAGTAACAGAAGCCGCAATCCAATGGTCAGTTGCTGGTCTTTTAGGCACGGCAGCTTATTGGATGCAAACGCATTTTAAGCCATAAAAGATAGACTACACGCGGTACAAATACTATAATTTACTAAAAATGTGCCTGCTGCAACAGCTCGCTTATGATCACTTGGAGTCATTATGAGCAACAATAGCAGCGTAACATACACAACACTACTTACAGACCTTCGACGATACCTAGAGCGTGGTTTCACGCAAGAGTCTGATCCATACGTTTATGAGCAACTACCTCGGCTTATAACGCTTGCTGAACGCAGAATTTCCCGTGAGCTTAAAGTCACAGGATTTATTGTGCCAGTCACCACAACATTACCTGCTGGCGTATCAGTTTACCCAAAACCTGATAGATGGCGTGAAACGGTTTCCATGCACATTGGCACTAATGCAATTCACGGCAGATCCTATGAGTATATTCGCAATTACTGGCCTGACAGTGAAGAAACTGGCACACCAGAGTATTACACTGATTATGATTATTTCCATTGGTTAATTGCGCCAACACCTGCTACTGATACCACCATAGAGATCCTTTATTACGAGCAACCTCGTTTTCTTGGCGAAGAAACTCAAACAAACTTCATTACCGACTTTGCGCCAGATTTATTGCTGTACGGTACGTTACTTGAAGCAGCACCTTATCTAAAAAATGATGCACGCTTGCAAACTTGGCAAACGCTTTATGATCGTGCAGCGCAATCACTTAATGGCGAAGATCTGCAACGCATTCTTGACCGAACTGCAATTAGGAATAAAGCATAATGACTACATCATACAATTACGTTTTTGGCGGTGCTACCGTCTATCCATCGGAAGTCAGCTACGAAGCATTAACACTGACAGCAAACGTACAATTAAGTTGGCCGGAAGAAACTTCTGCGTCAAGCAATCTTGCCGCTAAGATTATTGATATTCAAACCACGACGGCTGCCTTAAAGATTCTGCTTCCTGATGCACAAAAAGCAGGAACTGGTCAGACAATCTTATTCAACAATATTGGCACGCAAACTATCATCATTGCTAATTATGATGGAACACAAGTGGTGTCGATTGCCACTGGGACACTGTGGCAAGTTTATTTAACAAACAATTCAACATCTGCTGGCGTATGGCGTTCACTGCAATATGGTGCGGCTACTTCACAAACTAATGCATCATCATTAGCTGGAACAGGTATTGTTGCAGTTGGTACAGTATTATCTCAGTCTGTTCCGATAACCACATTTAATACAACAGGATTTACATTAGGCACGACAGATCGTGCAAAAATGTATAACTGGACTGGTGCAGGAGGTATAGTCACGCTTCCATCGGCTGCAACGGTTGATAATTGGTTTATTTATTTGCGAAATTCTGGAACGGGTGCAATTGTTGCCACGCCAGCAGGAACAAACACAATTGATGGTTTATCATCATTAAGTTTTCAACCCAGTGAATCAGCAATTATTGCCTCTGATGGCAGTAACTTTTACACCATAGGATTTGGTCAACCTGCGACATTTGCGTTTGATTACACGTCTATTGCTGTAGCAGGCACTGGCACCTATACACTTTCTGGATCTGAATTAAATCGAGTTGCTTACAATTTTACTGGATTATTAACCGGAAATCGCACCATTATTGTTCCGCCAACGGTACAACAATATTGGATAACCAATAGTACGACAGGTGCCTATACGTTTACAGTCAAAACAGCGGCTAGTGCTGGCGTTACGATTACACAAGGTCAACGTGGTATTTACTACTGCAATGGCACTGATTTTCTTATTGCCGATACTGCTTCTATTGCACTTCCAATTGATATTTCGCAAGGTGGTACTGGCGCATCAACTGCGGGTGGCGCACTAATCAATTTAGGTGGTGGATCCACTGGTATTAGTATTTTTTCTGCTGTTACTCAGACTAATGCATGGACTGCGTTGGGTACTGCTCAGTCTGGCAATGTCAATGGTGGGACGTTCTAATGAGTACCATCATCTTAAAGTCAGATCCTGGCATTAAACGTGACGGAACCAAGTTTGAAGGTAATGCTTACGTTGATGGCCAGTGGGTTCGCTGGCAACGTGGTCTTCCACGCAAGATTGGTGGATTTAGATCAACAACCAAATATTTGCCAGAAAAAAGCACGGGTTTAACTAATATAAATAAAGGCGATTTTGTTTATGTTCATTCTGGATCGGCTACTGAGCTAAATAGACTCACCATTGATGCAAGTTATAACAGCTCGATTATTACGAGTAGAACACCAATAGCGGTTGTATCAACTGGAAGTGTAACTTTAACTGGTGGTGCTGCTGGCGTTGTTAGCATGATTACCATAAATGGCGTAGATATTATGTCTGCGCCTGTTTTATATGTGACCAGCTTGTCTGCTACTGCAACGGCTGTTGCGGCAAACATTACGGCTTACACGTCTTTTCCAAATTATGCTGCAACCGCAGTTGGCACAACTATTACGATTACATCCACTAACACTGGATCTATTTATAACGGTTATGTAGTCGTTGCAACCACAACAACGATTACCACTACAAAAGTGGATATGTCTGGTGGATCTGAAGCATTAATTGAAGATTCCGACAACAAGTGGATGTTTGACTATCAGTATGATTCATCAACGACTGCTAACTCAATATTGGCGCATTGCGCACCGAATAACTCTTATGCAACTAATGACACCGTAGGACAAATATTTTATGGCGATGCATTTGGCACAGTACCACTTAAAGACATTCGACTTCCAACAGGTGCTAATGTGGCTGGTGGCATCGTATCGCTTCATCCATATCTTTTTTACTATGGTGGTGATGGTATTGTTGGCTGGAGTGTTGCTGGTGACTTCACAGATCTATCAGGTTCTGGCTCTGGCATTGCGCGTCCTTGGGGTACAAAAATAATAAAAGGCATGCCGCTGCGTGCTGGTAGCGGTAACGCTCCTGCTGGTCTATTTTGGGCGTATGACGCTGTTATTCGTACAACCTTTACTGGTGGCGCAACTGTGTTTCAGTTTGACGTTATAGCCACAGGCACGTCAATTATTTCACCAGATTCTGTTGTGGACTATGACGGTATTTATTATTGGGTTGGTGTTGATCGGTTTATGATGTTTAACGGTGTGGTGCGTGAAGTAGCAAACCTAATGAACCTAAATTATTTCTTTGAAGGTATCAATCAAAACGAACGTCAAAAAGTGTTTGGATTTAAGGTACCTCGATTTGGTGAGATTTGGTGGTGTTATCCTCGTGGTGATGCAACCGAGTGTACACATGCTGTTATCTACAATGTGCGTGAGCAAACTTGGTATGATACTGAATTACCAAACGCAGGCAGAACATCGGCAACGTATAGCAATTTATTTGTTGCGCCAATTTCAGCCGGTCTTGATGCAGTCAATAATGATTACCATGTCTGGATTCATGAAAAAGGTGTTAATCAAATTTATGAAAACACCATACTACCTGTTTATAGTTCATTTGAAACTGGCGATTTATCATCAATGGCACAAGGCACATCAAACTGGATTGAAATTTCTATTATTGAACCAGACTTTGTGCAAAGCTCTGACATGACGGTACAAGTAATTGGTCGTTCTAACGCTCGCGCACCAGAAGTTTACGGAACTATTTATGCATTTCCAGATACTGCTGAGGCAACTTATCAACAAATCGTCACATTAAAAGAACAACGTAGAGAATTAAGACTTCGATTTGAGTCCAATGCAATTGATGGTGATTATCAAATGGGGCAGATTATTGCGCATATTGACGTTGGCGACGGTACGGTGACAGGATGATTAGAATTACATTACCAACTGGATTACAACTTCAAGACTGGGCAGATCAACTGTCACTTGATTTGGATCCTTATGGTGCAATTAGAAGATTAAATGACATACAAAAATGGCAGGATTGGGCAGTACAATTTGTGAGCAGTACGACATTGCCACAAAATGCACCGAATCCGTATAACTTTGATGATTGGCAAGAATGGGCAGAGCGTTTCTGCGAGGTAACAAATGGATAAACAAATATTAGTAGAATTAGTTCGCGGAAACCCAGCTTATCAGCAAGCAATTACGCAGATGGAGCAAAAGTTTGCAGATCAGCCTATTTCATCTGGCGACATTGATAGCTTGATTAAATTCTTAGAAGCGGCAGTGGATCATCCAGAGCATTACGATAAGCTCCGAGCTGCTGCCATTATGGATGGCAAGTTAGATCAAGATACGCTTCCGCCAGAATTCAATGCTCAAGTCATCATTTCATTGTTGATTGCATTGTATGGATTGCGAGATCGTATCGAAGGTAAAGAGCAACAGCCAAATCAAGGGATGATGCCGCAACCGCAACAGCGTCCTATGATGCCACCTGCGCAACCACCACAAGGCATGATGCCACCAATGCCACAGCAAGGCATGATGCCTGCGCAACCAATGGCACAAGGCGGTCTTGCAAGTGCCGCGCAACATATCCAAGCCGCTGGTCGTGGTGGCGATACGATGCTTGCGCATATCAACCCACGCGAAGCGGCTATGCTTAAAAACATGGGTGCATCAGGTTCTATCAATCCACGCACAGGTCTTCGTGAGTTTGGGTGGAATTGGAAAAGCATGATTAAAACCATTTTGCCTGCGGCAATTGGTGTATTTGCGCCAGCAGTAGGTAATTATCTTGGTAGCGCGGCTGGTTTTGGACTAGGTAAAGCAGGTCAAATTGCAGGAACAGCATTAGCTGCTGGTGCATTAGGTGCTGGTGCGGCAGCCTTAACGGGTGACAACATACTAAAAGGTGGATTGCAATCTGGTGTACTCGGTGGATTAAACGCTGGCTTAGGATCTGAAATTGGTGGTGCTATAGGCATTAAAAATCCAATTGCACAGTCAGCAGTGGGCGGTGCATTAATTGGCGGTGGTATGAATGCATTGACTAATGAAGACATTATGAAAGGTGCATTGCAGGGTGGTATTGGTGGTGCGCTTTCTGGTGCTGGCCCGCAATTAGCCAATAAATTTGCAACGGGAAGTCCAAACTTAGGTAGTGGCATAAATACAGCCGCACGGGTTGGCGGTAATATGCTGACAGCAGGTTATGAACCAGGTCAGGCAATTACATCAGGTGCATTAGCAGGTCTTGCGAAAGGAGTTTGGGATAAAAATTCTCCTGCTGATCAAGCAGTGAAACAAACGGCTGATGAAAATAGTGGTCAATTAGCAAAAGACACGTTAGGTCAAACACCACCTGCAACAGGCTCAGTACCACCTGCTGGCGATAAATCTATGGACTGGGGAACAATTGGTTTGCTTGGACTTGGTGGTGTTGCGGCTGCATCCATGCTAGGCGGATCTGATAAGGTACAACAAGCAATTGTATCATCACCTAAATTATCAACAGAGCAACAACAATATTATAATCAACCATCAACAACGCTAGATTATGATGCAATGGCAATTGATGCTGCAAAAGCAGGTCAAGACATAGGTACATTTGCTGCGCTTAATTATGGGCAAGGTTTGAACAAATATCGTATTGTAAAACCTTCAGCCAATCCAAATGCACCTGAGCCAGTATTAAAAGCACAAGGCGGTTTATCTCGAATTGCTTACTTAGCACAAGGGTCAGGATCGGGCAGAGATGATACAATAGACGCAAGACTTTCTGATGGCGAATATGTTATTGATGCAGAAACAGTGGCTTTACTTGGTGATGGATCAACTAAAGCCGGTGCTGCAAAACTTGATAAAATGCGTGCTGAACTTCGCAAACAAAAAGGCAAAAAATTAGCAAAAGGTCAATTTAGTACAGCCGCTAAATCGCCATTAGATTATATGAGAGGAGCAAGATAATGGGAACCTATTCACTGACATCACAAACGCCACAAACATCTTTTAAAGCTGATACTGGAACAACTGGTACACCAGCATGGATGCAAGCCGCTATTTACGATCAGATTCAAAACGCAATTGCTACGGAAGATAGACCTTATGTGCCATATGCTCTGCCAACAGTTGCGTCATTAGATCCTAATCAAACGCAAGCCTATTCTCAGGTTCAGAAAAATTCTACTGGGTTTAATTCACCAACAGGAATGAATGCTGGTCTTACTAATGCCGCTACAGCGATGAAGGCGTATCAGAATTCTAATACGGCTACAGGACTTAGCACGGGTCAAACTAGTTATTTGTCACCAAACACACCTACAACTTGGTTAGGAAATGCAGGTACAAATTGGAAATCGGCTGTGGATGCTAATCCTGCAACGGTTGGTACTGGCAACCTAGCAAGTTCTGCTACTAGTGCTGGCAATATTACAACTAATGCAGATCCTTATTTAACATCGGCTGATAAAGCTGCATATTCTGATGTGGGTAATTATATGAACCCATATCAGCAAAATGTAATGGATACACTGGCGCAACAAGCTGGTCGCAATTTAAGTGAAAATTTATTGCCACAGGTATCGGATCAGTTTATTAAAGCCGGTCAATTTGGTGGAAATCGCATGGGTGAATTTGGAGCGCGTGCGCTTCGTGATACTCAGCAAACATTACTCCAAGAACAAGGAAAATTAGCTAATCAAGGTTACACACAAGCATTGACTGCAAATCAAACAGACTTAGCACGTCAAGCAACGCTTGGGCAAACTGCTGGAAACTTAGCATCACAACAAGCACAAGCGTATCAAAATATTGGTCAAACACAAGGTCAATTAACTGCGCAACAGCAACAAAATTTAGCGACCATTGCAAATCAACAAGCACAACAAGCAGGTCAGCAACAACAACTTGGATTGACAGCCGCTAAAGATGTTCAAGGCGCACAAGCTCAAGATGCAACCCGTCAAATGGGCGCATTAAATGATTACAATACAATACTTGGTAATCAACAAAAAATGCAAAATCTTGATACAGCATCGCTTGAAGCGGCTGGTCAAGCACAGCAAGCACAAAAACAAGCTGAACTGACCGCAGCGCAACAAAAATGGCAAACTATGCAAGATTATCCTAAAAATCAACTTGATTGGATGAATGCACAAATTCGTGGTCTTCCTGCTAACACTATTCCAACCATTACAACGTCACAAACTAATACGTCAGGTCAAACTTATGCGCCATCAGTATTGCAACAATTAGCAAGTGGCGCGGCACTCGTAAAAGGTTTAACTGGTTAAAGGAAATACTATGTACGGTTATGAATTAGATGAGCTATTGAAACAATATGGCTTAAGCAATCCGACCAATACATATGGCGGCACGCCTATGCCAACTGGAAAAACGATTGATCCATTGCAACAAGATGCGTATGACGCGGATCAAACCAAGTATCAAGAATACTTAAAGGAATACAATAATCGTTTGCAAAATACAAACATGTATTCTGCGCCACAATTTCAATCGCCTGCTACTCATTCCGGTACATTTAACACACAAGTTGGTGGTGGAGTTGTGCCGCAGGTTGGCACACCAACTTATGAGAATTATGTTAAAAATATAAATGAAACATTAAAAAATAATCCAACAACAACGCAACCAGAATTAGTAGCGTTAATGGATAAGTACAATCAGAATCGTTATGACTTAGTTAATGCAACTGGTTCGTGGTGGGGTGATGTTTTAGGCAATCCTAATTATCAAAATTATTCAGCGTCATCTGCGTCATCTGCATCTACATCTACATCTACATCTGTAAGTTTAGGCTCATTAACTTCTGAATCTCTTGATTTGTCTTTAAATAGCAGTGCATCTGGTAGCATTAGTGGAAGCGTTAGTGTTAGTGGAAGCGTTAGCGGTAGTGGAAGCGTTAGTGTTAGTGATAGCGGTAGTGATAGCGGTAGCGGTAGTGGAAGCGTTAGTGTTAGTGGAAGCGTTAGCGGTAGTGGAAGCGTTAGTGTTAGTGATAGCGGTAGTGATAGCGGTAGCGGTAGTGGAAGCGTTAGTGGTAGTGGAAGCGTTAGTGTTAGTGTTAGTGATAGCGGTAGTGATTTAGGCTCTAGTAGTGGGTCAGCATTAGAATCTACATATTCATCTTTATCAGGAAATACATCTGATAGCGGAAGCGGTTCACTTGGTTCACTTGGTTCACTTGGCTCAACTGATTCTACAGGCTCAACTGGTTCTGTAGGCTCACTTGGTTCACTTGGTTCACTTGGTTCACTTGGCTCAACTGATTCTACTGGCTCAACTGGTTCTGTAGGTTCTGTAGGTTCAACATTAAATTCCGTATATGATTCATTAGCGTCAAATAATTCTGCATCAAACACATCTATGGGTTCATCGGGTTCATCAACCAGTATTAGTGAATTTGTAGGGCCTGTTAGCTCCACAAACCCAGATACAAAAAATAATTCACTAGGAGAATTAACGGCTGCTATAAATCCTAATCAATCTAGTTATTCACAAATTGGACCATATACGTCAGAGCAACAAACTAAATTAGCGTCGGCTTATAACTCATTATCGCAATCAAATAAAGACGCAAGCACGTCGCGTGCAAATTCTGCAACGTCTGTTGCGTCTGCAAAAGAAGAATCGTTAACCTCAGCGAAATCGTTAAGTGCGTATAAAGTATCCTCTGCAAGTGCTGTAAAAGCAGAGTCATTACAAAAGAAAATAGAGGCTGATAAATCAATAGCGGATTTTCGTTCTGCATCGACAAGCACCGTTAAATCTATAAGTACAGATCATGTTTTAAGCACGTCAATGGTTAGATCAGTAGCAACCGAACATTCCGTTTCAACTGTTTCATCATTAAGTGCCGCAAAATCAACAAGTGTGGTTAATTCTTTAAATGCTAGAAATTCTTTAAGCACCGCCAGATCATTAAGCGTTGCAGAAGCTGTTAATCATTCTAAATCTTTAAGTGACGAAAAAGCATCAAGCGCGTCAGCATCCGTAAGCGCATCAAAATCATTAAGCACAGAAAATTTGCAAAGCACATCAGCAGTAAAATCAATAAGTTTATCGACTTCAACAAGTGCTATTAATTCATTAAAAGAATCTAAATCATTAAGCACTGCTAATTCTTTAAGTGAGTCTAAATCATTAAGTGTTGCTACTACGTCCAGTGCGGTCATAGAAAGATCGGCAAGTGCATCTTCATCTTTAAGTGCTAGAAACTCGTTAAGTTCGGCAAACTCATTAAGTGTGGCTAACTCTGTAAGCGCATCAAAATCATTAAGTGATGCTCATGCCTCAAGCGCATCAATGGCTAAATCCTTTAGTACATCGGCATCTTTAAGTGCTAATACTTCATTGAGTGCCGCAAAATCATTTAGTATTTCTGCATCAGTAAGCGCGGCTAATTCTTTAAAAGAAGTTAAATCAAATAGTACCGCTAATTCTATAAGCGCATCAAAATCATTAAGTATTGCTACTTCTTTAAGTACAACTACAGCAAGATCTACAAGCACAATAAATTCTATTAGTGCATCAAAATCATTAAGTGAGGTTACAGCTCTAAGCAAATCGGCATCTGTTAGCAATATTAAATCTTTAAGTACCGAAAAATCCAATTCTTTAAGTACGGAAAAATCACATTCATTAAGCGTATTACAATCAACAGATGCAATAAAATCAACAAGTACGTTAGCGTCATTAAGCGCATCAAAATCTGTGAGTGAGGTTAATTCTCAAAGCAAAGCAAATTCCGTAAACGAAGTAAAATCTTTAAGTGCAGAGCGATTTAAATCATTAAGTGAGGTTAAATCAACTAGCACAATAAATTCTATAAGCGCATCAAAGTCTATTAGTGCCGTAAATTCATTAAGCAGATCTGTATTAGATTTTAATGCAAAATCTGCAAGCATAGAAAAAGTTAATTCTTTAAGTACAGAAAAAGTTCAATCTTTAAATTCTGTACAATCTTCAAATTTAATAAGATCAACAAGCACAGTGGCATCTATAAGTGCAGCGAAATCTGTAAGCACGGTAAATTCATTAAGCAAAGCCACATCATTAAGTGAACTTAAATCATTAAGTACCGAAAAGGCTAATTCTTTAAGTGCATCTACATCGGTAAGTAAAGCCGCATCAGCCGCATCAGCAAATTCTGCTAGTGCTGTAAAAGCCGCTAGTGCCTCAGCCTCTGCTTATGCCTCTACAAGTGCTGCATATTCTTTAGCCATTGAAAAACAAAAGACATTAGATGCTAATGCTAAAGCAAATCCAACGGTGGCTAATCTTGCGGCTAAGTATCATGTTGCACCAAACGTAATTAATGCAGCAAAACTATTGATTTCAGATCCAACGATTAATGTTGAAAATGCTCGTGGTTGGTATGCACACATAGGAAGCATTGAAGGATTCCCACGCATTTACGAAATCATGGATGCACTTAAAAACAAAGATTCGCAACCTACTAAAGTGCCAACAGTTAGTGAAATGGCTAAAAATTACAATGTCAGTGAAAATGCTATCAATGCCGCATTGCTTAAAACAACAGATGCTACTGATGCAGAAATTAAAGCCTATTTAAAACAACATCCAGTTAGTGCTAATGAAAGCAAATATCTTGATAGTATATCTAATGCTATATATTCAAAAATGGGCGCAGTTGTACAAAATGCGGCTAACGCAGCGGAAACGTCAACAACAAGTAACGCAACAACGCCAGCAGAAGTAAAACCAGTTGAAATTGCAAAAACAACACCTGAAACTACTGCTAAAGTAACACAAATAGCACAAGCAAATGATTTAGCTAAACAGATTGTTAATGTGACAAAAGATACGTCTAAGCCTATTAATATGAATGATGCAAACTTAATGGCAGTAAAATTAGTTACAGTTGCACCGCCAGAAGAAGTCAGATCATCATCGTTGCTAGATTATGTAAAAAAGGCATTAGAAGTATCACCCGCAATGGGGGCGATGTTTTTTGGCGAAGCATTTGCAAATCTTATAAAAGGTGATCATGTAAAATTGCCTATTGAATTTGCAATGGATGCATTTATGAAAGGCCCTGACAAAAGCGTTAAAGGACCAGATGGTATATTAACAGGCATTAGTATGCCAGATGGTTCAACATGGGAAGATTACGTTCCTAATTTCCTAGTGAGTTGGGTGTATAAAGCCGCTGATGCACTTGGTATAAACATGGGCGGGGATGGGAATGGAATGGTCATAACTATTGATGGAGATAAAAATCCAATAGGTACAACTGGACTTTCATCATCAACTAATGCTGATGGTGCGACTAATTATTACGACGCAAATGGCGATACAGTGCCAACGTATAATCAAAATGATCAAGGTGATACATTCTCAGTAGCAGCACCAGGCTCCATAAAAGATTCAAATGGCACACCTATTGGCGATGGAAAATCTCCGGTTGCTGTATTTAAATTGCCACAAACAAATAAACCAACAGAAGAATTTGCTAAATTTGTTGAAGACAATCCAGATGATCCAGCCGCCATTGATCAATACATTAAAGATAACAATCTTGAAACGACGCACATTGCTGAGTCTATTCACAGTGTAAAAAACAACGCTGATCTTATTGCTAAATTTAATGCGGCAGCAAATCAAGGCATTGCAGATGGAACATTGCAAGATGGAAATCTTATTGGATCAGAATTATTCCCCACCACTAATGCAGCTATTGAGGCTCTCGCAGATGGATTTGTTCCTCTTAGTCTAGGCATTAACTTAATTGCCGAAGTTAAATCTATAATTAATGGCACAAACTATAATGATGAATTAGCAAATGAATCTAATATTTATAATCATTGGTCAGCCGAAAATCCAATCACCTCTAAATTATTACAAACACTTGGTGTGCTTGGATATTCTGAAATAACTGGCGGATCTGGTCCAACTGATTCAATGAAAGTTAGCTCTATTTGGAATAAAGACTTGAGCGATAATGGACGATCTATTGCTGTTAATCTCAGTGAAGGTCCTATAACTGCCACACCTATCGATTCAAAAGGAAACGCTATTGGTGAAACGATTACGCTTAATCAAGATAGATTAGGAAACACATTCCTTCAAGATATTGGAGCGCATATCGGAAAATCAGTTGATGATTTAATTGGCAGTATTGAAGGCACCGTTGGATCCATTCAAGATTTCTTCACACCGGCTGAAGTAGATCAAGAAACAGTTAATCCAATTTATGATGAAGCAATCAAAGGCATTACTAATTTATACGACAATCCATCATTTGATTATCTTGGCGCATTAGCACCAAGCTCTATGTGGAACTTCCCAACTATTCCAAATGTTACGCCAGGATATGCAGATTTAAGCAGTGCAAATTTTTGGGGAAGTACACTTGGCAACAGTTATAATACCAACTTTGGTGACTGGGGCGGCAGTAACATTCCTACAGGATGGAATTTAAGTGATTTTGGATTTAGTGGCATTGCAGATTTAGGAAGCTCATCACCTCTAAATACTATTAGCAACAATCTAAACAATACTGGGAATTGGAGTGGCAACGTAAATACTAGTCAAAGTCTAGCAGGAAGTAATACACTGACGAACGGTGGCACGTCACAATATCCAGGTATTGATGCAACCACATTGGCATACTTAGGATTCCTCAATCGTGGGTAACAAAATTAACAGATTTTATGGAGAAATTTAATGGCAAATATTGAAGATTTAGCAGAAAACTATGGTGTCAATGGTGGCATCGATACGGAGGATAACCAGCCGACGATTCAAGATATGGCATCAAATTATTCACTTAATCCAGACATGCAAAAACAGTTGTTCACTCAATATGGTGAAGCACGCAAAACCGCTGAGGCGCAACGTGCGTTACTTCGTGATGCGCTTGAGAAAAACTTAATCAATCAGCAACCTGAAGACAAGTCAGAGATGTACTTCAAGCTGGCAGCGGCTCTTGCCGCACCATCAACAACAAGAGGTTTTGGTGAGCCATTGATGAATGTTGCTAATGCAATGGCTGAGAGTCGTGCATCAGAGCGTAAGCAACGCGATGAGAATATCGCAAAGCAATTATCGTCACGCCAAGCGATTGCAGAGCTGTATGGCGCAGACGAGAAAAGTTTAGGGTCGATGCTTGCGCGTTATCATATTAATCAACGACCATCTGCGGCTCTGCAATTCTCAAAAGATTATGCTGCGGCTGATGAACCTACGCGGAAAAGTATGGATAAATACTTATCCGCTACGCACAATCCTCAACGTCCAGAAACACCTGTTGCAGTTGTTAAAGATGGTCAGCAAGTGCTTGTTCCTCAATCGTCATCATATGGTTTACCGCCTGCAAGTTCATTGGAAAAACCTGGAAAATTGCAACAAGTTCCGGCTACACAAGTAAATGCTCAAAATGGAAACTTTGCAACAATAAGAGAAATTGATGCAGCAATTGAAGCAGTAGAGAAAAATCCTGAAGCATTTGGTATGAAAAATTACGCACCAACAGCAGCAATTCAACGATTTGATCCAGAAGGTAATGATCCAAGAAATAAAGTTGGTTCGATTGCATCATTAAAACGTCATGATTTAGCAGGTGCAGCAGTTCCTTTAGCAGAAGAAAAAAATCTTGCACCATCAATTCCAATTGCGACAGATGATCCTAAAAAGATTATTACTAATTTACAAAATTTAAAAACTAATATTCTTAGAATTGAAGAAGAACGAAACTCAGGTTTTGGTGAAGATTCTGGTTATAAACCACGTTTAAGATCGTATCAATCAAATTCGTTAAATAAAAAAGAATCAAATACAACAAATCCAAATGATCGTCTTGAGCAGTTAAGAAAATTGCACGGAGGTAATTAACCATGAGCCAAATTGATGATTTAGTTAACGATGCTGAAGAAGCATATAATCTTGGCGATAAAGGACTATCATTAAAGATTTATGAAAAAGTTGATAAGCTAAAAGGCGAAATGGAAAAAGACCAAAATCGTAAATGGTCTGATGTTCCAGGAGAGGCGTTAGGAAATTTACCTATGGATGTGATAGATGTTGCAAAATCATCTATTGAACCATTGTTGCATCCAATTGAATCAACACAAGCCGCATTAGATTTAGGGAATGCGGCAGTTCAAAAAGTATTGCCACAGCCGGTGATTGATGTGATGTACAAACTCAATCCAGAAACTGCTAAAAATCCTGAAAAACTGCAAGCCGTATTTCAAGCAATAACCGATGAATATGGCAGCATGGATAATTTTAAGAAAACATTGGCTACGCATCCTGCAAGAGTCGCTGCGGATTTAGCAACATTTATTCAACCAGCACGCCTGCTTACAAAAAATAAAGCATTAAGCGCATTGTCCAATTTAGATCCAAGTGTTGCACCATTTGCAGCGGTAGGAAAACTAAAAGAGCCTATTAGCAATTTAACTGCATCAGCATTAGGAACGCACACCGGTGTTGGTGATGTGCCTATTCGTGAGGCATACCAAGCTGGTTATAGTGGTGGTGATCCTTTAGATGCGTTAATGCGACACATGCGCAAAGAAGAAGGCACATCGCTTACTGAGCCGGTTGATATTTTGGAACAATCTCTTAAAAATATGCGAGGTAAGACATCAAAAGATTACCAGGCTGGGATGCAAGATATTCGCCAAAATGAATCATTACAGCGTTTATTTAATCGATATAATCCACTTGATTTTGCTCCTGTTGAACAAGCTGCGCGTGGTGCATTAAATATGAAAAAATATGATGGATTTGATAAGAATCCTAATTTACAAACGCAACGCAATGCTATTATGGATGCAATGCAGCGTTGGAAAGATGAGCAACAGCCAACAGCAATGCAGAGATTGCTAGGCGTTCCTCGTGGAAAAGATTTTAGAAATGTAGCAGGTTTTGATGCATTAAAACAAGGTATTCATGAGCTTGGAGATTGGAACAATCCAAGAGATCCATCCACTATGATGGCATCAAACGTATCAAACGCTATTAAAGATGAAATATCAAAACAGTCTAATTCGTATGCAGGACTTATGCGCGATCAAGCACGTAGAATCAGAGAAGCCGATGACATTGAAAAAACATTTAATCTAAAACCTAATACAAAAGATGAAACTCAATTAACCAAGGCGCAAGGATTAACACGCAACAATGTTAATACTTCGTATGGATTGCGCATGGATAAATTGAAAGAACTTGAGCCATATGGCGCAGAAAACGTACTGCCCATGCTATCAGGTCAAGCATTATCTCCTTATGCTCCAAGAGGTCTTGCTAGAGCAGGAGCAACATCTGTAGGCGCATATTTAGCTGGTGGTGTACCATTAACAATAGCAGACTTAATGTTATCATCGCCAAGACTTGTTGGTGAAGCTGCGGTTGCAACTGGAAAAGCTGCACGGTATGGTGAAAAAGGATTGAATGCTTATAAAAATGCATTAGATGCGGCTGGAATAGATCAAAAGTATTTAAACAACATGATGTATCAACTGCAAAGCGCACAAGATGCATACGACAAAGAAGAATAAAAAAAGCCGCTGAAAAGCGGCTTCTTTATTTAAAATGATTTAATTAGTTTTTGCCATCGTTGTGCAACAGCACTATGCGTGTATGCGTCCATTGATGTTGCAGCATAATCAATAAGCGACTCATTAAGTTTATCATTGGCTAGCACTTCAATTATTTTATTTGCAAAGTTATCCTCAAAATTATCATCGTGTTCAATTAAAAACCCACTTTTACCGTCTTGTATCATTGCTGACGGACCGTATTTAATATCGAGTGCAATAACTGGGCATCCATTAAATAAACTTTCCATGACGCTCAAACAAAATGCTTCACATGTGCTAGTCAGTATTGATAGCACTGACTCTTGATAAATTTTGTTAACATCTGATTCAAATGAATTAACAAATACATTGTTTAATAAATTATTATCTTTAACAAAAGTGGTAATGAAATCTTTTTCGTCACCAAATCCATATAAATGCAGTTCTGCATTAGGTAAGGTTTCAAGCACTTTTTTAAATATTTCTAACGCATATTTGTGATTTTTTTCAGATGAGTAGCGAGCTAAGTAGACAACCTTCATGCGCTTACGTTCTGCAAATGGCGTGTTATATTCTACTGGCGAATGCGAGTGTGGAATAATGTGATAATTAGCGTTGCCATATCGTGAAGCTATATCTTGACGTTGTTCATCTGTAAAGACAATGATGGCATCTTGATTTGCCGGATCATCTAGCACTGGCCTAAAGAAATGATTAGTTTCAGCTTCCATGATGTTTTTACCATCGCAAGTATGAACACTATGAATAATTGGAATAATCTTAATGTCTTCACCATTTGCTTTTTTTATTGCGTCATAATATTCTTTGTTTCTATCACCAATAAAAATAGCGTTGCTATGCGTTTTAACAAGCGCATCAACCCAAAAATAAAGCATGTCTTCGTCGGATAAAAATCTTGTAATAATGTGACCATGTTTATCCGTCAAGTAAATTGACTGAATAGAAATATCAGATTCAGAAATTAAACAACGCTTGTGAAGCGCAACAGTTCCATCCTGGCGATAATAAATTTCGTTTGTTATCTTTGATCCATCAGATGCAAATGAAAACAATTCAGATCGACTTAAAAAACCACGACAGTCAAAAACTTCACGTCGAACAATTTGATTATCTTCAAAATAATTTACATGTTCAATAGCACCATCATCATTGCACTTACAATACGCATAAAAATCTCCGTCTTTTGTAAAAAACCGCATGTCTTTAGAGTCTGACACAGCTACTTTTCTATGCGCTGCTAAAATTTCTGGCAAAACTTTTTTACCTTCATATTCAATATGAGTAATTTCTTGAAAGAAATCATACATGTTAAACACTTTCATTGACGAACTCATGCGTCCAGAATTTTGATATTGTTTTTTGTTTTTATGGAGTTGAGAATTATAATAATTAGTTAAATAAATTGCATTGATGTTTAAATAATCATTAAACATAACTGATCTAAGCATGGCAGATGATTCAATTCCTGCCAAACCTTTGCCAATATCAACATTAACAAAAAAAATTGGTCTAATCATAATAATTTAATTCCATCCATTTGTTATAGGCTGCCTCTGGTGAATCACCACAGGCAACTACTGAAAAGTTGGTATAGCAAAGCCATTTATTGCCTACCGTTTTAATTTTTGGTTTCATCTCTCTCGCCTGCTTAATACTAGA
>Ga0114962_10001941_pt1 | contig 17599 bp, 8 predicted proteins | sample C_130820_MF_Meta_FD_87017 | JGI IMG/M metagenome (GOLD analysis project Ga0114962, IMG submission 87017) | Freshwater microbial communities from Lake Croche, Canada to study carbon cycling - C_130820_MF_MetaG | ecosystem: Environmental > Aquatic > Freshwater > Lake | place: Lake Croche, Canada...
GTTATACTGGATCATTAGGTGCTCAGGGCAACCAAGGTTATACCGGTAGTGTTGGTTATACTGGATCATTAGGTGCTCAGGGCAACCAAGGTTATACCGGTAGTGTTGGTTATACTGGTAGTGTTGGTTATACTGGATCTATTGGTAGCTTTACAGGAACAACTAGTCAGGTTGTTAATATTACAAATACTTCAACTTCGACTTCAACAACCACAGGGGCATTAGTAGTTGCCGGCGGAGTTGGTATTGGCGGTGATATTTATTTTGGTGGAAATCTATATCAAAACGGATCGTTGTTTAGTGGAGGTGGTGGTTCTACTATTACCGTATCAGATACTGCACCAGCAAGTCCTACAAATGGACAGTTATGGTTTAATTCTAACACAGGTTACTTGTTAATAAATTATTCATCTAATTGGGTATTACCAGCAGGCGAAACAGGTGCTACAGGTGCTCAAGGTGCTCAAGGTGCTGGTTTCCAAGGTTACCAAGGTAGTTCAGGATCAGGCTATACAGGTTCATTTGGTTATCAAGGTGCTACAGGTGTTCAAGGATACCAAGGTTATACTGGCAGTATTGGTTATACTGGTTCTCAAGGAGTTCAAGGATACCAAGGTTATACTGGCAGTATTGGTTATACTGGTTCTCAAGGAGTTCAAGGCTTCCAAGGTTTTCAAGGGTTGATGGGTTATCAGGGAAATTCTGGTCCTCAAGGATACCAAGGGTATACTGGATCTACTGGATATACTGGTTCTCAAGGTGTTCAAGGATTCCAAGGGTATACCGGTTCAATTGGAGTTCAAGGATTCCAAGGTTATCAAGGTAGCATAGGAGTAGGTTATACTGGTTCATTTGGGTCCCAAGGTTATGCAGGTAGTTCGGGATATACCGGATCAATTGGTGCCCAAGGTTCGAGTAACAGAGTTGTAACAATAACAGATGGTACATCCATTACTATAAATGCAGATATAACTGATACAGCTATTCAAGCTAATACTCAGGCAGCTGGAACATTAACAATTAATGCTCCTACAGGCACACTAACTAATGGTCAAAAAATAATGATTAGATTACAATCAACTAATATACAAACATTTTCTTGGAATGCAGTATTTGCTGGGTCAAATGATCTAAGTTTACCAACCACCTCAACTGGTAGTGGTAAATATGACTATATTGGTTTTTCTTATAATACCACTGCTGTAAAATGGCAATTGCTTGCTAAGAATTTTGGATTCTAATAGGATAATATAAAATGGAAGATATTGTTAATCAAATAGATAATCAAGTACAGGTAATTTTTGAGAGAACAACTGATCAAGGCATGACTTTTAGAGATGCTTTATGGTTTACTCAAGATGATTATAGTAATACCACTCCTGAACAAATATTACAATTACAACAAGAAAGATATAATAATTGGTTGTCATTTATTAATGCACCTACCACAGAGGGATAATTAATGGCAAATAGGTATTGGGGTGGTGGCGCTGGAACTTGGTCTACCACAGACACAACACACTGGTATTCTGATGCTGGGTTAACTACATTAGCCGGCGCTGTTCCTACAGCAGCTGATAGTGTATTTTTCCAACAAGCGGCCACTTATACCGTCACAATGACGGGCGCATTACTTTGTTTAGATATCACTGTTAGTGCCGGTACTGTTACATTTGCCACTGGTACTACACCCACACTTGCAGTATCTGGTTCTATGTCATTGGTTGCAGGTACAGTTTGGTCTAGTACCGGTGCTATTACTTTTAATGCTACTACTACGGGTAAAACAATAACCACTAATGCAACAACAATTAGTGGTGCTATTACATTTAACGGAGTAGGTGGTGGATGGAGTTTAGGTAGTGCATTAACTACGGTTAACACGCTGACTACTACCATAACAGCTGGCACTATTACACTTAATGGATTCGATTTAACCACAGGTGCATTTGTTTCTAGTGGTACAGCTACTCGTTCGATTGCGTTTGGTACTAATTATATTAATCTAGTACATACCGTTGCAGCAACAGCAGTACTGAACATGGCAAATCTTACTGGTTTCACTCCAACAGGCACTGGTGGTTTCAAAGCAGATGCATCAATTACTAGGACTTATGCCGCTGGACCAACTGGTGGTTCTACAGCAACTGCACCTAATTTATCAATCACAACTGGTGCAGCTATACCATCAATTGTTACGACTAGTTGGTTTAATAATTTAGATTTTACAGGAGGAACCAATACCCCCAATGTCACGTCAATAAATATCACTGGCTCTTTAACATTGGCCACTGGCGGAACTTATGCTGGATTAAGTTTCACCATGCTCGGCACTAGTACTATTACTCCGAATGGAAAATCAATAGCCTCATTTACTGTCAATACCGCAGGTACTATTACACTAGCAGGCGCATTAGGTTGTAGTACTTACACACAAACAGCAGGTACCATTAACTTTGCCACATTTAACTTAACTGGTTCGGCAGCAGCAGCATATACCGCAGGTACTTTAAATAACATTGGAACTATTGCTTGTACCACTTGGACACATAATGCCTCCGCTATCTTTACGTTATCTTCTGGTACCATATCTGCCTCCACAAGTTTTACAGTGACATCTGGTACATTCACCTATAGTGGAGGTACCATAACAACACCGTCGTTTGTCCATACTGCTGGTTCAGTGACAACTACTGTGCCGTGGACAATGACAGCGAACTCTACTTATACGTTCACGGCAGGTACATTGACATTGGGCGGTAATTTGACAACAGGTCAGTTTTCTTCTACTAATGCCAATACTCGTTCTATTGCATTTAGTACATTTAGTATTATATTAGCAAATACAGTTGGTGGAACAGGGGTGTTGAGTATGTCCAATGCAACTGGTTTTACTTATACAGGTACTGGTCAATTTACAACAGATGCATCAGTTGCTAGAATAGTTTCTTTTGGTACTACAGGCGGATCATTAACAAATGCACCTAGCCTTTCAATTACATCTGGCTCAGCAAGTTGTCAATTCAGTGGTCTAACCCATTGGTTTAATAATTTAGATTACACCGGCTTTAGCGGTACAACCAATACAACTACAGGAGTTAATGTTAATGTAAACTCAGTTACCTTATCAAGTGGTGGTAGTTTTGTTAATTTAGGTTTTACAATGGCAGGTACTGGTACTATTACTCCAAATGGTACAACAATATTCACCTTTGCCGTCAATACTACAGGATCTGCTACACTTGCAGGGAGTAATTTAACTTGTACTACTTATACACAAACAGCAGGTAATTTTAATTTTTCTAACTTTAACTTAACTTGTTCAGGCGCAGCAGCATATACCGCAGGTACTTTAAGTAATATTGGAACTATATCTTGTACTACTTGGACTGTTACTGGAGCATTTACTTTTGGACAAGGAACAATTACACCTTCGGTTGGTTTTACACTCACTTCGGGATCATTTACTTATAATGTTGGCGCAACATTAAGTGCAGTAGGATCATTTACTCATACCGCTGGTACAGTTACATTAAATCAAGCATACGCATTAACTGCAACTGGAGTTTATACATTGACAGCAGGCACACTATCATTAGGAGCCAACTTAACAACGGGAATATTCAGTTCTAATAATGCCAATACTCGTTCAATTGCATTTAGTACATTTAATATTATATTAGCTTACAATACGGCAGGATTTACAGTATTGACTATGGCAACTGCAACTGGTTTTACTTATACAGGTACTGGTGGATTTACATCCGATGCCTCAATTACTAAGACTTATACATTTGGTACAACAGGTGGCACAACAACAAATGCCCCTAACTTATCATTAACGGGCAGTGGTCCCGCAATTGCAACAATAACGACCGGTAGCTGGTTCAATTTTCTTAATTTTGGTACAACTGCATTTGCTGTTCCTGCAACTGTAGTTAATGTAAATTCAGTTACTTTATCAACCAGCGGCACCTATACTAGTTTAAGCATAACAATGGTAGGCACCGGAACTATTACACCAAATGGTTTGGCAATAGCTGCTTTTGTTGTCAATACCGCAGGTACCGTTACATTAGCTTCTGCATTATCATGTACTACTTACACTCAAACTGCGGGTACAATAAACTTTGCCACATTCAATTTAGCTTGTTCGGGCGCAGCAGCATATACCGCAGGTACTTTAAGTAATATTGGAACTATAACTTGTACCACTTGGACTGTTACAGGTACATTCTCATTAACACAGGGAACAATTACACCTTCAACTAGTTTTGTATTAACTAGTGGTTCATTTACATATGGACCGGGTGGCACATTAAGTGCAGTACCTACATTTACTCATACCGCCGGCACTGTAACATTAAATCAAGCATATGCGTTGACTGCAACTGGTACCTACTCTTTTGTTGCAGGTACAATAACATTAGGAGCCAACTTAACAACAGGTATATTCAGTTCTAATAATGCTAATACTCGTGCAATTGCGTTTAGTACATTTAATATTATACTAGCACACACTACTGCGGCACAAACAGTGTTGGATATGGCAACTGCAACCAGTTTCACTTATACAGGCGCAGGTGGATTTACAGCAGATGCATCGATAACTAGGACTTATACATTTGGTACCACAGGTGGATCAACAACCAATGCTACAAATCTTTCAATTACATCTGGATCAGCAATACCTACAATCACAACAGGTAGTTGGTTTAACTTATTAAATTTTACTGGTAGCAGTACCACACCTTCCGCAACTGTAGTTAACATAAACTCAATTACTTTATCAACAGGTGGTACATACACTAGTTTGAGTTTAACAATGGTTGGTACTGGTACCATCACTCCAAATGGAAAAACAATAGCTGCTTTGATTGTTAATACTGCGGGTACTGTTACGTTGGCCGCCGCAATGGGTTGTACTACTTATACTCAAACGTTAGGTATTATTAACTTTGCTACATTCAACCTAACTTGTTCAGGTGCAGCAGCATTTACAGCAGGCACATTAAACAATATTGGAACTATATCATGTACCACTTGGACACATAACGCTGCTGCCGTATTTACATTATCATCTGGTACAATATCTGCTTCTACAAGTTTTACCGTTACATCTGGTACGTTTACTTATAGTGGTGGTACAATAACAACTCCGTCGTTTGTTCATACCGCTGGTGCTGTATCAACTACTGTTGCTTTGACATTAGCAACACCATCTACCTATACACTAACAGCGGGTACATTAACACTTAACAATACTATACTATCTGTTGGTTCATTTATTACCACAGGTACAGGTACTCGTTCAATTGCATTTGGTACAGGACAAATAACATTAACGGGTAATAATACTACTATTTGGGATGGCGGTGGAACAGGTATTACATTTACAGGCACTACAAAAATTGTAAGTAACTATTCAGGTTCAGTTGGAACAAGAACAATTAATGTAGGTACTGGATGGATTGAAACTACTGCATTTGATGTAAAAGCTGGTGCTGCAACTGGAATTAGTATTGGTACTGGCGCAACAGATACGGTAACAATTGCAGGTAATTTATTAAACTTTGATTTAACTGGAATAACCTTTACATACTTGCCGGGTGTGATGACTGTCTATAGCGGTTATACCATACCCGCAACAGGCGGAACAATATCATCAAGTGCTAGTGCTACAACTTTTGCAAGTACAAATGTCACAGCAAGAGTTATAACGGTTTCTAGAGCCATTGATTTCCCCTTAACATTTGCTGGTGTAGGCGGTACATTTAATCTAGGTGCTAGTTTAACCACCGGTGCAACTAGAACAACCACACTGACCAGTGGTACATTAGGATTAAATGGATTTAATTATTCAACCGGTCTGTTTGTAGCAAGTGGCGCCGTAGCACGTACAATTGCATTTAGTACCAATACCATAACATTAACTGGTAATAATGCTACAATTTGGGATAGTAGTGGAACTGTTATTACACTTACCGGTACTATAACAGTAGTAAGTAACTATTCAGGTTCAGTTGGAACAAGAACAATTAACGTAGGTACAGTATGGACTGAGATCACAGCGTTTGATGTAAAAGCTGGTGCTGCAACTGGTATTAGTATTGGTACCAGCGGAACAGATATAGTGGCAATTTCAGGTAATGTTAAAGTATTTGATTTAACTGGGATGTTGTTTACATACTTGCCCGGAGTAATGACTGTATATAATAATTATACCATACCGGCAACAGGTGGATCTACATCAGCAAGTGCTAGCATTACAACTTTTGCAAGTACCAATGCTACAGCAAGAGTTATAACAATATCTAGGGCCGTTGATTTTCCAATAACATTTGCTGGTGTAGGTGGTACATTTAACTTAGGTGCTAGTTTAACCACAGGTGTTAATGCAACAACAACTTTAACCAGCGGTACATTAGGATTAAATGGATTTAATTATTCAACTGGACAGTTTATTGCCTCTGGAGCTACAACTCGTACAATTGCATTTGGTACTAATACCATAACATTAACTGGTAACAATGCTACTGTTTGGGATAGCAGTGGAACCGCTATCACACTTACTGGTACTATAACGGTAGTAAGTAATTATGCAGGTTCTACGGGAACAAGAACAATTAACGTAGGTACAGTATGGACTGAGGCTACAGCATTTGATGTAAAAGCTGGTGCTGCAACCGGAATTAGTGTTGGGACTAGTGGAACAGATATTGTAACTATTACAGGCAACATTAAAGTTTTTGATTTAACTGGAATGTTGTTTACATACTCACCAGGTGTAATGACAGTATATAACAATTATACTATACCTGCAACAGGTGGCACAGTTTCAGCAAGTGCTAATACAGTTACATTTGCAAGTACCAATGCCACAGCAAGAGTTATAACAGTATCTAGATCCATTGATTTTCCCTTAACATTTGCTGGTGTAGGCGGTACATTTAATTTAGGTGATACTTTTACTACTGGCGCTACTAGAACAACCACACTGACCAGTGGTACATTAGGATTAAATGGATTTAATTATTCAACCGGTCTGTTTGTAGCAAGTGGTGCCGTAGCACGTACAATTGCATTTGGTGCTAGTGGTCAAATTATATTAAATGGAAATAATGCTACAATTTGGGATAGTAGTGGAACTGTTATTACATTCACCGGTACACCAAAAATTGTAAGTAATTATACAGGCGCTGTAGGAACAAGAACAATTAATATAGGAACCGTATGGACTGAATCCACAGCATTTGATTTTAGGGCAGGTTCGGGAAATGGATTTAGTATTGGCACTACTGCAACTGATACAGTGACTATTACTACCGGTAATATATCAAACTTTGATCTAACAGGACTAACCTGTACATTTACACCAACTGCATTAACTGTTTACGGTAATTTCACTATACCTGCAACAGGTGGTACGGTTTCAGCAAGTGCTAGTGTGGTAACATTTGCAAGTACCAATGCCACACCAAGAGTTATAACGGTTTCTAGAGCCATTGATTTTCCAATAACATTTGCTGGTGTAGGTGGTACATTTAATCTAGGTGATAATTTTACCACAGGTATTACAAGAACAACCACACTGACCAGTGGTACATTAGGATTAAATGGATTTAATTATTCAACCGGTTTGTTTAGTTCTGCCGGTGCCCTAGCACGTACAATTGCGTTTGGGTCTAATACCATAACAAGCAGCGGAACAGGAACAGTATGGGATACTGGTACTATAACTAATTTAACAATATCAGGTGTTCCGGTTGTTAACATAACAAATGCCACTGCTACAGCAACAACAGTTAACTCTGGTGCATTACCAGAAAGTACATCAATAAGTTTCAACTTCTCAGCAGGAACTTATGCGTTAACCTTTTTAGGTACTGCTGGTTATACTGCAAAAGATGTAAATTTTACTGGATTTGCAGGTACATTGGGAGCAACAGCGGCTTGTACTATATATGGTAGTTATATAATATCTAGTGGTATGACCGTAACAGCATCGGCAAACACATTAACATTTGGTGCCACCAGCGGAACTAAAACTATAACTGCTAGTACTAAAACATTGCCACCAATAGCAATTAATGGAATAGGTGGAACATTTAACTTAGGTAGTAATTTAGTAACTTCTGGTTTACTCCAAGTACTAGCAGGTACATTTAGTACTTCTGCAAGTAACTATTCAATTACTTGTACTCAGTTTGATAGTAGCACTACTACTAATTCTAGATCTATAAGTTTAAATGGTTCTACTATAACTATATCAGGTACTGCTGGTATAACATTGAATAGCACAAACTTAACATTCAATGCAGGTACTAGTCAAATAACATTGTCTAATGCTACTGGAACAGTTATTGGTACAATTGGTAATGCAACTTTTTATAACGTATCTTGCACAGGGGGCGCTGCTACAGTAACAATTACTGGAGCAAATACATATAATAATTTATCATTCACTAATGGTCCGACAGCTTCATCTGTTGTTAGTATTTCAGCAACACAAACAATTAATGGAACATTGAGTAGTGTAAGCACCAGTGTTCTTACTCGTTTACAAATTCAATCTTCTATAGCCGGCACCCAAGTTAGTATATCTGCTGCTGCTGTTTCATTAACTGATGTTGATTTTAAAGATATAAATGCAGCAGGCGCCGCAATTCCATTTACTGGTACTAGATTAGGCAATTTAGGAAACAATGCCAATATAACATTTGTGTCAAAAACAGTATATTGGGGGCTTGCCGCGGGAGGTAATTGGAATGCCGTTGCATGGTGTACTAGCACTAACGCCGGCGCCACATTAAGCTCACCTGATGTAAATAATTATCCATTAGCGCAAGATATTGCTACTTTTACAAATGTTGGACTTAACACAAGTGCTACTGTTACTATAAATGGTAACTGGGCTATTGGTTCTATAGATATGTCAGGTAGAACTAATGCAATGATACTAGCAATTGGTACCACTACACCATCTGTATACGGTAATTGGACCAATGGTACTGGAACTTCGATTACAGGAACAGGAACTGTAAATTTTGTAGGTCAGGGTATTACTCAGACTATAACACCTGCGGGTATTGCGTTTACACCTAATATTACAGTAAATTCAGTTACTGGAACATTTAAACTTGCTGCCGCACTTACACTTGCTGCTACAGGAATTTTTACATTAACTAGTGGTACACTCTCACTTAACGGATTTAATTTAACAACAGGCACATTCAGTTCAAATAATGTCAACACTCGTTCCATAACATTTGGTACTAACAATGTTCTATTAGCAACTACAACAGCGGCCGCATTAAATCTAGATATGGCTACCATTACCGGATTTAGTTATACAGGTACAGGCGGATTTTCTACCAATATGAGTGTTACTCGTACATTTACAGTTGGAACTACTGCGGGCGGCACAACAACTAATGCTCCTAATTTATATATAACTGCTGGTGCAAGTATACCAACTATTACTACACTTAGTTGGTTTGGTATTTTAAATTTTACTGGTAGTACTTGTATCCCAGCCACAGCCACACTAAACTTAAATAGTTTAAATTTAGCAACCGGCGGAACCTACACAGCAATAACTGCAAATATGATAGGTACTGGTACTATCACAGGTAACTCAAAAACATTGGCAGCAGTAACTTGTACTAGTGGAACTACTACCCTTAGTGGAACATTAACATCCACTGGAGCATTTACAATCAATGGCGGTACTTTCACTCATCCATCTGGTGCAATTTTAAATGCTGTAACTTTTACTCTAACAACAGGTATAGTAAATCTTAATAGTGGAACATTACCAACTACCACAGCATTTAATCACACATTAGGCACACTTAATGTTAATAATAGTACAGCATTAGCCGCCACTGCTACATACACTTTTACAGCTGGTACAATAAATTTAAGTGCCAGTTTAACAACAGGCATATTCAGTTCTAGCAATGCAAATACTCGATCAATTGCGTTTGGTGCTAATAATATTTTAATGCAGCATACAACCGCAGCACAAACCGTATTAAATATGGCCATTGCTACTGGTTTTACTTATACAAGTAGCGGTACTTTTGGTTCTGGTACAGGATGTTTCCAATCAACAATGTCAACTACTAGAACATTTGTTTTTGGTACTACTGGTGGTACAATAACAAATTCTCCTAGACTTTATTTAGATAGTGGAGCATCTGTTGCAACAATAACAACCGGTAGTTGGTGGAATGAACTTAATTTTGGTACTACTGCTTTTACTATTGCAGCCACCAATCAAAATTTAAATTCATTATATTCTGTAACTAGTGGATCAGTACTTACAGCATTAACATCGACAATGGTTGGTACCGGCAATTTATATACTGCTTCTTCAATAGGTCCATTAATAATTAATAGTACCAATGGTACAACTACGATATACTATGATGGAGTTAATGCTACAACTGTGACTTGTACTACCTGTGCATTAACTTCAGGTACACTTAATATTAACGTACAAACATTAACTTGTTCAAGTACATTTACTTGGACTGCCGGGACCTTAAATAATATAGGTGCTCTTAATTGTACAACATTTACACTTAACGGTCCGACTTTTAATTTTACCAGCGGAGCAATAACTCCTACAACAAGTATTGTAATAACTACAGGCTCATTCACATATGGTGGAACTGCTTCACTAGGGCCAGTTACTACATTTACACATACAGCAGGTACTGTTCAGTTTGATATTAATTATACTCTAAATCAAATTAGTGGACTTGAAAATTATACATTTAATTCTGGTACATTGACTATAAATGATGGAGTATCGCTGACTACACCAGTGTTTACTTCAACTAGTGGTAGCAGTCGTGTATTCAATTTTGGATTAACATCAGTTCCGGGTTTGATTGTTTTAGACTGTGACTACGCTATCACCACAACTCGATTAAGTATGGCAAACGCTACAGGTGTTACAACAAATGCTATATCATATCCTTGGGGATCCAACAATCGCCCTAAAAATTATGGCAGTGGTCCAAGAGGTCCTACTCCAACTTATGTATCTGGTGGTTTTGCCAGCGGCGCAACTTTCAACGGTTATACAAATGCTATAACTTATACTTTTGGAACTACCGGTGGATCGGCTGCAAATGCACCAAATCTTACCATTACATCTGATAATGAGTTTATACTTACCACCGGAAGTTGGTTTAATGAATTGAATACCCAGAGATCTTTTACTCTCAGCGCTGGCGCAACTATTCCTGCAACATCAATTAACATTATTAGTTTTGCATCCGCCTTTGCCAACGTTACTAATTTGATTAACTGGACAAATGTTTCTCTCACATTTGTGGGAAATGTGGGCGGTACTGGTAAATTTAATAGCTATAATGTTGCTTATGATAAATTTGCTGCTGTGACATTTAACACACCGGGGTCAATGATAATTTATGCTAATATTCCTTGCACAAGTTTAACTTTTACAGCAGGTACAATAGACTTTACTGGTACAACTATAAGTTGTTCAGGCGCGGGTGCATTTACAGCAGGTACATTAACTATTGGAACAATCACCTGTACCACGTGGACTGTAACTGGAGCATTTAATTTCTCACAAGGGACATTAACACCTTCGACTAGTTTTGTATTAACTAGTGGTTCATTTACCTACGGAGGCACAGCCACACTATCGGCAGCATTGCCCACATTTACTCACACAGCAGGTACAGCTACCTTTAATAAAAATTATTCATTATCAGCCACTGGTACATATACACTAACAGCAGGTTCATTAGTATTAGCAGATAATATAACATTAAGTACCGGGATATTCAGTTCGACTGGTGCTGGAACCCGTTCAGTTACGTTTGGTACAACTATTGCAGGAAATATAAGTTTAATACATACTACCGCTGCCACTGTTGTATTGAATATGGTTGCACTTGCTGGATTTACTTGGACAGGTCTTGGTGGATTCACAGCAGATGCTTCAACTACTAGAACTTTCTCAGTAGGTAGTACATCAGGTGGTACTTCAGCAATATCACCTAATTTGACACTAACAGGTAGTGATGTAAATGTGCTTACATTCACAACAGGTAGTTGGTTTAATAAATTAAATTTTGGCACCACTGCATTCAATCCGGGAACGACAACATTAAATTTAAACGGATATACATTATCAACTGGTGGAACTTATACAACATTAACAGTAAATTCAGTGGGCACTGGATCATTTACTAGTAATGGTAAAACAATTACAGCATTTGTAGTTAATAATGTTTCAGGTACTGGTACATTATCTGATGCACTTACATTATCCGGAGCACTTACATTAACATCGGGTACTTTGTCTACTGCATTTAATATATCCAGTGCATCATTTGCAAGTACAGGTGCATTAACAAGAGCAATAACTGGATCAGGAACATACTCAATAACTAGTTCTGGAGCCACAGCGTTTTCAAATGCATCTACAGGTATAACAATATCTGGAATAATTATTAGTATGACTGCTGCTACTGCAAAAACTTTTGCAGGTGGTGGTGGTTCTTTCTCAACGTTAAATCAAGGTGGTGCTGGTGCATTAACAATCTCAGGAAATAACACTTTTGCAGATTTATCAGCAACCACAAGACCTAGTACAATTACATTCACTGCTGCATCAACACAGACATTTACAGGATTTACCCTTTCTGGTATATTAGGTAGTTTAGTCACAATTAACAGTACTACAGCAGCAACTCGTTATAATTTAAGTAGATCATCAGGAGGTACAGTAAGTGTTAACTATTTAAGTATTCAAGATTCTAATGCAACCGGTGGTGTTTCTTGGTATGCAGGAACAGGATCAACAAATGTAAGTAACAATCTTGGATGGATATTTACAGCTCCACCGGCAGGTACACAATATAATGGAAATTTCTTTGCATTCTTTCCTTTTTAATTTATTTTACCGATTGAATTACTGAATAAATAAAATTATAAATATCACGTAAAGGGATTAAAAAATGAGTCATTTTGCAAGAGTAGAAAATGGTATAGTAACACAAGTTATTGTAGCAGAACAAGATGTTATTGATACAGGACTATTTGGTTCTCCAGAATCTTGGGTACAAACTAGCTATAATACTCACGGTGGCACACACCTACTAGGTGGGGCACCATTGCGTAAAAATTATGCAGGAATTGGATATACATATGATTCGGGGAAAGATGCTTTTATACCTCCAAAACCTTATGCAAGTTGGAGTTTAAACGAAGATACTGGTCAATGGCAAGCACCAATAGCAATGCCCGATCCAGTAGACGGTAAATATTATAGTTGGGATGAATCTACTACATCATGGATTTTTAAAGATATCCTAACCCCTTAACATATAAATTAAAATGGCACTAACTTTCCCCACTACTTACAGCACAGGAACACAATACCTATCTTGGACTTGGAATGGGTCATTTTGGGAAACACAGGCAGCTGCCGGATATACTGGTAGTGCCGGTGTTGGTTACACGGGCAGTATGGGCATAACCCCATTTGGTGGGTTAATAACCTCAGCAATGGGTTGGAACTTACTATAATATACTAATTTCAAGGAATAATAAAAATGGCAGCAAATAATAATCCAATTTTTTCAAAAGTGGGTGACATACAGGGAACTGTTTTTTTAAATACAGCGGCCGCAGATTATACAGGTCAAAATATTAATAATCAAGTAGTATTTGTTTCAGATTTAACCAATGGTGGATTTATACAGAGATTAAGATTTAAATCTGGTTCTGCAGCAAACACCGATGCTAAAGTTGTCCGTATCTACATTAATGACGGAGGAGGTGCTTTAGCATCAGTAGCTAGTACAGCACAACAACCTAGTGGTACACCTAGTTCTAGTGGTGGAACATTATTGGCTGGTACTTACTTTGCTAAAGTACAAGCTGTTGATCAATATGGTTCTCCAACTAGCCTAAGTACAGAAAGTGCATCTGTTACCACTACTGGATCAACTGGTAGTATTTCGTGGACTTGGACAGCTTCTACTTCTGCTGCAAGTTATGTTCTATGGGTTGGTTCATTAACGGGCGCTCAACAAACATATTTTATAACTAGCAATAACACCTTTAATCAAACTGTACCATATATTTCGGGGCAACTTGCTTCACCTAATAATAATTTGTCAAATAATGTACTATATGGTGAATTGAGTTTACCTATTACAACATTAAGTACAACAGCATCCACAACAGAACTTGATTATCCATTGAATATAGCATTACCTCCAGGATATAGAATACTAGTAGGACTTGGTGCATTTACAGCAGGGGGGTGGTACTGTAGCGCTATAGGTGGCAAGTACTAATGATGGATTTTAGCCATTTGGCCAATACAACCAAAGGTGATTTTCAAGTATTTCATGCCAATTCTAGAAGCTTTGGAGATAATTGGTATACTTGGCGTAAACCACGAGGTTGTAATTTTGTTCAATTCACTGGGCTTGCTGGAGGTGGAGGCGGTTCTGCCGGCAGCACTACCGCGGCGTCGCGGTCTACTAACGCAGGGGGCCAGGGAGGCGGATCAAGCGGTTTTTCGACATTGATTTATCCTCTATGGGCACTTCCAAATATCCTATACATTACTGTGGGATTTGGAGGAAGAGGAGAGAGCAAGTATTCTCCAGTTGTTTCTGCTACTACAGGTACTAATACTTGTATATCTTTAGGTAATAATAAAATTGTTGGAAATGTTCTCTTGTATGTAAATGGTGGTGGTGCAGGGAACGGAGTTGGATATGTATCTGCAAATGGAGCTGCTGGAACAGAGGTTCAGAATTCCTATTCTTACGGGCCGATGAGTGCAATGGCCAGTTTTGCATTTTCTGGACCAACTTCTTATGGAACAAATTGGGGCGGTAATCAAAGTGCAACGGCCGGTCAAAGTGGTGGCACCGGCGGCTCCAAAAACATAAGTACTGGTGCGCAAACTAATACCGCCCAAAGTGTTATAGCATACTCTAGTTCTGTAGTAACTGGAGGTGGCGGTGGAGGTTCCGCCGCTTTTGACAGTATAGAAAATCAATCTGGGGAAGCGGGGGGAATTATTACCTCTACTGTTTTTCAAACTAGTTATAATAGTGATCCGGTTTTTGGAAATGGAAATAACGGTGCTAATGGATTTCAACCAACTTCTGGATTATTTACTTTTTATGGTGGAAATGGTGGAGATGGAGCAAGCCGGTTTGGCACTAACATATATAATGGTGGCAATGGTGGTAATGGTGCCTATGGCTGCGGAGGAGGAGGGGGCGGTGCCGCCGGGTGGCCAGTGGGTTCTTTGTCCGGCAACGGCGGAAATGGTGGGGACGGTTTAGTTGTCTCTCTTGCTTGGTAACTGGATTAAAAATAATGTCAGATTTTAGTCATTTAGGAAATAATGTAACCAGTAATTTTCAAAAATTCACTGCTAATTCTAGATCCAATGGGGAAAGTTGGTATGCTTGGAAAAAACCAAAAGGTTGCAATTTTATTCAATTTTTAGGATTAGGTGGTGGAGGCGGCGGAGGCACCGGCGGAGAAACAATTTATTTTACTTATACCGGCGGTGTAGGTAACAAGTACAACGAAGCTCCGGGGGGAGGGGGCGCGGGCGGTGGTGCTGCTGCACCTGCCTTACTTATGTATCCTGCTTGGGCATTACCGGATACAATATATATTAGCGTAGGTTACGGAGGTGCTGGCGGTGACGGATCTGCAAGAACAGTTGGAATCTATCAATTAGATTCTCAACAAAACATAAGTTCACCGGGAAGTACTGGTACTAATACCTACATATCTTTAAATGCCACAACTGCTACAGAAACATGCCTTTTGATATCAAATGCAGGAAATGGTGGGTCAGGTGGACTTGGAGGTTATGGAGATTCCAGTTATGGAAGTGGTTCTGCAGCCGGTGCTCCAGGTGTAGGTTATGCAGGTTCTGGTGGTGCTGCTAATCTTTCTACCGAGGTTGGTATGTCTCCATATTCTTATAGCCCAATAGTAAATTCCGGCGGCCAATCAAGTTCTATGGGGAATCCTGGCGGCAACATATCGATATATAATAGCTCGTTAGCCGGCAGCCAAACCGGTGCCCCCGCATACCCTGGCAACCAAGCACCATGGGGAATTATTACTTCTGGGGGGTCTGGGGGCGGAGGTGCAGCATTTTCTTATATGAACGCCTCTGGCGTTCCAAGTGGCAGTGCCTACGGCGGCGCAGGCGGCACAATCAGATATTACCAAGGGTTAGTTAGTAGTAATCTAGCCCTTGCAGGAACCCCAGCAACAACTGATACCGTGTTTGCTGGAATTAATGGAGCCGACGGATTTCAACCAATTCCAGATTTATTTGCATTTACTGGAGGATTTGGAGGAGGCGGTGGAGGGTTAGATATATCAACAAGATACACTATACTGGGATATCTTGACTCTAACACATATACTGGCACGGTATACAAAGGTGGCAAAGGTGGCAAAGGCTCTTATGGAAGTGGGGGCGGCGGTGGCGGTGGCGGACAATCAGTCTATCTTAGTATCACGGCCAAAGGCGGCATGGCAAAAGGTGGTGACGGTGGAGATGGGTTAGTTATAATAGTTACTTGGTAGATTAAAAATAATGTTAGATTTCAGTCATTTAGCCGATAAAAATAAAGCAAATATACAGGTATTTTATGCCTCTAATAATGATCAATCCTGGATAAAACCTCGCGGCATTAATTTTATTCAATTCTTTGCACTTGCTGGAGGAAATGGGGGTGGTGGTGGTACTGCACCTTCTAGTAACATTGGTGGTGGTGGTGGTGCTGGCGGAAGTCCGGGACAACAAACTATTTTAACATATGCAGCTTGGATGATTCCGGATATATTAAAAATAACTGTTGGATATGGTGGAGTTGGTGGAGTCGGAGCATCTTATGTATCTACAGGAACTAGCACTGCTGGTATAGGTAGCGTCGGTAGTAACAGTTATGTAAGATGTGATTCCAGCTATCTTGTATTTTGCTACAGTTCAGTCATTAATATAGCCCCAACAACTGCTGCTGTCGACAGTACCGGCGGAATCAACAACTATTCCATCGAGGCCGGCAGTGCCGCCAACACCCTTTCTGTTTTAAGTATATGTACCAATGCTGGTAATTCAACTAGTACTAGAATTAATACAATTATAGGAGTGACAGGTAGTGGTAACAATGGTGGAGCCGGAGGTAGCATTGGCAATGGATATATGGGAAGTATAGCCCAAGTACCTAGTTCTCCTTATTATCTAGGGGTAACTCACGGAACGGGCGGTGGTGGCGGAGGCGGGCAGGCCGGCGGCACTATATCCGGCTCTGGCAATTTTCCTACTGTTCCAGGCGGCGCGAGCGGCATTAACGGAGGAAATGGCAGCGGCGGTATTCAAGCAATACCTGGACTATTTTATTTTTACGGCGGAACTGGTGGAGGTGGTGGAAGCGCCGGTAATGGTGGAGACGGTGGCCCGGGAAGTTATGGCTGTGGCGGAGGCGGAGGTGGCGGCGCTATGGGCGGCGTTAGTGGTCGTAAAGGTGGAGATGGTGGAAGAGGCTGA
>Ga0114962_10001943_pt1 | contig 17588 bp, 17 predicted proteins | sample C_130820_MF_Meta_FD_87017 | JGI IMG/M metagenome (GOLD analysis project Ga0114962, IMG submission 87017) | Freshwater microbial communities from Lake Croche, Canada to study carbon cycling - C_130820_MF_MetaG | ecosystem: Environmental > Aquatic > Freshwater > Lake | place: Lake Croche, Canada...
GACCACCATCGCCGCCACCAACGATGCGGGTCTGCTCAACAGGGTTTATGCCGCCATCGTGTTGGTCATGAGCAGCAACGACTATTTGGTTCAACAGTGAGGCCTTGATGACCCCATTTTCAAACACCACCCGCCGCGCTTTGTTGAAACAGGGCGCAGCTCTGGCCTTTGCCCGCACCGCCACCCCCATGGCGGCGGGCTTGGCCGCCATGGCCAACGCAGCAGCGCAATCGGCCACCGACTACAAAGCCTTGGTCTGCATTTTCTTGTATGGCGCCAACGACCACTACAACACCGTGGTGCCGTATGACCTGAGCAACTACAACGCCTACTATGCCATCCGCAAAGGCACGGTCATCACCGGCCCCTACGAAGGCATTGCCTTAACGCGTGCAAGTCTCGCAGCCACTGCATTGAGTACGCCTTTATCGGGCGGCCGGCAAATGGCCCTGAACCCACAAATGACCGGCATGAAAACCTTGTTCGATGCAGGGCGCGCTGGCATTGTGATGAACGTGGGCCCCTTGATTACACCCACCACACGAACCCAGTACGACAACAAGTCTGTGCCCTTACCGCCCAAACTGTTTTCGCACAACGACCAGCAGGCCTATTGGCAATCGTCGTTTCAAACCGAAGGCAGCGCCTCAGGTTGGGGGGGGCGAGCCGCTGACTTGATGCTGAGCGGCAACAGCGCTTCGGCACTGACCTGCATTTCGGTCAATGGCAATGCCTTGTATTTGTCGGGTCAGCAAGCTATTTCATACCAAATGAGCACCACCGGCGCGACCACGGTAAACGCCATCAAAGGCAAGTCTTTGTTTGGCTCGTCTGCCTGCGCCACGGCCTTGCAAACCTTGATGACCCAAAGCGGCACGCATTTGCTGGCCAATGCCCAGACGCAAATCAGCCAACGGGCACTGAACACTTATGACAGCGTATCCAATGCCATTGGCGCCAACGCCAGCACCGCCCTGAACAACTTGTTTCCAACCTCGGGCACCAACACCTTGTCGGCTCAATTGAAAATGGTGGCCCGCTTGATCGAAAAGCAAGCCGCATTGGGCGTGCGCAGGCAGGTCTTCATGGTGGGCATGGGCGGGTTTGACCTGCATGATTTTTTGCCCGACCAGCACCCCGCACTGCTGCAAAAATTAAGCGATGCATCCTTGGAGTTTGACAACGCGATGCGGTACTTGGGCACCTCTTCGCAAGTGAGCAGCTTCACCGCATCTGACTTTGGTCGCACTTTGTCTTCCAATGGCGATGGTTCCGACCACGGCTGGGGCAGTCACCATTTTGTGATGGGCGGTGCGGTGCAAGGCGGACAGTATTTCGGGCAAGCGCCGGAAATCGGCATCACCCACAACGCGCAGGTCGGTAGCGGCCGCCTGTTGCCTTCCACATCCACCGATCAAATGGGCGCCGAATTGGCCCGCTGGTTTGGTGTCAGCTCCACCGACCTCCCGGCGGTGCTGCCCAATGCCAAGAACTTTGATTTGTACAAGTTGGGACTGTTCAAAGCTTGAGGTGTCACCGGTACGTTGTTTACTTTCGGTCAATGCCGGAAATGCCGCACGCCGGTGAACACCATCGCCACACCCCGTTCATTGGCCGCGTCAATCACTTCTTGATCCCGCATGGAGCCGCCCGGCTGAATCACGCTGGTGGCGCCTTGATCGATCACCACATCCAAACCATCGCGGAACGGAAAGAAGGCATCGCTGGCCACGGCCGTGCCTTGCAGGCTCAGATTGGCGTGCCCTGCTTTGATGCTGGCGATGCGGGCTGAATCGAGCCGGCTCATTTGACCTGCGCCTACGCCCATGGTCATGCCTTGGGTACAGAACACGATGGCATTGCTCTTGACGAACTTGGCCACCTTCCAGGCAAACAGCAGGTCTTGCATTTGCGCAGGTGTCGGCTGCACGCGGGTCACCACTTTCAGGTCCGCCCATTGCAGTTGGTGGTTGTCGGCCGTTTGCATCAACAAACCGGAGCCAATGCGTTTGACGTCGACCGCATTCTGACCTTGCTCCCAAGCGCTGGCGCCGCCGGGCGGCAAAGCAATTTGCAGCACCCGCACATTGGCTTTGGCCTTCAAAATTTCCAAGGCTTCGGGCGAGAAACTCGGGGCCAGCACAACTTCAACAAATTGTTTGCTCACCGCTTCAGCGGCTACTTTGTCCAAAGGACAGTTGAAAGCAATAATGCCGCCAAACGCGCTGGTCGGATCGGTCTGAAATGCTTTGCTGTAGGCTTCCAACGCGTTCGCGCCCACCGCCACACCGCAGGGGTTGGCGTGTTTGACAATCACGCAGGCCGCCTGCTGCGCAGGGTCGCCGGTAGTGCCCGCTTGAAAGCTCTTGACACATTCCCAGGCGGCATCGGCATCGGCAATGTTGTTGTACGAAAGCTCTTTGCCTTGCAATTGCTCGGCCATCACCAAGGAGCCCGGTGCGGGGTACAGGTCGCGGTAAAACGCCGCTTGTTGGTGCGGATTTTCGCCATAACGCAAATCTTGCAACTTGATAAAGCTGCCGTTGACCTGCGCAGAAAATGCATTGCGCTGGCCAGTCTCCAAATCCAAAGAAGACAAATAACCGCTGATGGCGGCGTCGTATTGGGCGATGCGGTTGAATGCAGCGACAGACAAACGGAATCGGGTTGAATCGGACAGCTTGCCATGGGCTTTGAGCTCGGACAACACCTGGGGATATTGCGACGCGTCCGTCAGCACAGCCACGTCTTTCCAGTTCTTGGCGGCAGAGCGCACCATGGCGGGGCCGCCGATGTCGATATTCTCTATGGCGTCTTCCAGGGTACAGCCAGGCTTGGCGACGGTGGCTTCAAACGGATACAGGTTGACGATCAACAGATCAATCGTGTCAATGCCATGGGCTTGCAAAGCCGCCATGTGTTCGGGCGTGTCGCGACGCGCCAGCAAACCGCCGTGCACTTTGGGATGCAGGGTTTTGACACGGCCGTCCAGCATTTCAGGAAAGCCCGTGACTTCAGCCACTTCAGTCACAGGCAGACCTTGCTCGGCCAACAGTTTGGCGGTACCGCCCGTCGAGATGAGGCTCACACCTGCGGCGTGCAGTTCCCGTGCCAATTCAATGATGCCGGTTTTGTCAGAGACGGAGATCAAAGCTCTCATGGTGTTCACTTCAAAAGTTGGTGTTCAATTAATTTTTTACGCAGCGTGTTGCGGTTCAAGCCCAGCCATTCGGCCGCACGCGATTGATTTTGATCTGCGTTGTGCATCACCACGTCCAGCAAAGGGCGTTCAACCAGCCGGATCAGCATGTCGTACATGTTGCTGGGGTCCAGTCCTTCCAGGTCTCGAAAATAAGTCTCCAAATTTTCACGGATGCATTCTTCTATGCTGACATTGCTCATTCCATCGTCTCCAAAACCGGATTTGGCATGGCGACCGGCATGCGGTCCATGGTGTCAGCCAAACCCTCCCAATAATCGGCCACAGCGCGTAATTGCGTTGCGACATCGTCCAACGTGTTCATCCTGTCGCGAAAAACTTCGGCCCCAGGCAAACCACGCACATACCATCCAATGTGTTTGCGCGCCGAACGCACCCCCGTGAACGCGCCATACAGACTGTAATGATCTTCCAAATGCGCCAGCAAAGCGCGGCGTACTTCCCCAACCAAGGGCGGTGCCAAATGGGCGCCCGTGGCCAGAAAATGGGTCGTTTCCCGAAAAATCCAGGGCCGCCCTTGCGCGGCGCGGCCAATCATCACGGCATCGGCGCCGGTGTAAGCCAACACATCACGCGCTTGTTCAGGGGTGGTGATGTCGCCATTGGCCACCACCGGAATGCGCAGAGCCGCTTTCACAGCGGCCACGGTGTCGTATTCTGCAAAGCCTTTGTAGCCTTGCTCGCGGGTGCGGCCATGCACAGTGAGCATTTGCACGCCCATGCTTTCGGCGGCCACCGCCAAGGCCAGGGCATTTTTATGTGCAGCTGACCAACCGGTGCGCATTTTCAAGGTCACTGGCACACCATAGGGTGCACAGGCTTGCACCACGGCGTCGATGATCGACAGGGCCAAAGGCTCGTCTTGCATCAAGGCCGAGCCCGCCCATTTGTTGCACACTTTTTTGGCCGGGCAACCCATGTTGATGTCGATAATTTGCGCGCCGCGGTCCATGTTGTAGACCGCGGCCTCGGCCATCATGGCCGCGTCGGTGCCCGCAATCTGCACAGCAATGGGCCCGGGCTCGCCATCGTGGTTGGCACGGCGCGAGGTTTTGAGGCTGTGCCACAAGTCCTTGCGCGAGGTGACCATTTCGCTGACCGCATAGCCTGCGCCGAAAGCACGGCACAGCTGGCGAAACGGGCGGTCCGTGACACCCGCCATGGGGGCCACCCACACGTTGTTCGGCAAAGAATAAGAACCAATCTGCATGCAACAGGGCCAGGTGAGAAATGGATTTGCTTAAAAAGGAGGCACGATTGTAATTGCTTAAAATTTCAGCAGCTGAAAGCGGTCTGTGCTAAGCACAATCAGCAGCTTGTGCATCACTTTCTGGGTCGGGCGAAGCTACACTGTCTTCTTCATGGAAACTTGGATTCACGCGCACATTGCCCTTTTGCTCGGCTGGTTGTCATTGCCGGAAAACGGCCTGCCTACGGTGTTCATCGTGTCTTTTGTTTCAGCCACTTTGTTGCCTTTGGGGTCCGAGCCCGTTGTTTTTGGCCTGATCAAGCTCAACCCTGCGTTGTTTTGGTCTGTCATTGGGGTGGCGACGGCAGGCAACACTTTGGGCGGCATGGTCAGTTGGGCGATGGGCTTGGGGGCCAACAAAGCGGTTGGCCACAAACTCCACAGTGCCTCTGATGTACGCGCCCTCACCTGGCTGAAAAGCCTTGGCCCCAAAGCCTGTCTCTTGGCCTGGTTGCCCATCGTTGGGGACCCGCTGTGCGCCATGGCAGGCTGGCTGAAGCTGCCCCTGTGGCAGTGCGCCTTTTACATGCTCATTGGCAAGTTTTTACGCTACTTGTGCATGTCCGCAGCTTTGTTGTGGCTGCTAGATGCGGGCCTGATGCAGGCCTGATGAGGATCTGGTGCGTATTCACCGCACCACCAACAAGACCGACAGTGTCAGCAAAAATACATACAGCACTCGGCGGAATGCTTTTTCGCTCAGGCGGGTGCGCAACCGCTTGCCCGCTGCCAAGCCCAGCGCCATCGGCAACAGGCCGATCACTGAGCCGACCAGATCGCTGTTTTCCATCCGGCCATAGCCATACATGGCCAGGTACATGGGTACAGCCGCAGCCAGGTAAATGATGCTGATGCAACCGACAAATTCTTCCCGTTGCAGCTTGAGTGACATCAAGTAGGTGATGATGATCGGGCCAGTGAGGGAGGACACACCGCCAATCAAACCCGACAAACCACCGACCAAGGCGCTGGCCCATTTTTCGCGGCGCGGTGAAATCGTGAATTGCGGCGTGAAGGTCATCAAGGCCAAGGCCAGCAGCACCGAAAAAGCCACCATCTGGTTGAGGTCACGTGCCGACAAATCGAGGGTGAGCTTGATGGTCAGCACGGTGCAGAAAGTTTGCGCCAGCATCATGGGCCAGAAACGGCGCACACTGTCTTTCAACAAACCACCTTCCAAGGCCTGCAACACGTTGGAATAAATCACGGGGGCCACCACCAAGGCAATGGCCCTGTGACCTCCGAGAATCAGTGACAACAAAGGGACGGCCACCAAGGGCAAACCCACACCCAAAGTCCCTTTGACCAGGCCACCGAGCACAAAGGCCACGCTGCAAGCCAGCAGCATCCAGAGGGCATCAGGGGTCAGCGCCTCCAACATGCGCAGGCTTTAGATCTTGAAGGCTTCGAGTGACTCGGGCGCAAACAATTCTTGCGGAGACAATTGGCGTGGCGATAAGCCCTGCTCATGGTGGTAACGGGTGAAGGTCTCCAGCACCTGGGTGTTTTTCTCCAAACCGTACGACCACCAGTCCGGGCCAAACTCACGGCGAGCATCTTCAACGTGGGCGGTCAGCCAAGGCAACATGGCCTTGAGTGCGGCGGTTTCGTACAAGTCTTCGTAAGTGCGTTTTTGCGCTTCAATGAAGGCCTTGGTCAGCGACTGGGCGATCCAGCGGTTGGCCTCGTAAACCTCACGGCGCATCACCACGGTGTGCATGATCGGGAAGATGCCGGTCTGTCGGTAATAAGCGCGCTCTACATCGACATAGTTTTCAAACAAGCGCTTGACTTTGCCATCGCCCTTCAGGAACGAGGAAGGCATGCGGGCGGTGTACAAGGCATCGAGCTCACCGTCGTGCAGCATTTTCGACAAGGTCTGGTCAGGCCCGATGGGGTGCACCTGGATGTTGGGGGGCAGTTGCAGCTTGAGTTTTTCAATGCGACCGGTTTCTTCTTCGCCACCAAAGAGATAAGGCTGCGCATCCACCGACACACCGTAATGATCAGACAAGATGCCGCGAATCCAGACCGGCGCGGTCATTTGGTATTCAGGGCTGGCAATGCGCTTGCCGATCAGGTCTTTGGGCTCGTTGATGCCCGAGTTGGCATTCACGTAAATGCATGAGTGGCGGAAAAAACGCGACGGGAAGACCGGAATCGCCACAAAAGGCCGGTCCGGACGGTGCAAAGACACGCAGTAAGACGACAGCGACATTTCGCAGACATCAAACTCTTGAAAGCGGGCCTGACGGTAAAAGGTTTCTTCAACCGGCAGGTTCAGGTAATTCAAATCGATGCCATCCACAGCCACCGAGCCGTCCATCAATGCCCGCGTGCGATCATAGTTCCAGCAGGCAAAACTCAAACGTAATTTGGACATCTCAAACTTTCAATGGTGGAGGGCTGGCGATCAGGAACTGAACAGGAAGTTCATCACATCGCCATCTTTTACAACGTATTCTTTGCCTTCTGCGCGCATTTTGCCGGCATCTTTGGCGCCTTGCTCGCCCTTGCAGGCGATGAAGTCGTCAAAAGCAATGGTCTGGGCGCGGATGTAGCCTTTTTCAAAGTCGGTATGAATGACACCCGCTGCTTGGGGGCCAGTGTCGCCGATGTGAATTGTCCAAGCGCGCACTTCTTTCACACCCGCTGTGAAATAAGTTTGCAAGCCCAACAAAGAATAGGCGGAACGGATCAAGCGGTTCAGACCCGGCTCTTCTTGACCCAATTCTTCGAGGAACATCTGGCGGTCCTCGTCGCTCATCTCGCTCATCTCAGCTTCCAGCTTGGCACAAATGGCGACCACCGGTGCTTTTTGTGCTTGGGCATAGGCTTGAAGGCGGTCCAGCAAGGGATTGTTTTCAAATCCGTCTTCGGACACGTTGGCCACAAACATCGCGGGCTTGGCGGTGATCAAAAAGAACTGCTTGAGCAGGGGCAACTCTTCTTTACTGAAGTCAATGGTGCGCACCGGCTTGGTGTCGTTCAAGGCCAGTTGGCACTTTTCCAGAATGGCCACCAGCTTGATGGATTCTTTGTCGCCCGAGCGCGCGGTTTTGGTGACGCGGTGCAAGGCTTTTTCTACAGCCGACAAGTCGGCCAGGCACAACTCGGTCTGGATGACTTCAATGTCCGAGATCGGGTCGACCTTGCCAGAAACGTGAATCACGTTGTCATCTTCAAAGCAACGCACCACATTGATGGTGGCGTCGGTCTCGCGTATGTGGGCTAAAAATTTGTTGCCCAGACCTTCACCAGTACTGGCACCCGCCACCAGCCCGGCAATGTCCACAAACTCCACAATGGCCGGCACGATGCGCTCTGGGGTGATGATGTGCGCCAGTTGTTGCAAACGGGTGTCGGGCACCTCGACCACACCGACGTTGGGCTCAATCGTGCAAAAAGGGTAGTTCTCAGCCGCAATACCGGCCTTGGTCAAGGCGTTGAACAGGGTGGACTTTCCCACGTTGGGCAAGCCCACGATGCCGCATTTCAAACTCATACAGATATCCTCAAAAAATCAACCCCTTGTCGCCGATCGAAAAGCAAACAGAACTCCTCCCAGCACGGCTGTGTGGGTCTGAGAGGGGTGCTGTCGTTTTTGCGCTCTGGGGAAACTGTTGCCGATTGTACTGATGCAAAGGGTGATTCAGCCGCATGACAGCGGCAACAGGCTGAGCCTCCTACAATCTCTGGCATGGCGCTTCACTTTGACATTTGCATTCGCGGCTGCGGCATCGCAGGCCGCACCTTGGCCTTGCTGCTGGCCAATCAGCGATTGCGGGTGGCATTGGTGCAAACGGTCCCTTTTCAGCCCGAGGCCCACAGCGATGTTCGGGCTTACGCCCTGAACAGCGCGTCGCGCCACTTGCTGCAATCGCTTCGTTGCTGGCCTGAAGGTCTGGCCATTACACCCGTCTTGCAGATGCAGGTCTTGGGCGACCATGGCGGTGAAGTTCATTTTCGTGCCATTGAACAAGGTGTCGAGGCTTTGAACTGGATGGTCGATGTCTCCGCCCTTGAAGAGCGCTTGGCATCCGCGGTGAATTTTCAGCCCCTGATCGAAACTTTGGGGCATGAAGCCCTCGACAAGGTCCAAGCCCCCCTGACCGTGATTTGCGAAGGCCGCGCCAGCCGCACCCGCTCAGAGCTGGGCGTGGTTTTTGATGTCAAAGCCTATGAACAGCACGCTTTGGCCACAAGGGTGCGTTGTGCTTTGCCGCACCAACAAACAGCGCGGCAATGGTTTCAATCGGGTGCCTCGCAGGCGCAAGCCGACATCCTGGCCCTGTTGCCCCTGGGCGGCGCCAATGGCCAAGAGGTGGCTATTGTGTGGTCGGCCCCAGCCGCCAAAGCCGCCGCACTGCAGGCCATGACAGAAGATGATTTTGTGCACGCCCTTCAAGAAGCCTGCCATCACACCTTAGGCCCGATGAGCTTGTCAGGGCCGCGTGCCGTGTGGCCTTTGCAGTTGGCCCATGCCTTGCGTTGGACGGGTGCCTTGCCTGGCCAAGCCCAACGCAGCTTTGTCTTGGCGGGCGATGCCGCACACACCATGCACCCTTTGGCGGGACAAGGAATGAATGTAGGTTTGGCCGATGTGGCGGAACTGGCCAAGGTCTTGGGTGAACGTGAATTTTGGCGGCCCTTGAACGACATCAAACTGCTGCGCCGCTACGAGCGCGCGAGGCAAACCGATGTCAAAACCATGGGCTGGGTCACCGACCAATTGCAAAACCTGTTTGCCCAACCTGGCGCGCCGTGGCAGCCCTTGCGCAATTGGGGACTGAGCGCTTTTGACAAACTCGGCCCGCTCAAACGCTGGGCCACCCACAATGCCATGCGTTGAGGCACCACTTTTATAAAAGAACCCCATGAATGTGAACGTTTTTTTTGCCGCTGCGCGCACGGGGTTGAGTCTGTGTGTGACACTGCTGTTGGGTTTGAATGCCCATGCCGATGAAGCCCTCCTGCGCAAAAATCTGGCTGAACGTTTACCCGCACTGGCCAAAATTGACGAGATCACCAAGACGCCCATGGCTGGTTTGTTTGAAATTCGCCTCAATGGCAGTGACATCTACTACACCGACGCCGAAGGCAACTACCTGATTCAGGGCGCGCTGATTGACCTCAAGCAAAAGCGCAACCTCACCGAAGAACGGATCGACAAACTCACAGCCATTGAATTTGACAACCTGCCACTCAAAAATACCTTCACCCAAGTGCGTGGCAACGGCAAACGCAAGCTGGCCATCTTTGCCGACCCGAATTGCGGCTACTGCAAACGCTTTGAAAAAGACCTTGCAAAAATTGAGAACGTGACGATTTACCACATCCTTTTTCCCATCCTGGGCGAAGACTCGGTGGTCAAATCCAAAAATATTTGGTGTGCCAAAGACAAAGCCAAAACCTGGAACGACTGGATGCTCAACGGCGTGACGCCCCCGGCCATCAAGTGCGACGCCAGTGCGATCGATGCCAACGTCGACTTTGGCAAAAAGAACCGCGTGACCGGCACACCGGCCTTGTTCTTTGCTGACGGCTCACGCGTACCTGGCGCGATTGATGCCAAGCAAATTGAAAAACTACTCGCCTCCATCAAATAAACGGCACACCACCATGCACCGCACCGAAGACACCACCTGGCGCCTGATCAGTCGCCTGAGCTACGCCGGAATGGCGCCCTTTGTATTGTTGGCTTTTTTGCTCTGGCTCGTTGACGCTGATTTGCACCCCTTCATTGCCTTGGCCATGGCCGGCTATGGCGCGGTGATCGTGTCGTTTTTGGGCGGTATCCACTGGGGCATTGGTTTTCGCAATGCGATCACCTCGCACAATGCACCCCCTGTGCATTTTGTCTGGGGTGTCATTGCGCCCTTGCTGGCCTGGTTGGCCATCATGATGCCGCCCTTTGCAGGCTTGCCGCTCTTGGGGGCTGTTTTGATTGCCTGCTACTTCATGGACCGCCGCACTTGGCCTGCCGCTGGCTTGGGAGTTTGGATGACTTTGCGTTTGCAATTGACCGCTGTGTCTGCTTCAAGCTGTTTTTTTGCCGCAGGTGCCACTTGATTTTGAATCCAATCCATGACACAAACTGCCCTGCACTACGCCGTTGAAGTCGCTTCACTGCAGGCGCATTTGTACCGGGTCAGCCTGACCATTTCCGCACCAGCGGCCCAGCAGGTAGTCTCTTTGCCCGTTTGGATTCCGGGCAGTTACCTGGTGCGCGAATTCGCCAAGAACCTGCAACGACTGCAAGCCCGCCAGCATGGCAAATCATGTGGGCTCAAGCAACAAGACAAATGCACATGGACCGTTGACTGCGAAAGCCATGCGCCATTGACGCTGACCTACGAGGTTTACGCCTTGGACAACTCGGTGCGCACCGCTTGGCTGGATGCCTCAAGGGGCTTTTTCAACGGCACCAGCCTGTGCTTGAGGGTGCACGGGCAAGAGCAAAGCACCCACTGTTTACAGGTGATGCCTGTTGCCGGCCAAGCCGCATGGCAAGTCGCTACAGGCCTGCAGCCTGTCAAAGTCAACAAACAGGGCTTTGGTCTTTACAGCGCTGCGAACTACGACGAGTTGGTGGACTGCCCGGTGGAGATGGGCACATTTTGGCGGGGCGAATTCAGCGCCTGCGGCGTGCCGCATCAGTTTGTGGTGGCCGGCGCACTTCCTTCGTTTGACAAAGCGCGGTTGATGGCTGACACCCAAAAAATTTGCGAAACCGAAATTCGCTTTTGGCATGGTATCCAAGGCTCTGTGCAGAACACACCGCACAAAAGTTATGTGTTCATGCTCAATGCGGTAGACGACGACTACGGTGGCTTAGAACACCGCAACTCAACCGCGCTGAGTTGCGGTCGCCGCGACCTGCCGCGTTTAGGCGAAGCCGCAACCAGCGAGGGATACACCACGCTCCTGGGTTTGATCAGCCACGAGTATTTCCACACCTGGAACATCAAGCAGCTGCGGCCCTTTGAATTGGCGCAGTATGACTACGCCCAAGAAAATTACACCGAGTTGCTGTGGTTTTTTGAAGGCTTCACCAGTTACTACGACGACTTGCTTTTGCGCCGTGCGGGTGTGATTGACGACGCCACCTACTTCAAGTTGCTGAACAAAACCATCAACCAAGTGATGCAAACCCCGGGACGCCAAGTGCAAACGGTGGCGCAATCGAGCTTTGATGCCTGGGTCAAGTATTACCTTCAAGACGAAAACACGCCCAACGCCACGGTGAGCTACTACACCAAGGGGGCCTTGGTGGCGCTGTGTCTGGACCTGACGTTGCGAGCAAGCGGTGCTGCCACATTGGACGATGTGATGCGCAGTCTGTGGCAGCGCTGCAAAGCGGGGCCGATGCAAGAAGCCGACCTGTTGGCTGTCTTGCAAGAACTCACCGGGCGGAGTTGGAAAAAAGAAATCAAGGCCTGGGTGCACAGTACGGCTGAATTGCCCGTGCGGGCCTTGTTGACTGCGCAAGGCCTGCAGATTCATGAGGATGAAGCCCAGATGGCACAGCGCTTGGGTTTGCGCGCAGTGGATGGCGCTGCAGGGGTTCAGATCAAAGTGGTTTTGCGCGGGGGCGCTGCTGAGCGAGCAGGACTGGCTTCGGGCGACGAATGGCTGGGGCTTGAGGTTGGCACACGCGGTCAAGGCGGCAGCTGGCGTTTGAACAAACTCGACGAGTTGAAAGTCTTGCTCGGCACAGAAAAAAAATTGATCGCCTGGGTGTCACGCGACAAACGCTTGCTGCGTTTGCCTGTGAGCCTGCCGCCCAAGTCGGTAACCTGGCGATTGCTTGTGCCTGCAGATCGAAAAGCGGGACAGTGGCCAGCGGTGTGAGCTTGGATGCTCGCTTGCAATACTTACTTCTCGCGCAAATCGACCACCCGCTTGGCCTTGCCTTGGCTGCGTTCCACGCCGCCTTCGCTGCGCAACTCGATCTCGACACTCGAGCCGATGTAGACCTTGATCTCATGTTGCAGCAGTGTGGCGGCGGCCCGCGCTTCGTGGCTTTCTTTCGCAACGCCCGAGCTGGTTTCTATCACCACCTTCAAGTTGTCCATCGGGCCTTCCCGGGTCAGCACGCATTGGTAATGCGGGGCCAACTCGGGACGCTTCAAAATAAGCTCTTCGATTTGTGATGGGAACACGTTCACGCCGCGGATGATCATCATGTCATCGCTGCGGCCGGTGATCTTTTCCATGCGGCGCATGCTGCGGGCCGTGCCGGGCAACAAGCGCGTCAGGTCGCGGGTGCGGTAACGGATGATCGGCAGCGCTTCTTTGGTCAGGCTGGTGAAGACCAACTCGCCCATCTCGCCGTCGGCCACAGGCTCGCCGGTTTCGGGGTGGATGATTTCAGGGTAGAAATGGTCCTCCCAGATGGTCGGGCCGTCTTTGGTCTCGATGCATTCGCTGGCCACACCCGGGCCCATGACTTCGGACAAGCCATAGATATCCACCGCGTCGATGTTCATGCGTTTTTCGATGGCCGCGCGCATGTCGTTGGTCCAGGGCTCAGCGCCAAAAATGCCGATGCGCAGCGAGCTGGTTTGGGGATCGATGCCTTGCCGCTCGAACTCGTCGGCAATCGCCAGCATGTAGCTGGGCGTGACCATGATGATGTTGGACTTGAAATCCTGGATCAGCTGCACCTGGCGCTCGGTCTGACCGCCGCCAAAAGGCACCACCGTCAGGCCGAGTTTTTCTGCGCCGTAGTGCGCGCCCATGCCGCCGGTGAACAGGCCGTAGCCGTAGCTCACATGCACCATGTCGCCCGGCTTGGCACCGCCTGCGCGGATGCTGCGGGCCACCACGGTGGACCAGGTGTCGATGTCTTTGAGGGTGTAGCCCACCACGGTGGGTTTGCCGGTGGTGCCGCTGGACGCGTGGATGCGGGTGCAGTTTTCACGCGGCACGGCAAACATGCCAAAGGGGTAGCTGTCGCGCAGGTCGGACTTGGTAGTGAACGGAAACTTCGCGATGTCCGCCAATGATTTGCAATCGCTCGGGTGCACGCCTGCGGCATCGAACTTGGCGCGATAGACCGGCGAGTTGGCATAGGCGTGCTGCAGACTTTGCTGTAAGCGCTTGAGCTGCAGGCTGCGCAGCTCGTCGATGCTGGCCTTTTCAATCGGCTCCAAAGGAAAGGTTTTTTCGGCCATACAGATCCCTCCAATTTGTCTATTCAGTCTGGTACAAACGTACCCGGTATTTGCGCGCTCTTGCCTCGGAACATCGCTATCACTTCGCCGTTCTGGTTGGTGACTTTCATATCGTAAATACCGTGGCGCCCGCTCAAGGTTTGCTCGATGCCTTCGCAGGTCAACACATCACCCAGTTTGCCGGGCTTCAAAAACTCAATGCTGCAACCAGCCGCCACCGCGTTCTTGTTGTAACTGTTGCAAGCAAAAGCAAAGGTCGAGTCGGCCAGGGTGAAGATGAAGCCGCCATGGCAAATTTGGTGGCCGTTCAGATGCAGCGCTTTCACAGTCATGCGCATCACGGCGCGGCCAGGCTCGCAGGCCAGCAATGCCATGCCCATGGTGTCTTTGGAAGCCACATCCACTGCGAACAGGGTATCGCCCACCTGACGGGCAATGTCTTTGGCGTCTTTCATCATTCGCCTTTGAACTGCGCAGGGCGCTTTTCCAGAAAGGCTTGCACGCCTTCGAAATAATCATGGGTGCGCCCCATCGCCGACTGGGTGTCGCGCTCCAAGTCCAAGTGTTCAGACAAGCTGCGTGTGGTCGCGCCTTGCAATAACGCACGGCTGGCCACCAAGGCCTTGGTGGGCATGACAGCCAGACGCTCGGCCATGGCCATCGCTGCGCCCACACTGTCCTCTGCAAGCTCCCAAATCACACCCCACTCTTTGGCCTGTTGCGCGGGCAATTTGTCGCCGGTGAAGGTCAGTGCCATCGCCCGGGCCAAGCCCAAGCGCTCGACCAGCAACCAGCTGCTGCCCGCATCGGGGATCAAACCGATTTTGCTGAAAGCTTGGATGAAACTGGCCTGCGGTGATGCAATGGCGATATCGCAGGCCATGGCCACCGATGCACCAGCTCCCGCCGCCACACCATTGACGGCGGCGATGGTGGGCATGCGCAATGACTGAATCCGGCGCGTGGTCGGGTTGAAGGCTTGATCGATGATCGGCCCCGGGTCCGCGCGGGCGACCCTGTCTGCCCCCGGGGTAAAGTCGAATGACGACAGATCAGCCCCCGCGCAAAAACCGCGTCCCGCCCCCGTGAGCACCATGGCCCGAATGGCAGGGTTGGCTTCAGCCTTGTCCAACGCGGCCCATAAATCATGGTGCATTTGACGGTCAAAACTGTTCAAAGCCGCCGGACGGTTGAGTGTCACCAGCGCCACAGCGCCGCGCTCTTCGTACAAAACAGTGGTTGTGGTGTCGGTCATGAAAATCTCCAGTTTAGAAAATGTACCCTTAACCGACCGATCGGTTGGTGAATTATTATTTGGGTTTACCCTTGGTTTTTGACTGCAAGCATGCGATACAAAAAGGCTGTCAGGGCGATAGGTATAGTGACGACATTCCCTTGATTTGACGCTCACACAGGAGACAGCACATGGCCTACGAGAACATTGAAGTCCGCACCGAAGGCGGCAAGGTCGGCATCATCACCCTGAACCGCCCTAAAGCCTTGAACGCACTCAACGGCGCATTGATGGACGAATTGGGCATCGCGCTCAAAGCCTTTGATGCTGACGAGGCCATCGGCTGCATGGTCATCACCGGCAGCGAAAAAGCCTTTGCCGCGGGTGCTGATATTTCGGCCATGGCCAAGTTCACCTATACCGATGTTTACAAAGAAGACTTCATCACTCGCAACTGGGAAACCATCCGCAGGATCCGCAAACCGGTGATTGCCGCGGTGAGCGGTTTTGCCCTGGGCGGCGGCTGCGAGCTGGCGATGATGTGCGATTTCATCATCGCCGCCGACAACGCCAAGTTCGGTCAGCCCGAAATCAAGATCGGCATCATCCCTGGCGCGGGCGGCACCCAACGCTTGCCCCGCGCCATAGGCAAGGCCAAGGCAATGGACATGGTGCTGACGGGCCGCATGATGGACGCGGCAGAAGCCGAGCGGTCCGGGCTGGTCAGCCGCGTGGTGCCGCTGGACAAACTGTTGGAAGAAACTTTGGGTGCAGCCCTGATGATCTGCAGCTATGGCCAACTCGCGGTGATGAGTGCCAAAGAAAGTGTGAACCGCGCTTTTGAGAGTGGCCTGTCCGATGGCGTGATGTTCGAGCGGCGGATTTTCCATGCGCTGTTTGCCACCGCCGACCAAAAAGAAGGCATGGACGCGTTCTTGAACAAACGCGCCCCGCAGTTCACCCACCGCTGACACCGCGAAAACACCCGGGCCAATCCCCTGAAATTTGACGCAAGTCAAAACCGCCATGGCGCCTTGAATTGACACTCAGACCCTGACGTTGTTACAGGGCTTGCGTTTCATGAATTCTTCAACCGTACGGGTGCAGCGCCCACGCCAGGCGCTTGTGTACCGCTGTTCACTTGCCATCATGGCTTTGTGCATGGGGTCGACCGCATCCGCTGCCGTCACCCTGTGGCCTACCATCCCTTTCATCCGCGGCCAAGACCTGTGCCAATACCAAGACGCCTATGGCCGCAGCCGCAGTGGGCACCGCCAAGAAATGATCCAGCAGGTCGCTGAACTCATGGCCATGGGGGCTGAGACCCGAGACGCCGTGCAAGCCATCTCGACCATTGATAACCTGATCGACAAGCAACGCCAACTGGCCCGCATCGGCTCTGGCATGGACGTGACCTTGGAGGGCGTCATCAAATCATCGCTCGACCAAATTTACCGAGATGTACAGCCCAAAGAAAGAAAGCTGAGTTTTTTCAACCCCACCACCCTGATCGAGCTGCTGGATGAATTGAAAGAGCAGCACCGGCAAGCGCATCTAGACGCCAAACAATTGGCGCGTTTGTCAGGCATTGCCTGGGGCACCTATGCCTATGGCCCCAGCTGCAACAACGAAGTCTTGGTCACCCTGCACGTCACCCTGCATGGCGGCGAAACCTACAACTTCAATGCCAAGGGCGAACCCGAATGGGCCGCCAATGCCCTGGCCAGCATGTTGTTCAAACAGTTTCAGGGCACCCGCTTTCCGTCTCAAGTCAACCTGAACGGCACAAGCTTGACGCTGCTGGGCGCTCCGGGCTCCCCGATCAGCCATGTGCCGACGCCCCTCATGGCCGAACAAGCCTGTGCCAGCATGAAAGCTCGCCTGCCGACTTGGGAAGAGTATGAATTTGTGAGCATTCTGGGCGACTGGAATGGCGGCATCAGCCTGAACAACGACGTCTGGAGTTTGCCTGGCGGCAAAGTCCTGTCACCCACACTGCGCAACCCCTCCCCAGTGAGGCAACCTGAAGAAGCGAGAGGGCAAGATTTGCATTTTTATTGCGTGCGGTAAGGCAGACTGTCCTGACTCAGGTTTCTGAGGGTCGCGCCGATACACAAGGTATGCGCATACCATCCGTATCCCTCCATTCAGCCATCATCCGCTCCATGCCCGCGATCGACCCGAGCGCTCGGGTGGAAAAGCGCTTGGCACCCGAAGGCGTTGGCCGGCAACGTTCTGCAGCGCTGGGCAAAGGGGGTTCATCGGCTTTGCAAGGTCGTACACAAACAAGGCGCGCCTCTTCTGACGGGCTGGGGCAAGAGGTCGACGTGCTGGCCTGAACCCCTACCCACCCTTCAAAGGCCCGTCACGGCAACGTGATGGGCCTTTTGGTTGGGGCAACTGGTTTCATTGAATTTTCATGAAATTGACACACAAAAGCCTAACACTGAGAGTTTTAACTTCAGAGCAATTTGTATGACCCTGAAAATCTCTCCTTGGGCTTGTGTAGCCGCCGTGGCCTTAGCGGTCACCGCTTGCGGTGGTTCGGACAGCAGCGACCCTGCATTCAATGTGGCCGTGATCGGCGATTCGCCTTATGGCATCGCTTACGGCGACACGGCCCAACTCAAAGCCAATCCTGCCTTCATTGCAGCGGTCAGCGCTGACAGCAGTTTGTCTATGGCCCTCCATGTGGGCGACATCCAC
>Ga0114962_10001944_pt1 | contig 17587 bp, 41 predicted proteins | sample C_130820_MF_Meta_FD_87017 | JGI IMG/M metagenome (GOLD analysis project Ga0114962, IMG submission 87017) | Freshwater microbial communities from Lake Croche, Canada to study carbon cycling - C_130820_MF_MetaG | ecosystem: Environmental > Aquatic > Freshwater > Lake | place: Lake Croche, Canada...
ATAATATGGAAGTTATTAACTGTGAAGTTACAAATTATGATATTGTTATTATCAATAGAGAAAAATGGAATAATATACGCAATCAATTGATTGGTGAATACGTCGGTAGACCATGTGATGAAGCTGCATATGTTGAAGCATATCTATTAGCTTTGCATAATTTAGGTATAGCTTATGCATCTATACCACATTTTATGGGAGGTAGTAGTAATCATATTTTTAGAGTTGTTGAACCTAAAAAATTTATTGTAGCGCGATTAAAATTTAGTTTATAAATATACACGACGAACATCTCGCTGCTTTGTTGCTTTTAGCCTTTTCGCAAACATTAGCAGTTGAAAGGCCAATGGAGATGTTCGTCATTTTCTTTTTACAATTTTATGGATCTTAAATTTATTGGATGGTGTAAAGATGGTGTTCATGATAAAATTTGGTGTATAATTCTTTTGCACACAGAATTATCACCAAATGACCGTAGTACATTTACTAAGCATACGTATCTCAAATGTTGGGGCCGCCGAGGTAAAAAATTACAAACACAACGTAAAGAATATTTTACATATGGTGCTCATTTGCCAGTAGAACTTCAAAACGAAATTGCAGGTAAAAAAAATAAAGGATATGTACCTATTGAGAAAACAAAATTAAATATTGTATATGCAGATTTTGAGACAGACTTAAAAAAGACTGCAACATGGTCAATTTTATCTGGTAAATAATCTTTATTATCTTATAATAACACCATGTCGCTCAATAAAACACATCATTATGTACCTAAAGGATGGGGTTATGAAATTTGGATTACAAACAACGAAAAGTATTGTGGTAAAATTTTACATATTGTAAAAGGCAAAAAAACATCTTGGCATTATCATAATATTAAAGATGAAGTATTATACGTGAAATCAGGCCGTATAACTTTCACACACAGTCCTATTGACAACCCTAGAATACAAAGTACTTTTACAATAATGGAAGAAGGTGATAGTTTTCATGTTCCTGTAGGCTTAAGACACCAACTGTATGCTCTTGTAGATAGTGAAATCATTGAAATATCAACACAGCACTTTGATGATGATAGTATTAGAGTAGCACTGGGGGATTAAGTATGAAAGTACCGACAATTGATATGTTACGCAAGCAAGGTTATAAAATACGTTTGTTTTACAAACGTCATTGTGTAACATATAATATGAACATAAGCTTTGAGAGAACACGTAAAAGTGGGAGTTCATGCTACATTTTACCCAAAGGAGGCACTACAGTGCTACAACTTACAAAAGATGATAAATCTGTATGTATTGAGCATATTTGTACATCTAATAAAACGTTTGATAAGAAAAAAAATACACGTATAGCAATAGGTAAGGCGTTATATCTTTTAAAACTATAAATATCTTTATGTCGTATTTAGATTCTTTAAAAGGTGTGTACCAGGTTGAGCATAGCAATATTAAACAAATTAATGTACACTCTCCTATTGCACAACATATACGTATTGATACAAATATGAATTGCAATTTGCATTGTTTATATTGTCACAATGCGAGGAACAATACTTTATTAAAAGAAGAAGATCTTGATGTATTTTTAGCTAAATTTACGCATGTTGATGATTGGCAGATAGGGTGTGCAATGGAACCAACAATGGACAAAAGAATGGGTAAAATTGCTTTAAAAATTGCGCAATCAACTGCGCAACCAAAACGAGTTTTTCGCATACAAACAAATGCAACACTACTACATAAACACGACTTAAATCTGTTGCATCATGCAGGGGTTAATACGTTTACAATATCACTTGATACTATACATAGTGATATACATCAAAAATTACGCGGCGGTTCAGATCTCACAACAATTCTTAATAATATTGTAAATGTACGTAAAACATTTCCGAAAGCTAAACTTTATTGGATTGCAACAATTAATGCTTTAAATCTACCAACTTTAGATACATTTTTTAAATATGCAATACACAATGGAATAGATGGCGTTGAGCTGCGTAAAATGTTTTATCATCCTACAAGTAATGTTATACAAGACCACGACACAATGAAAAAAATATGGCTCACGGATCTTGAGTTTCATAATGGTATTGAACGACTTGTACATCAATATCGGGATACCCTTGAGCTCATTATAAATGACGAGCGTATGATAAGAGCGTTAAACAAAGCAACAATAACATTTTAATATGTATAAATGGCTACGTAATTCGTCGTGGAGATCGGCATTGTGTAGTATAGGTATCGAAAGACATCGTCGCAACGGCGGTAAAAGCAAACAAAAACGCAAAGAACTACAAAAACAATGCGGTTTTATTGCTGCAGGAAAAGCAATGGGGGACGCCGGTGATCAATATCAATTAATTGAAATTGTTGATAAAAATTTATTTTTAATAGCGTGTTTGCGTTATGCATTTGAAACTCTGGAATATAAACACACTAAACTAACAACCTATCAATACAAACAAATATCTGATGCTTATATTAGCCGCAGAATAGATACAGGTTCATTTAATAAAAGTTTCGGTTTTTTAAAAGACGGTCCTGTTGTTGATGATACTGTATCAATCATTATATGTGATACAAATATCTTTAATAACACATTGAAAATATTTGATATTAATATATAATAAACACTTGATTTATTTACATATTGTATTAATTGCTGTTAAATTATGAACACCTATCACTTATATGACATCGAATGGAACACTGATGATGAAGACTTACCCGAAGAAGTACTTGTGACGTCTTCCAAGCTGTGGTGCAGTGATGTACACGAATCCGCACTTGAAGTATTGAGTGATTATTTTGCGTGGGAAATTAAAACATTTACACACGAAAAAGTCATTATTAATGATGAAACAAGCGATACTTTTTGTGGTATTGAAGTATTTGAACTACCTTAATAATGTACACAGTTTATGTAGTAACAGCTACAACAAATGGCAAAACGTCTGATGTATATTTTGCAGAGTGTCAACGCGCTGCAGAACGTTTTGTGCAATTAGTTGACGTCGAACAAAAAACAGTGCTTAATATCGAAATGCGTTCGATTAAAAATTAAAACATATATATTCCATTATAATATAAATCTTGAGCAAGCATTATATGATAAAAATAACTACTATCGTAAATGATGCAATTCGTTACAATGAAACAGTTGCTGCGCCATACCAAAAAAATTTTAATAAATGGGTGATAAGAGTATACGAAGGTCATATAGATACCATCACACCAAAAAACAGAGCTGTCGATATTTCGTTCACAACAGAAATTAAAGCTAATATTTTTTACACAGATATTACCACCTCGTGTATGCGTACATCGGGTAATATAAATTTTCAGAGAGTAGTATACAACCAATAAAAATATGAAAAAAAACCCATTGTCAATTTTTGTAAAACATTATAATAGGTTGATTGATTTAACATCACCTGAATTGCTTGAACATGAAATGCTCTTGATTGTTAATGAATCTCAGATTAACCCATACGACAAACGTAAAATTCAATTGAATATTGCATCTTATAATAAAGACATCAACAAGCTGCAATATTATCTTACTAATTCTATGCTTAAGTTTCAAGGCTTAGGAGTAATCTGATAGTATACACGGTTATTTGTTCTTCACAAGTGCGTTAGCTATTATTCTTACGTTTAACTAATATGAGTCTTGATAAAGCAATTCAATACGGCAAAGAAAAACGTAAACCGTATACAAACAGCAAATCATTTGATACAACATGCCGTAATCACAATAGTTGCTCATGGTGCAAAGAGAACCGTACACATACAACAACTAAACGTAGACAAGCTGCAGAGTACCAAATTCAAAACTGGCAAGAAGAGTGTGAATGCTGGTTATTTGTATCTAATCCTGTTTTAAAATAAATTCTATGAAAATATCTAAATTTCCTATTATAAAGATAATAACAGCACTTAGTATTTGTGTAGTATTTTACTTTCAATATAAAGCTACAAAATATGCTGTAGAAGTAGGTTATGAAAATGGTTATAGAGATGCATCACAAGTAACAGAATCTCACTGGAAATCACTTTTAATTGATAAAGATTTTGCGTGTTACAATTCCAAGACAGGTAAATGGCAGCTACAGTCTTTAGAGGATGTAGCAACAACTGCAACAATTTTAGGCAAAACAAAGCTCGTAGCTATTATACCTGAGCCACCAGTTGATGTTAGTGACATCAAAGAAATACTTGCAAAAAAGAAAAGATAAATTCATCTATTATTTGTAGCAAAAAACTATAAATAACATTATGAATTTAGTGTTGGAATATTCAGAGCATATAAAGCAATCAGTTATTAATAGATTAGCTACTGACGATAACAGCAGAGTTAATCTACGTAAATATATTGATGAGCTTGAAAAACTGATCACTAGCGGTCATGTTAAAGAACTTGGTGAACTTGTTCAAAAAAAATATGGAATACCATCCTTTTTATGCGGTGACTTAACAAAGTATAACGCTGAGCAACTCAAGCAAGTGTATGAATATTTTGATACTTCAGTGCCCACGGAAATAAACAGTAATATTGACAGCTTTCAGGTATACCCACCTACAAAAGAATGGAACAGAGCAAGTACATATAATAACGGTGATACAGTATTATACAATAATAGATACTGGGTTAATAACCACGACAATGTAAAAGACATTATACCTGGTCATCATCTCTCCTGGACACAAGTACCTTCATTTGAAAAACTAATTGTTTATTGCTCACAATCTGAAGCAGGTGCAAAAATTATGGGTAATAGTTGGTTTGGAGAAGTGCTGCCGTGGTGTATTGGCCGATCAAGTTATTACAGTTATCGACCTACTAATACCATATATTACATATGGAAACCTGATATTGAAAGTAAAGGTCATCCCGCGAAGCGAAAAGTAATGGTATTGATGTCTAACCCTCAGGGAGAAGTTGTAAAAGTTGTTGATTCTCTTAATAAAGAATATAATGCACCTTCCGGGCAGGAACCATGGAATGAAATACTAAACTCGCATCCCGAACTTGAACATTTAAGAGGTTTATTTTGTTGGAAGAACCTTACAGAATCCGAAGAACTAGAGCACTCAATGCGTAGAGGTCATGACGCTATACCTTTTTGGGAACTTCCTTGGCGTTTGAAAAACGCGCTTATTCACAGCACAACGCCAATAAACGCAGATGATTTCAGTAAACTTAATGTTGAAAAACAAAATGAATATATTGAAGCGAGGCTCAATGTACCCCCCACAGAACTTTTTAGTCACTATCTTACTCAACCAAACGCTCAAGGCCATTCGCTCTCACTTTACGAATATGCTCAACAGCATGGTATGCAAGGCAGACGTTACGGCTACGGTGGTTATAATTTAGTAGCTTACGCTTTAAGACTATTTGCTAAACCTCAAGCGGCGCGTTTTTATTTTTCGAGGTTGTATCGAAAAATGTCTGATATGATTGAATCTCGCACGTTTAGTAACGATGTTTTTACAATTATAAGCTATGGCGGGCCTAATAACGTAATTACATACCTTGCTGCTAATGATAAATCTGAAGTATGGACACAGTGCTCAGTAGCTGAAAATTACCATGTACGTTTAGCCACAGACGCTGAAATAAATTTAGGGCTGACACTATGGCCTTCCGGTCCTTTAGATAATTTTGAAAAATTTCAAAAGACGTATTTTGATTATGTGTCATATGTTGTATATAATAAAGTGTATGCAAAACAATGTTATAAAAAATTTAAACAATCAATTACTTCTGAAATAACATGTAAAAATAAAGTATATCTTGGGGATACAGATATAACGTCTTTGTACCCTACAATCAAAATATTTCATTTTGAAGATTATTCCCCAATAATTGATATTGATTTTTTTAAATCAGAATTACCTAGTATAAGTGAGATAAATAGTAAATGCGGTATGCTGTATAAACAAATAAGATATTTGTACCCTAAACAAGCAGGTGCAGTTTATTTTTCGTTTATTAAACAAACCCCTACGTTTTTGATTGAGGTGCTCTTTGAAGGCCGACATTTAATGTTTAAATTTACAATAGATTCAAATTCATGGAGAATGAAATTGTCAGTTTTAGGAGACGAAGGTGGTAGTGATGACCATCATCATTATAGATGGACCGTTTTTAATAAAACGCTATCAGGTCAACTTGCAAGATACAGGCAGTTTGCGAGTCATTTTAAAATACCAATACCTACTGGGAATGCAAATGAATCACTTACATCTTTTCGCAATTTCTTCCATGTGTTGTAGTTTATAATTTAAATCATCTTTTTGCTTTTATAATTTTTACATAATGCGAATGCATTAAATAATAATATGTATAACTACACTGAATCTTATATATCTATTAACGATGAAGATGACGGCTGTGTTGTGCAACATACTCATATACTCGAAAATTATGACGATGGTATTGAGTATCTCAAAAATAGATATTTTCTCAATTTTAAAAAGTTTAAAGACATGTCTTTATGCACTTTAGAAAAAAATAAATTTGTTATAAAAACGGATCAAGGTATATACACAGGTCAATTAAATCTAATACAAGAATATGATATATAATATGTATAATGCAGAGCTAATGTATCATGAGTTTTTATGTGAGCAAGCTTACATTGAGTATGAACAAAAGCAAGAATGCTTAGATCTCTTAAACCAAGAAAAAGATTTAGAAACAAACTAGATTAATTTAAATTATACAGTAATATCATAACATATGAATGAAGATTATCCTGAGGACTTTATACATGGTTCATCTGATAAACTAAAACATCTTGTGGCAAAAATGCTAGGTCGCATTGCCGCAGACAATGATCGTCAAATTGCTTATGGCCTAGCAGAAGGGTGGTACAAGAAAACTGCTGATGGCAAATTGCTCTATACATTACCTGAAGATTTAGGTGTCGATCCATACACTGTACTTGATGGTCTTGATGATGTATGCAAATACATTTACAACGATTACAATAACATTACACAGCCATCTCTTGATGAGATTTTTGATACATCTAAATAAATATGACATCTAACGATAAAGTATATAACTCTCAGACTACTCAACTACCACCGCGTATTATTGAATCTACAGAAGTAGATCAGCTTAAACATGATATTAACGCTCTAATAAATGCGGGGTTTACATTGGGTTGCACATCGAGAGATAACGCGCGTGTACGCCAAGAAGCATGGAGTACTGTAATCAACTTACAAAAAAGATACACTTAAAATATGTTTATTGAAAATTGCGCTGCCTATCAAATTACTGATGGCACTCATTCTAATGCTGGTGACAATGCAATGTTAATTGCTATTACCGATCCAGGTTCTGAGCATCCCACACCCAAAGCATCATTTAAAATTGTCAAGCGTTTTCATTTTCTTGATGTAGATAATGCAGCAAACGGTGCAATAACTAATCAACAAGCACAAGAAATATATGACGCTTTACAACACGCATTACAAAATAAAATGAACGTTATTGTTCATTGCGTAATGGGGGTTTGTCGTAGTGGAGCTGTTGTAGAAGTAGGCACAATTTTAGGTTTCGATGACACAGGTAAATGGAGAGCACCAAATTTACTTGTTAAACAAAAACTTATTTCGTGTATGATGAACGATAAAGTGTAATTTTTTTCTAAGTATTTTGATTGAATCAAATAATATTTTAAATACACTTATTACTACATATTGGTCAAAATACTGTAATAGTAACTATCGAGATTTTTCGGATTACATCTCAAAACTTGATATTGGCATTACATGTACCTTATGTGAAGGTGGTGTAATGAAATATAGTATTGTTGATAACAATAAGTTTTTGAACTACACTCAAAAATAAACTAATGAACGATAGTGATTTTATTTTTATTGAAGGTATAAAGAGTGTAGATGGTACATATAAAAATGTTATAGACATCACAAACGTACATATTTTCAATAATAAAAGATCTGTTCTTACATATAGTTGCAGCCAGTTTTTGGGAAAAATATCAGAAGTTTTAGGTGTAAAAATAGAATACACTGATGATAAAAACCAATTAGAAAAATTGTCTAATTTTATTGGCTGTAGTTATTATGACACTCAATGGTCTGTTAATTTGCCAAACAACGAAGGTATATTGTTTGGGGTGATTAAAAAAGTAGGTGATACTAATTTTACTGTTCATACATATTGAGCGTTTAAAATTTAAATCTTCTTTTTTATAATATAATTTTTATATGCTGATGATGCACAATATTATTTGCCTTCTTTGATATATTCATTATAATATTGTGCATAAATTAATAAATGCCCTGGTGGTGGAATGGCAGACACAACGGACTTAAAATCCGTTGAGAGCAATCTCGTGCGGGTTCAAGTCCCGCTCAGGGTACCACTTTATAGTTCTTTTTACGGGGGTGTAGCTCAGTGGTTAGAGCAGTCGACTCATAATCGATAGGTCGTAGGTTCAAGTCCTACCTCCCCCACCATTTTTGCATGGCAATTGCAACGGAAAAGAGTAGTAGACGAGCCGAGCAAACTCTTTAATTTAAAGAGTTAGTATTCTTTCCCGATTAGGTCGCGGGTAAACCTAATGCTTAGACGGGATGTACCGATATAGATCTCGTTAAACAATGTGACAAAGATCGCGAACAAAACACATTAAACACGTTTAAAATATAAATCATCTTTATTCGCATATAATATTTATAACAACAAATATTATCTTTAAATTTATGAAGTTTACTAAACGTAATAGCAATGATACAAAGTACCAAGTAACAGATGTTGATTTCAATGGTATTAAAGTTACAGTTTTAGTTGAAGAAATTCTACAACCCAGCGGTAGCATTGGGTTGTCTTATATGTGGGAAAACGGGGAGCTTTTAGATTTACAAGGAGAAGAAGCAAAGCTTGCTAATCTTCTAACAGAGCATTGGAATCAATTGTACGATGTTATTTAATATATGAAAACTCTTGTTATACACCCTGAAGATTCTAGCACTGGTTTTCTAGCGCCTATTTACAATAACATAAAAAACCCAACGGTTGTTACTAAAAATAAAAACCGTCAAGAGATTTTAGAGTATATTAAAAACCACGACCGTATTATCATGTTGGGTCATGGCTCTTCATACGGTTTGTTTGGTATACAATTTGACGACACTTTTGTAATTGATGCCAACTGTGTAGAGTCATTACGTGGCAAAGATAATATTTATATTTGGTGTAATGCTGATAAATTTGTAGAGCATCATAGACTTGAAGGTTTTTATAGCGGTATGTTTATCAGCGAAGTTAGTGAAGCTATTTTTTGCGGTGTTAAGAATTTTAACGTTGATGATGTTGATACTTCAAACCGATATTTTACTTATCTTGTATCAACTGTTGTGAGTTCTCATTCACGTCAAATATACGAATCTGTAAAGCCTGCTTATGAAGCGTTTGCAGCAGTTAATAAAATTGCAAAGTACAATAGCGAACGTTTGTATCTAGCGTAAATGGTTAATATTTAAAACCTCTATTTTTAAATATAATTTTATTATAGTGCATAAGACTTTAAAAGAATTAATATGAAGTTTACACCGACAGATCCACAAGACGCGAACAGTACATCCCTACGCGGTTATGTTAACGCCACATACCAACAACTAGTAGATATTCTCGGCGAGCCACAACATGGCCCAAATTGCTTTGATCACGATAAAATTACATGTGAGTGGATTTTAAAACTTGAAGATGGGACTATTGTTACTATCTATGATTATAAATGCAATGAAACACCAACATGCGAATATCAGTGGCATATTGGAGGTCACTCAAGCAAAGGAGCAGTGCGTAAGCTCAATCGAGTCATTAGCCCGTTAGAAGCAACAGATTCATATCCCAATTAATATGCAAGATGTATCTTTAAAACAAAAGCAAGAAGTTTTTCATAAATTAAAAACCGGTAAAAACTTTAGGCGGTCAAATTTATTTTATACACTATTTAAACTTACAGGTAATTTACAAAACTACGACGGTGTTGTATACACTGATGGCTTTAGTAAAAAAGGTCGAAGGCGCGCGGTAGTACGCCTTGCGAGTACAGATAATTACAATATTGATTTTGCTAAAACACTCGAAAAACAATTTAGTGAATATATTGATAACCCGCAGATTTTTCTAAACCGTTTATCAAAACGTATTAATATTAACTATAGCAATGTTAATTGGAATAAGATTGATTTAATTATCGAAAAAGAAACTAACACTACATTATAATATATGCGTACTAATTGGGATTATATGCTCGATCCACCAGATGATGAAGACCCACCAGATGATGCGTATTGCCCCATTTGTGGTGAGGAAGGTACATACGAGGCTGACGTAGATATGGATGAAGATACGGGAAAGCCTTACTACTCTGGCGGCGGAACGTGGGTTTGTAACAATCGCAGTTGCCCGCCTGAGGATGAAGAAGAAGTAACACAAGCTTAGTCAAATCACTCAATTATGAAACACAACACTATTAAACGGTCACAAAAACTACGAATTATTCGTTATGCGGGTAGCGACGCAATTATGATTTACTGTACGTATGGTAAAGTCGATAATACCGTTGATCATAAAACTGCAGGTGCAGTGCATGCTGCGATGCACGAATTACTAAAACAACCATGTAGAGGTATTAGTGCGTCTTTTAATGGCGTGAACCTTCAGTTGGATCTTCTTGATAGCTAAAAATATGAATACTACTATTACAGACCAGGATGTAGATGCTATTGCAAATTCGTTAACTGAAAACGAAAAAACGTTTTTGCAACTGTGCCTTAATTACGACAATATTGAATCGCAGTTGAGTGATAATTACTCAAACGGAGGTATGCTTGAAGCGGCGTCGCTGTTTAATAACAACAAACACGCAGGCGCAGGTCTCTTGTCAAGCCTCACTCAAAAAAACTTAGGTTGGTCTGATGACGGGTCAAATTGGGGCATGCAACGCGATGAATACTCGCATGTTTTTTGGCTCTCAGAACTCGGCGTTAAAGTTGCGTTTAAAACCAAACAAAATAACTCAAATGAATAATACAATCGACTACCAATGTGTTGTCTACACCCTTGCAGGACCAATGGCTAAGATTGAAGGTCAGTGGTTTGCAGTTGTTGAAAATCAAGGCAAGGTACAAAAAGTTAAATACCCACTAACGAGTTTTGAGCGAGAAAAGTACGACTTACTCAATACAGGTGAACAGGCAAAAGTGTACACAGTACTTTAATTATGAGTAGCGTAATAGTACCAGTGAGTTTTTCAAAAAGAAAAGCTCCGTTTGTATTTTATATTGATTTTATAACAGATAAACTCAACGACGATAAAGAATATATTACTCGTTCAGTCGGGTTTGTTGTTACAGACTCTATATTTTCAACTGATCAATTGACTGAAGAAATGCCGGGGTTTCGTTCTCAATTAGAGATGCATAAACAATACGGTACTTATCTATGGTCTTGTAGCCCAACCTCTAATGTTGATGGTATTGGTTTTATGTCTTCAAATATTAATGAAGAGCATATAGATACCGTGATGCAAAGTTGGTATGAATACTTTAAACCATTTGGTAATCTCTCGTCTATTGTTGAGTTTGTAAACGATGATGAAAATGATACCTCAGACATTTTTGATTTATTGTCTGAAAATATTTAACACACCGCAATTTAAAAGCCTAGCTGTTCAACAGCTAGGCTTTTTTTATGATCTAATATACTTTTTTACAGCGTATTTTAATTTATAATTTTAAAAATATATTCAAACATTAGACAACAAAGAAAAACATTGTTGTTCCCTATTTTAATGCTATTTTAATATATGCGTATATTAAATTAATACTTTTAAGGGCAACTAAATTCTCCTATATTTTACGCAGTGCATTCAACACCTGTTTAATTGCAACCCACATATCAAGATATTTATATGTCGCAAGCCTACCTAAGAATAAAACATTCTTTTCATTATTAGTTAACGGTTTGTAATACTCACTATACAGTGTTTGACCTTCACCAAATGTAATTGGGTAAAAAGGTATATTACTACTATCGTGCATTATTGGGAACTCTTTTGTAACAACAGTATATATTTCTTTTTGATCTAAGAAATAACTGTGATCGTAAATACGTGTATAATCAACATTTTTATTGCATTGATTATACATATGCCAATCTAAACGTTTATTAGTTACAGAGTGTTCAAAGACAAGTGAGCGGTAAGGTAAATGACCGTGACAGTAATTAAAATAAGCGTCTACTTTACCGGTATAAACTGTTAGATCACTTTTAATATTTTTCCATTCATTATTTTTAATATCTAAATGTACCTTAATACCATCGAGCATATTTTGCATCATTATAGTATAACCATTCTTAGGTATGCCTTCGTATTTCTCATTGTTGTACCAGCTTGGTCGCTCTGTTGTTTTTGCGGTGTGTACCCGTGATAATATTGCTTTACCAACTTGCTCAAATGGCACTCCCCATTGTTTTTCAGAATAATCTCTAAAAATCAAATCAATAATTTCCTGAGATGATAATTCTCTACCTAATTCTTGTATAGTAGTTAGTGAATACGGAAGTGATATTGTGCCGATATTAGTGACACCTTTTGGTGCGAGTTTAAAATGTTTAAACTCACTGTACCTATTTACAAATTCCCACACTTCGTCATCATTAGTATGAAAAATATGAGGCCCGTAATTATGGACTAATACACCGTTTATATTGCTATCGTAGCAATTACCCCCAATGTGGTTGCGCTCATCAAAAATCTCAACTTCGTACCCTTTCTCGCGCAACAAAATTGCTGCAACTATACCTGTTATACCACAACCAATAATTTTAGCTTTCATTTTTAAAAATTAAATTCCACACACGTTCCATTTCCCAAGGAAATCTATTATATTGATAATGCTTATCAAATAATGTTTGATAGTACTCTTTAGACTTAGATAGTAGCATATCTCGTGATACCGCAAATTGCGCGCCAGCAGTAAATGATAAACGTTCTGGCATGTTAAGTATAAGATCGCTCAAATGATCATTAATCAGCAAATCTTCTTCATGGGGTTGACCTTTCCAGTTACATGTTTCTTTACGCCAACCAAATGATTTAAACTCCGTATTGAATTTGTACATTAAAACCTCATTTAAGTTTAAATGAGGAAACGGGCACCCTTGCAGAAATAAAGTATAATCTTTTAATTGGTCGTAGTAGTTTATAATATACCAAAGGTAACTATGAGATTCGCGCCCTACGTTTTCAAGTAGTACTTCATCGTATTGATCAAAATTTTTATCTTTATTAATAATAAAAACACGCGATTCAAAATCATAAAGTTTAAGAACATTAATAAAACCATGTACCCAAGATACATTTTCATTATAACGAGCTACAACAATATCAAGTTCGCGCATTAATGTTATTTATATACCCCTATTGCAAAATTGCAATACATCGCGTATAAATATTATACATGAATTTTACAAAGATAGTCGAGCAAGCTTTGACTCAATTTACAATTAATTTGTATTATAAATTGCTTGGTGAGTATTTACACAATACCAAAAATTGGCATTTGCATTATAATACTGATGATAACGATTATTCAATTGTAAACAATGATAAAACAGTTTTAGGTAAAATTGAACGGGAATATAATACTAATACAAAAACACTTGTATTAGTATATCTCGCATCTGCTCTTGATAAAAATTATGAACGTATAAAAGGGCTAGGGTTAACAGAATTAATATATAGATTTGAAAAAACGCTTTTAAGTAGTTATGATATACATGCAATTGAAATGGAAGATGTGCACACCATCACGCGCACAAAATTCTTGCACATATACGCAGATTACTCAATTGAGAAAACAACAAACGGTTTGCGTGTAATAAATAAATAAATAACTATATGAATTTTATTGAACTGGTTGAACAAATACTAATTGAGATGGGTAGAGGTTATACTCATATACCACCAAAGAGTATTAATACTTGGAAACAAATAAAACAGGTATGTGATAAATTAGGTTGTAAGTATTCTGAAGTAATGGACGGTGGTACCCCGTCACCTCTACTTGAACCTGACCCAATTGATGTAGATATTGCTATTGCTCGTGAGCGTTCCCAGGGAGGTGACCTTGTAGCTCAACTCACGCAAGGCGGTAAAAAGAAAACAGATATATATCAGAAAAAAGATCATTTGCATGGTAAGCTAGGCCCTACAAATTGTTACAATTATCTTGTAGATATATATGGCAGTGAAGCGTGCTCTAGAGCATACGCTGGTGAGCGTTATGTTAGACCTGAGATGCCAGCTGATGTACAAAGCGAGGTAAAACCCAATTTTGCTCTAATGACACCAGAAGAATTAAAAGCTTATAATCGACAAGCAAGAAGAGGCAGCCGTTAATACTAAAGGTGTACGACATTTAATAATTTTAAAAGTAGTACAAAAGAAACAGCAGCGCTAAAAACACTTAGTAATGTACGTACTAGTTCAAGCTTACGATTGTGTCTACCAAGCCAATGTTCGAGCCTGTCATGCTCTTGGTTATTTTTTCCAGTATGCATATAATTATTTATATGAAACATGTAATATTATTCTTAGTAATATTTCTAATATTACAGTGTGTAGCTCTACTACTTGGGCTTTTACATTAAATACTGTTTAATGTCTTGTAAAAGCATTTGATGGTGTTTTTCATTATGCCAGTGAGGTTTCATATACTTTTTAGTATACCAATTTTTAAGTGATTCAGGGTGCGGTCCGTATACTAAAACTTTACCTTTTTTATACTGCACGCACATTGCAGCACAATCACCGTTAGTATAAGTTGCAACAATACTACTATCAGGTACGTTTCCGGTGAACGCAGCTCCATCAAAAAAATAAATACGTTCAATGTTGTTATGCCACGTAATGTTTGTTGTTGTACAATAACTTCTTATAACATCTGCATTTTTACGTTTAATATACTGTCTCGCATCAAATGCGCCAAGTAAATCAAAATATCTTTGACCTGTAATGTACGCGCCCATACATATACCCAAATACGACCCACCTTTGCTGATATAATCTTGTACAATTTGTGTTTTGTCTTTCAGTTGCTTGTCAAAAGCATCAACATCACCACTCCCGCCAGGGAACGCAATACACGAATATTTTGATAATGTATCGGGTACAAGATCACCATACCCAATAATATCTGTGTTGTATTGTGTTTGTAGTACAGTTTGAAGTGCGCGTGCACAGTTAAGTGGCGCTAATGAACCATGGCAATATACTGCAAATTTTTGCATTACTATAGTATTTATAAATACTATGTATATATTTGCAACTTTTAACTAAATGTTTTTGTGTTTACACCGTAAAATAATAAATAAAAGTATGAGTTTATTCAATGCATTATATGAGCGCGTAATAAGAGGCGAGCGTGCAAATCGAAGACCTGTACGGTTATTAATACCAGATCAAATACCTGAACACCGCGGGCAAGTAATTATACAAATTATTGAAAGATCGCATGAATTGCTTAAGCTCGTACTTGAATTACAAACAGTTCCTCGCAGTGATCATCGTTGGGATGATTTTTTAGCAAAGCTTGAAGATGTTGCAGCTGGTCAATTATCTACACAAGAATGTGAAATGTTGAGACAATACCCTATTAGTGTATTATGGAGTTATGCACAAGTGCGTGATTCAGAATTTATAGTAAATCAACCAACAAACACTAAAGAAATTGATTATTTTGATCGGTTTATAGCTAAAAAAACACCTGAGCAAAGAGAAACATATACACTCACAAAACAACGCGATGGTAAAATACCACAAAACGGTAAATCGTTTACACACGGCATACATGGTTTTAAGGATGCAGAGCTTTTCAATACAAAAGAGCAATAGTTGAAATTATAGTTATTACAACTATACTTATAACATGGATGAAATACAACTTAGTGTACCACAATACACCCAACTCTTAGAAAGCTTAGGTACATATAGTGAAGAAGATATAAAGTCAGGGCGTGTGTGGGCGGATAGCGCTTTAATAGACGAGAAAATAGGGCTTGAGTATATGGATACATCCTATTGTAAGCCAAGTCCGATACAAACACAATCTTATTGGGAATGTAACACCACCGTTTACAATTTTCGTGTAACAAATCCCAAGCGTTGGTGCTACGCAAAATTAAAGTATATTAAATGGTGATATATATTAAATATAAATCCTCGCTTTAATATTATAATATTACTGCAAGGAATTGTAAATACATTATGAAATCAATTATTTTTACTTTACTTTTACTTACATTAACCGCGTGTTCATCTGAAACAGGGATGGCTAGTTGGTACGGCAGTGAAAACACTCGCTCAAGTACAGGTAAAAAACTAACAAATACAACACCTGCAGCTGCGCATCGAACATTACCAATTGGCACAAAAGTTAAAGTAACATCACTTAAAACTAAAAAATCTGTAATTGTATTAATTGAAGACCGCGGCCCGTATACAAAAAAACGGATTGTTGATTTGAACAAAATAGCAGCAAAGCAATTGGGTATTATTAAACAAGGTATTACCCGAGTTGTAATTGAAATAGTTACTTCTTAGTTTTTATATATTCGCGTATCATATATAAAAATTCTTCAAAAGTAATTTCGTGATTGTAAATCCAATTGTACAATAGTTTTACTTTTTCTACTACACTTGCTTTTTGCAAATGTTTTTCTTTGTCGCGCCAGTTGTCGTATTTATCAATTAATGTTGATACATTAAAGCTTTGAAGACGCTTCATACCCATTATTATTTAATATAATATGTTAAATAATAATATGGATTACGATAAATCAAGTATCGAAGATATTATGACAATATCACGTATTAAAGGCAAAGATGATTGCTGGTGTCCCGCTGTTCAAATTACTAAAGAACATGAAGGGGACGTAGTATGGGTAGCTTCTTTAATATACAATATATACGCGAGATATCTTGAGTGTATACCTGACAATGAACAAAACGATTTTGAAGAAGATGTTAAAGAAGCGTTAAATATTGCTTTTGAAGAAGGTATGAATCATATTGATGTTGTTGAGGATGTTGATTGATTGTCTTTATAAATATATGTAATGAATGCAGACATTCACTATCTTCTTGAAATTGTATCTATAAAAGACCCCGCGCATAAACGTAACGTTGTTACTGATAATATGAGTGAGGTGATACAGTATCTAACAAATTTACGTTCCACAGAATGGAATACTACTCTTATTATTACTAAAGATACAAGATCGTTTAAAATAAATAGATTTAATATATGAATACTATAGAAAGAAGTTTACTGAAGTTTCTCCAAAAAGAACCATTGCAACATAAACCAGCACTTTTGCGCGTATTGCGTGATAGTCAACATCTCTTAACAGAGTTACAAACACACTCTTCTGAAGATATTGATTGCATAAACGAAGTGTTACAAGAAATAGCTGCTTTAAAATTTGTTATAAATAAAATTTAGTAGTAAAATGATTG
>Ga0114962_10001945_pt1 | contig 17583 bp, 15 predicted proteins | sample C_130820_MF_Meta_FD_87017 | JGI IMG/M metagenome (GOLD analysis project Ga0114962, IMG submission 87017) | Freshwater microbial communities from Lake Croche, Canada to study carbon cycling - C_130820_MF_MetaG | ecosystem: Environmental > Aquatic > Freshwater > Lake | place: Lake Croche, Canada...
TGTTACTATTACTACAAATACAGATACAATACCTTTTAGAACCCCGGTTACGTTTACCGCAACCCCTGTAAATGTAGGAACCACCACCATCTTTCAATGGAGAAGAAATAATAGCAATGTAAATGGAGCCACCGCAAGTACCTATACTTTCGATAGCCTTAACAATGGCGACACCATCAGTTGCTTGTTGATAACCGTTAATAGTTGTGGCTCAATATCAACGATTGTTTCAAACCGTATCATCATAAAAGTGTTGCCAAAGTATATTCTTTCTGGCAGCCTCAACAATCCATTAGGTATTAGTATAAACAATGTTTCTGTTGGATTAAACAATTCAGATGCTGTTTTCAATAATAAATATAACTTTCTGTTGGATCCTAGTAAAAGCTACACTGTTATTCCTCATAAATACAAGGATACCTATCCCTCCAATGGAGTTTCTATAAAAGATATATTACTCATTCAGTCTTATCTTCTTGGTAAGGCTACCCTAACCTCGCCTTACCAGCTTATTGCTGCAGATGTAAACAACGACGGACAAATATCTGTTTTGGATATTCTTTATATCAAACGACTTATTTTGGGTGTAGACAGTACTTTTCCCAATAACCGACTTTGGACTTTTGTGGACAGCAGTTACAAGTTCCCTAACTCATCAAACCCGTTTCCTTACAAGGATACGATTGCTGTTAGCAATATTGCGGCAAATCTGTTCAACAAAAGCTTTGTAGGAATAAAGCTCGGCGATGTAAACTACGATTGGAATCCCAACGCACTCACCAGGCCAAGTATAGTAAGTAAACAAGTAAGTTTAAGCTACTCCAGGAGTAGCACGTATGGGCATTCGATGGTTAAAGTACCTGTTAAGGTAAAAGACTTTAGGAATATCGCAGGGTTGCAGTTTACACTCAACTACGATTACAATGCTTTCAGGCTACAAACAATAGAACATAATATTCTTAATTTGGACTTCAGTACCGACCCTTCTGCAAAAGGAAAGATTGCTTTTTTATGGAATGATAAAAAGAATACTACCACGTCATTGGATGATAGTACGGTATTGATGGAGCTGGTATTTACTAAACTTCAGGATGTAAAAAACCCTTTATTAAGTGACATTGCCCCTATGGAAATGTATGATGCCAATTTGCAATCTGTAGGGATCGTTTTAAACAAAGAGTATGCTATAGAGCCAACAGTTGCAGATAGTTGGGAAGTATCTCCCAATCCTAGTGAAGGACTTATTCGAGTGAACTTTTATGCCAATCAAACCAAAAGAATTCAATTTGAGTTAATAGGTACAGCAGGCAAAGTATTGTTTCAACAAACGATGAATGCCAATTCAGGAAAGAATGGTATTACTCTAAATCTCAATCAGTACACTAAACTGCAAACAGGAATCTATTACCTCAAAGCAATAGGAATTGAAGGGGGAGAGGTTAAGAAAATAATGGTGAAATAGTGGTTAGTGTTAGTTTTGATTTCGTATTTTTTATGATTGAAACTAAAAAAGGCAAGTGGTAACTTCTATCCACTTGCCTTTTCAATGAAAGTTCTTTTATTTTATACTATCCCTGCACTAAACATAGCGCCCCAAGGGCCTGCATCTCCATTTTTGTTTACATAACGCCCAAAATAGTAGGCTTTTTTGCCTTCGTCGGCACTTGTAAACTGTACTTTTCGTAGCTTTTTGTTCATAAACACGGTATGCGTACATTCATCTATAGAGGTAGGGGGCGCGATTGCCGTTATATATCTAAGTTCTACAAACGATACCCCAACAGGCTTTGCCCTTTTGTTGGTAGCACTGTTAAAAAACGAAAAGTAGTGCGCCAAGGGTTCTTTATAGGCTATAACCCCTTTGGTGGTAGCAGTAGGTGCGGGCAAAGGCGTTTTGCCACCTCCAATAGGATGAATATGAAAAAGAAGCGCATCGGCAGCCGTTATCAATATGTTGTCCAACAAATAATCGTTTATAATCGTACTTATTTCATCGTAATATTCTGGTTGAAACTTGTTTCGGTTGGCAGTAGCGCCAGGGCTATGGGTAGCTTTGGTGTCGCAGATAAGGCATAGGGCATCCCATTTTATTTTGCTAGCAGTAATGTTGGTAATAGAAAGGGGCAGAATACCATAAAGGGTTGCTTTGGCTACAAATACGGGTACTACTGTGTTTTGATAAGTATCAAACTCTGATGGAGTTACTGGAATGTTAAAGGTATTTCTCGTACTCATTTTATAATGCTTTTAGTAGCATTTGTGTAAAGGGAAGCTATTAGTGGGGTATTAGTTCATACATTTTATACTTTAACAATATGTTATGAGTTTTGTGTTATTTTTTTTATTATGGCACTTTTGGCATCTAATAGGTGTAATCAACTAAAGTAGTTGCTATCTCTTTTATATAACTAGGGGTATTTATAAAGCAATATAAACGTTTTATAAAGCAATAAAAATGATTTTTAAAGCATTAAAAATGTATTTTAAAGCGTTATAAATGATTTACAAAGCAATAAAAATGATTTATAAAGCATTAAAAATGTATTTTAAAGCAATAAAAATGATTTTTAAAGCAATTTAAAAGTATTTTAAAGCAATATAAATGTATTTTAAAGCAATAAAAATGGCTGTTGGAGAATTTTAAAAGGGATGTATAAATTGGTAGCGTGTGTTTTTGCTTTTATTGGTCGAAGCAGATAGATTTCTTTAATCAAAATCACTATATAACAGGAAGCAAAGTAATTATAAGGGGTTTATTAAATAATTTAGATATTGGTGAGCAAAATAAACCGGCTGAAACAAGGCCTTAATGTTCACTGTACAATATTAGGAGTGCTTTAATTCCTAATCAATTCCGTTGTACATTCGTCCCTTATTTATTATAAAGGAAAAAGACTTTTCTGGGGCGACAGGATTCTTAAAAATGCCAGGTATTTTAAATTATTTTTTATATGACAATTGTACATTTTGGATTTTTTAGTGCAAACAGGGTTAACGGTGTATCTACCTATGTAACTTCTTTAGCAAAAAAACTGGTTCTATCATTAAGAAACAAAGAATGGGTTAAGGAAGCTAAAGAGGGATTAAAAAACATGTTTGATACTCATTTTGATATAGAAACAAACACCAAAAAGCTTTTTGACGTATATGGGAAATAACTAAAAAGGGGGGTATCTATTTCGCATATATCAGCGTTGTGTGTAGAGGCGCATTTATGGGTGCGACGTAGAATCTTTTCTTTGTACAATATTTAAGTAATTATGATTACATATTTCGAGGCGGCACTCAACCATATCTCCATTCATAAAATAGGCAATAAAGCACAAAGCGAACCTTGTACACTTTCTACCCAGGAAGTAAATTTGTATGATGGGCTAATAGGCGGATTGCTGATGCAATATTTTCTTAACCCTTTCGAAAAGGTAAATGAAATGTATCAGTTTTATCATCCCACTAACAATCTGTTGTTAAATGAGATGTATCACTTTGCTTCAGAAATATTTGATGGGGGAGGAGACTTTCATGAGTTTACGACTCAGATAGCCAAACATTTGTATGATGTATCTAGTCATCCAAAAATAAAAACAGGTGAGTTGTATGTAACTCATTTTAAGGATTTGCAGATAGATGGAGAATTATTTGAAGCAATTGGTATTTTTAAATCGGAAACAAAAGAAACCTATCTAAAAGTATATCCCGATCAAAGAGATTTTGAAGTTCGGTATGAAGAAGATGCCATCAACCTAAAGAAACTAGATAAAGGTTGCATTATTTTTAATACCGATAGAGAAGAAGGCTTTCGGGTGGCAGTAATTGACCAAACCAATAAAAGCGGAGAAGCAGTATATTGGACAGATGAATTTTTGAAACTAAAAATACGAAATGACAACTACAACCAAACCGCCACGGCTTTAAGTGTTTATAAAGACTTTGTAACCCAAAAAATGGAAACGGAGTTCGATATAAGCAAGGTCGATCAAATAGATTTGCTTAATCGCTCGATGAAGTATTTTAAAGAGAAAGATACGTTTGACATAGATGAATTTGCCAATGAAGTTATTGATAATGTACAAGCAATAGAGTCGTTTAAATTGTATAAAAGCAACTACGAAGAGGAGTTTGATACCGAAATAGCAGACAACTTTTCTATCTCTGGCGCAGCGGTAAAGAAACAAGTAAGGGTGTTTAAAAGTGTATTGAAATTAGATAAGAACTTTCATATCTACATTCATGGCAATAATGAATGGATTGAGAAAGGGGTAGATGATAATGGCAGGAAGTACTATAAGATTTTTTATGAGAATGAACTATAGGAAAATTGCAGGGATCGTTATTTTGCAGCCTTTATCAATTGTGAGATAGAGGGCTTTATGGGTTTAACGGGCTTTGCTTCGTTGGTAACTTTTGCTCTTGTTCCATACGCTTCTAAAGAATCGAGCAGTATAGTCATTTCCTTTTTGTGGGTTTGGTAATAGTGATAGCTTTTATAAAACTGTTCTTTGGTAGTACCATCTTGTTTAAAAACCGATTCGTATAAATTAATATTCTTTTTATTTTTTTGCGCTGTACTATCCTTCATGATGGTTTGTGCATACCAATTGTCTGCAAGTAGCATATCCCACATGACTACTTTCATTTTATTCAGGGGCAATATTCCTTTATTGTTTTTACAACAGATAAACGAAACGCAAAGCAAACAAATAATGGCTATCCTTCTTTTCATTTTAGTGCATCTCTGTATTTCTGAGCACCTGGTACATCCAAGTTGGTAAATAAATCTATTGCCCTAGCCTTATCATCAAAAGGGAGATTCTTCGCAATGCCAATCAACTCGATAGCTTTGCTCTGCATAAACAACTGAACGATTGCTGTGCCTGAGTTCTCTTGATTGAAAGCTTGTAGTTTGATGAGGCTTCCAAGAATGTTTTTTCTTGCTTTGGTGTCATTGATACTTAAGCTGTCTAATCCATTTCTGTAATAGGAGTAGTTGATATCGTGTATAATATTGTATTTGTTGTTTACAAGATTTTCATTTAGCCAATATCGATTGCGTAAGCCATCAAACAATTTCCATCCCTTTATATTGCTAGCTTCTGGCGCATTATTGATAATGTTTAATGCTTTTTGAAAATAAGAATCCCCACCTTTAGGCGAAAAAGAATCGTAATCTAACCCAAGTATCATATAGGCATAGTAAGCAAATACAGCAGAAAGATTACCAACCAATGGGTTGCTTTGTTGTACGTTATTGTCGTTAAATTCTATTGGTTGATATTGGACATATTTGAAAGTAAAATCCTGATCTTGATAATTAATTAAGGGAGATTGATAACTGCTAGCATATACAGGCCGTGCTGCCTGTATAATGAGGGAGGCACTGTACACATTGGGCTCTACAATACTTTTTAATTCTAAAAGAAAGCTACAAGCTACTTTTTCATTTGTTTTATAGCTATCTCCACTCCATTTATGTCCGTTCAGAAAATCGTTCAGTTGATTTTGAAGTGTAGTAAATATTTTTTTATCTACTGTATTGTTAATGGCACCCGCATTAATAGTTACCCTCGCTTGCAATTCTTGCGAAAAAGAGTTATTTCCTATTATAAAAAATAATAGTAGAATATAAATTTGCTTAGCCATTTAATTTTGAAATTATAAATGATACAATATCTTTTGCCACCTCTTTTTTGCTTTTAAGATTAAAAGTGGTAATTTCTCCAGATTTATCTAAGATTGTTATTTTGTTTGTGTTATGGCCAAAGCCTGCATCAGCATCATTCAAAGAGTTAAGCACAATACAATCTGCTTTTTTAGCAACCAGTTTTTGCTTTGCATGTGCTATTTCGTTACTAGTTTCCAATGCAAAGCCCACGAGAAACTGATTTGCTTTTTTCTGTTGTCCAAGTGTATAAAGAATATCTTTGGTTTTGGTTAGGGAAATTTCAAAATTATCTTCCTTTTTCTTTATTTTATCTTTCGCTACAACTGCTGGAGTATAGTCCGCAACAGCAGCACTCATTATTAGGATGTCACTATCTTTCGAAAGCTCCATACAACTATTATACATATCATTGGCAGAAACTACATCAATTCTATTAATGGTGTTTGTATGTAGCATTTCTTTGGTAGGACCTGTAATTAAAGTAACAGTTGCACCTTTTAAGGCCATTGCTTCGGCAAGAGCAAAGCCCATTTTGCCAGAAGAATGGTTACTGATATAACGAACAGGGTCAATTGCTTCATAAGTTGGCCCAGCAGTAATTAACACTTTCTTGCCTGAAAGCTCATTGCTACTACTAATGAATTCTTTAAGATAGTCTATTATTTGTTCAGGTTCAGCCATTCTTCCTTCACCAAATAAACCACTAGCTAGTTCGCCATTGTTAACCTTTAAAATGGCATTGCCATAAGTTTCTATTGTTTTAATATTCTTTTTGGTAGATGGATGTTTCCACATGTCCTCGTCCATAGCGGGAGCAACCACTATAGGACAAGTTGCAGAAAGATAAGTTGCCATCAAAAGATTATCACAAAGCCCATAAGCCATTTTTGCTAAAGTATTACACGAAAGAGGGGCTATAATAAATATATCGGCCCATCTGCCAAGTTCAACATGATTAGCCCAATCATTATTATTAAATAAATCTTGTAAAATAGGGTTCTTTGATAGCGTAGATAATGTAAGAGGGGTTACAAAATCGGAAGCTGCTTTTGTGATGATTACTTTTACTTCGGCTCCTTCTTTTATTAACAATCGTATCAGCAGAATAGCTTTATAGGCAGCTATACTACCGGTTATTCCTATAAGTATTTTCTTATTTTTAAACATTGTAAAGTATAAAAGTAATAAAAAACGACAGTAGAGAAACTACTGTCGTTAAATAAAAATTTCTATAACTGATTATCTAAATAAGTCATTATCATTTTTACGATAATAGATTTTGTCCTCTATAAACTCGTATGTTGCCAATATTGCAGGATTGGGGATTTTTTCATAAACCTTTGAAATCTCAATTTGTTCTTTGTTTTCATGAATTTCCTCTAAACTATCAGTGTGAGTAGCAAACTCCTCAAGTTTGTTGTGTAGTTCTTCTCTTAAAGAGATATTAATTTGGTTTGCTCTTCTTGCTGCAATAGCAATTGACTCATAGAGATTGCCAGTTTTAGCTTTTATGTCAATTAAACTTTTTGTTTCAATTACAGACGGTATGTTACCTACACTGAAATTCTTTTTTACTCTACTCATTTTTTTATGTTGTTTAAAAAGTTTTGTGCCAATAAACTGAACTCTTTGGCATCATTTAATAATTTACTATCTGGGTATCTTTCTTTAAAATCGTTGTATTCTGTTATGACTTTATCAAAGCGTTCTTTTTGCTTTATTTCATAACTTAATTCTGCATATTTATAATCCGATTTAATAATTGTCAACTTGTATTCATCTCCGTGCTTTGAGTCCGGAAAATCTTCCAACAATGAGTTAAATGCTACAGCAGCAGCTTTATAGTAACCTAAATTAAAATATAACTCAGCCCCCTTAAACTCCTTAAGCTCTAGTTTTTCTCTACAAGCATCTATCAAATCACTAGCTTCTTTTACCTTACTAGAAGTTGGGTGAGTACTTATAAATGCTTGCAACAGACCAACAGCCTTAGTAGTATTAGTTTGATCTAAATCAACTTTAGGAGATTGCTTATAATAAACTAAAGCTCTCATAAATTCACATTCCTCTGCGTGATTACTCGAGGGAAATGTCTCTGTGAAAGTTTTGAATAAGTTCTCTGCATTCACATAATCTTCCTGATTATAATAACTATAGGCAAGTTTGTAAAAGAGTGTTTCATACTTGGAAGTTCCTTTGAGAAAAGGTATTACTTCTTCATACAATTGTTGAGCATATACATATCTCTTGGCAGCACTGTATTCATCTGCCATTTTATATTTATACTCATAATCGTTACTTTTTTGAATTTTAGAAAATTTTGAAGTACAGCTGTATAAGCCTATCAACAAACAAATCACCAAGTATACTCTATTCATGCTATCTTATAAATCTGTTGAGCGCAAAGTATTACAATTGAAGCTACAAGAACAAAATTAAAGGTTAATAATAATCCAAAAGTGCAAATGTAAAGAAACTTGTTCGTATGAAAACAAAAAAAGACTGTTTCAATGAAACAGTCTTTTTTATATGCTAAATCTAATTCTATTTTTTAGATTTCAAGTTTGGATGTGGAGCTGGTACAGTGTTAGGACCATCTTCAGTGGTTGGTTGCAAATCAACTGTATTTGCGTCACCATCTTGACCATATACAAATATTACTCTGCTTTCAGAAATTCCTGCTTTTTCTACTAAGTATTTTATTACAGTACTTACTTTGTCATAGCTAAGTTGTTGAGCAGCTTTGCTTGAAGCACCATATCCAACAACTTTTACTTTACAAGCAGGGCTTGATTTTAACTGAGCAGCAGCGGATGCCAAAATTGTTTCTGCATCTTTTGTAAGCTTAGTGCCAGATTTAAATTGAATGCTTGGTAATGAAGCAATACCGCAATCTGCTTTCTTGCTTACTAATCCTTCATCTATTATTTTTTTAAGCTCTTTCTTTACATCAGAGCAGCAAGATGACTCAGGGCAAACACCAACACCATCTGCATTTACAGGGAAGCATTTTTGAGGAGTTAATAATTCTTTGTCTTTGAAATCAGGTACACCATCTCCATCAGTATCTAGTGCACGTCCATGTGCGTCAACTGGAATACCAGCTGGAGTGTTCGGTTCCATATCAAATTGGTCTGGTATGCCATCTCCGTCTGCATCAGCAAGAACTACTTTAGGCATCTTCATGTGTTTAGGAGAATTCAATTCACTGTAAACATAGTCATTTGGGTTAATCCACCAAAGTGGTTCAACTTTGTTTTTACTTTTAGTCTGCGCATGTGCAGTAAGTGAAATAGAAGCTACTAGTCCTATTATCAAAAGAAATTTCTTATTTATCATTTTGTTTGAATTATAAAGTGTTAAAAGAATGTTTAGTTAAATATTAAATACACTATTAGTATAAGTTGAAGTTCAACTTAAATGCAGTGAAATAATATATGTTTTTAGTACCTGATTGAGAATTATATGAAGTAATATAGTTAACATGTTTTACAGGGGATATAATACGTTCTTCAATTGCAACGTTGAATTTTTTGTTGATTTTGTATGCATAACCCAAACCTAAATCAAATGTTGTAAAAATAATTGTATGTCCGCTTGTAGTTAAGAGTTGTGATGCAGGAATATATTCATTCCAATAGTATTTTGTTACACTTCCTGGACGGTGTACTTTAGTACTACTAGCTGTTATACCAACACCTCCTAATAGGTATAAGTTTGAAGTTGGATCGCCTCTGTAATTGCTAAAAGTGTTAAGTGAGGCAATTAAATCCAACGAGAAATTATGAGAATAATTTCTGTACTTACCAGCAAAGAAACTTTTAATTGGAGAAGTCATGTAAGGAGCAGTTCTGCTGTAATCATACCAAGTATCATTTCCACCTGTATTGTAAGATCCAAAATAACCTAGTCTGTATGAAAATGTGTTATTTAATGCTTTTCTTAATGAAAAACTAGCACCTAATCCTAATTTTGCTTTAATGTCTCCAGTAACACTTGATGGACCAAGTCCAAAACTAAACTCCCATGCATTTCTTGGTTTGGCAGGGAATGGGTTTTTGTTTTGTAAAAACTCATTGTACTGACTAATACTCTTTACTGGAACAACTGATGAATCTTTCCAATCCCATGCAGTTGACTGTGCGTAACTTGATACTCCCAATGTGAGTAACAAAAATGCTAAAACTGTGTACTTCTTGCTTACCATAATTATTGTTTAAAAGTTAAAATGAAAAAAAGCTGTTTTATTTAATAATGCGCGAAATTAATAAATTCTGCCGATTTGCCAAATTTTATGCTAATTCCACACAATAAGACAACGAGAAATTAAAGAATGCTGCATTTTATTTATTTTTTATTTTCTCACGAGTATATTGCAGCCATTAATTATGATTTTAGCTAAAAAAATAATATCAAAAGAGCTTGATTTGTTTGAGAAACATTTCCGTGATGCAGTAAGAAGTCGAGTCGCTTTACTTGATCGTATAATGGAATATATTGTTAAACGAAAAGGGAAGCAACTCAGACCCATGTTTGTACTTTTATCTGCAAAGCTTGGGGGTAACATAAATGAATCTAGTTATAGAGCTGCATCACTTGTAGAACTTTTACATACAGCTACGCTTGTACATGATGATGTTGTTGATGAAGCTGATGAACGTAGAGGTTTTTTTAGTATAAATGCTTTATGGAAAAATAAAATTGCGGTATTAGTTGGTGACTATCTTCTTTCTAAAGGTCTTTTATTGTCATTAAATAATAAGGATCATCAAATTCTACAGATACTTTCTGAAGCTGTAAAGCTGATGAGTGAGGGGGAATTACTTCAAATAGAAAAATCTAGGAAATTAAATCTTGAAGAATCGGTTTATTATGATATAATTAATGGAAAAACAGCCTCTTTACTTGCTTCAGCATGTGCTGCCGGTGCAAGTACCACTTTTGAAACAACAGAAGCAATAGAAAAAATGAGATTATTTGGAGAGAAAGTTGGTATGGCTTTTCAGATAAAAGATGACTTGTTTGATTATGGAAGTATAAATATAGGAAAGCCTACCGGAAATGATATTAAAGAAAAAAAACTTACACTGCCTTTAATTTATGCACTAAATAATTGTGATGTTGCAATCAAGAAAAGAATTATTTACATCATCAAAAACCAAAATACACAAAAGGAAAAGGTGGACTATGTAATAGAACAAGTAAAAAGGTTGGGTGGAATTGATTATGCTACACAAAAGATGTTTACTTTCAGGGATGAGGCTCTTGCAATCCTACATTCTTTTGAAGATTCTGAAGTAAGACAGGCTTTGGAGGAATTGGTGCGTTACACCACAGATAGGGAATATTGATTGTGAGTGGTAAGTTGTTTTTACTGAGTAGATGGGTTTAAATTTTTGTTAAGTAAATAAGAAAAATGCAGAAGAAATGGAATATATTACCTGTTGATACAACAAAGACATTGTCCATTCAAGAAGCATTGAAAGTAAATAAATCCTTGTGTGCTATGCTAGTTCAACGTAGTGTAGACACTTATGAGAAAGCTAAAAAATATTTCCGACCACAACTATCCGACCTTTATAGCCCTTGGTTAATGAAGGACATGGATAAAGCAGTTGAACGTATTATCTCTGCCTTCGATACTAAAGAAAGAATACTTGTATTTGGTGACTATGATGTAGATGGTACAACAAGTGTTGCCGCAATGTTTCAATTCATTTATAATATATATCCCGCAGTAGAGTACTATATTCCACACAGATATAAAGAAGGATATGGTGTAAGTCAAATGGGTATAGATTATGCAAAAAAAAAAGGAATTACACTGATAATTTCCTTGGATTGTGGTATAAAGAGTGTTGACCTTGTTGACTATGCAAAGCAAAAAGGGATTGACTTTATCGTTTGTGACCACCATTTGCCCGACAAAATATTACCTAATGCAATAGCTATCTTAAATGCGAAACAGGTAGATTGTCCCTATCCATTTAAAGAGCTTTGTGGTTGTGGTGTTGGGTTTAAACTAATGCAGGCTTTGGCTGAAAAACTTCAACTTCCAGATAGTAGTTATTTGCAATACCTCGATTTGGTAGCAACTGCAATAGCTGCTGATATTGTTTCGATGACTGGCGAAAACCGGATTATGGCCTATTATGGCGTAAAGAAAGTTAATGAAAACCCTTGTGCAGGTATCAAAGCCCTAATGATTCTTTCGGGAGTAAAAAAGGAAATGCATATTACAAATCTAGTTTTTGTGATTGCCCCTCGTATAAATGCCGCTGGTAGGATGGATGATGCAAAAAAGGCTGTACAACTGTTTATTGAGCAAGATCCTGCCAAAGCATTGGAATTAGCTGGGTTACTTCATAGCGATAATACCGATAGGAGAGAAGCGGATAGTAGTATTACGCAAGAAGCATTGGCACTACTAGAGGCGGATGAATCGCTGAAAAATAAAAAGACTACCGTTGTTTATCAACCACATTGGCATAAAGGGGTTGTTGGTATTGTTGCAAGTAGATTGATTGAAACGTATTACCGGCCAACTATTGTTTTGACGCTTAATGATGGAATAGTTGGAGGAAGTGCCCGTAGTGTAACTAAATTTAATTTATACGAAGCCATTCATGCATGCCGGGAATATCTGTTGGGTTATGGGGGGCATTTTGCTGCTGCAGGCATGACTTTATTGCCTGATCAAGTTATTCCATTTACCAATGCTTTTGAGAAAGTTGTCTCGGAAACCATTACCGAAGATGCTCTTTTACCCGAAATAATTATTGATACAGAGATAAGACTTTCTGATATCACACAAGCATTTTATAAACTGATCTCCCAGATGGAACCCTTCGGACCCGACAATATGCGACCTGTATTTCTTACCCGAAAAGTAATGGATACAGGGTTTAGTCGAATTTTGAAAGAGCAACATATTCGTTTTGTAGTAAAACAAGGGGATACAATTGTGAATGGAATAGCTTTTAATATGGCAGATAAATTTAGTTTATTGCAGATGAATGAACCTGTTGATATTGTCTACACGCTCGAATTGAATGAATGGAATAATGAAACAAATATTCAACTAAGGCTAATTGATATGAAACTCAGTGTAGACTAAATGGGATGTGGCTAACTTTTCTTCGATGGGGAGTACGTAGGCGATTTATACTTATTCTTAAGCTTTCTCCCTATTGATTTGTGAATAAATGTCTGTATATAAACATTAAATATTCATAATCTTAGTTTTAAGATTAGGTTACAATACGCCATAAACAATAATAAACTACTTTCGCCAACATGAGTAAGGAACAATTAACAAGTTATCCGAAAGAAAAGATACATATACTTTTCCTGGAAAACATCAGCGACAAGGCCGTTCAATACTTTAAAGACAACGGCTACGAAAATGTGACCAAGCTAAATGGTGCATTAAGTGAAGAAGAGCTAATTAAAGCAGTGAAAGATGTTCATCTGCTTGGCATCAGGTCGAAAACGCAAATAACAGAGAAGGTTTTAGAGTCCGCTAAGAAATTACAGGCGATAGGCTGTTTCTGTATTGGGACCAATCAGGTCGATTTAAAGTCGGCTACTAAAATGGGGGTAAGTGTATTTAATGCCCCTTATAGCAATACCCGTAGTGTTGCTGAATTGGTTATTGGATTGGCTATTATGCTTATAAGAAGGATTCCAGATAAAAATAAAGCTGCTCACGAAGGGGTATGGAATAAAATTGCAACCGGTAGCTATGAAATGCGTGGTAAAACACTCGGGCTTGTTGGTTATGGTAGCATCGGTACACAAGTAAGTATTATAGCCGAGAGTCTCGGACTTAAAGTTTTGTTTTATGATACCGAAACAAAGCTACCGTTGGGCAACGCTCATCCTTGTAAATCTTTAAAGGAACTGGTGAGCAAGTCTGATATTGTTTCTTTACATGTTCCAGAAACAGCAGAAACAAAGAACTTAATTAACAAGAGTAACCTTAAGCATTTTAAAAAAGGATCTATACTTATTAATTATGCAAGAGGCGAAGTGGTTGATTTAGATGCATTGGCAAATAGCTTAAAAGAAGGCCATCTAAGTGGGGCTGCTATAGATGTATTCCCTTGGGAACCTGAAAAAAATGGGGATAGGTTTACAACTCCTTTGCAAGGATTGTCTAACGTAATTCTTACACCTCACATTGGGGGTAGTACAGAAGAAGCACAGCAAAATATAGGGGAAGATGTAAGCATTAAGTTGTACCAATATTTAGAAAAGGGTATTACAAATGGGTCACATACTGTACCTGCCATTAGTCTTCCTCCTGTTGATGGGGCTCATCGGATATTACATATTCATAACAATGTACCCGGTGTATTAAGTGCCATCAATACAGAATTAGCTAGCCACCATATAAATATTTTGGGTCAATACCTCAAAACAAATGATGAGATTGGCTATGTAGTATTGGACGTAGACAAAAAACTTTCTGCACAAGCTGCCGAATTGTTGAGGAACGTGAAAGAGACTATTAAAGTGCGGATGTTATACTAAAGCATAGTCGTGAGTCATAAGTAGTAAGTAGTAAGTAAGGAAAATAGGTTGTTTTTCTTTTCTAGACTTACGACTTATGACTTACCACTTACGACTAAAAGAAGAATATGAACGAAGGAATAGAACAGTTGATAGAGGCATTGTCATTTTCGCCAGACAACATTCCATTGCGATTGCATTTGGCCGAGTTGATGGTGAAAGGGTTTATGTTGGATGATGCAGCAGCCCAATATCAAGAGGTGTTGAATAAGAACTATGGTAATGACAAGGCTCGTAAAGGATTGGCTAGTGTATTTTATAAACAAAAGAAGTACTCGGCTGCCATATTGGTTTACGAAGCATTGGTTGCAGATAACAGATTATCAGGCGAAGAATTAGTTCCTTATATAAAGTGCTTAGTAAAAGAGAACTCTCACAACGAAGCTATAGAAATTTATAAGAAAGTATTACAACAGATTCCGAATTTCAAAGACGAAGAATTGGATAGCACTCTTAGAATGCCTAGTGCCAATACTACGGGCAGAAGAAAGAGAAGGAACGAGGATGAAGAAGAAGATGACTTTGAGGATGATATTGAGGATATCTTTGGCGGAGAAGAGTTTGAAGAGCCCAACTTTTTGATGGAGAAGCCCAATCTTAAGTTCGAAGATGTTGGGGGGATGAAGAAGGTGAAGAACGAAATCTCTCTAAAGATTATTCAGCCACTGAAGAACCCCGACTTGTACAAGGCCTTTGGAAAAAAAGCTGGTGGAGGTATCTTATTATATGGGCCTCCTGGTTGTGGAAAAACATATTTAGCCAAGGCCACAGCAGGTGAAATAGATGCCAAGTTCATCAGTATAGGGCTTCATGACATCCTTGATATGTGGATGGGCAATACCGAAAAGAACTTACACGAAGTGTTTGCTCAAGCTCGTAATAATGCTCCCTGTGTTTTGTTTTTTGATGAAGTAGATGCTATTGGTGCAAGCCGTAGCGATTTGAAAGGAAGTAGTATGCGGCACGTAATCAACCAGTTTTTGGCTGAGATGGATGGCGTAGAATATAGTAATGAGGGAGTGCTTGTTTTGGCAGCTACCAATGCACCTTGGAGTGTGGATAGTGCTTTCAGGCGTCCAGGAAGGTTTGACAGGGTTATATTTGTTTCGCCTCCTGATACTGAAGGGCGTATTGAAATTTTAAAACAACACCTGAAGGATAAGCCGGTAGAAAATATAGATGTTGCTGCCGTTGCCAAAGTAACCGAAGAATACTCTGGTGCTGACTTAAAAGCGCTTATCGACATTGCATCTGAATATAAACTAGAAGATTCATTGGCAAGTGGATCAATAGAAAAGATTACGACCAAAGACCTATTGAAGGCGGTTAAACAACATAAGAACACAACAGCCGAATGGTTTAGCTCTGCGCGTAACTATGCTTTGTATGCCAACGAAACAGGTTTGTACAATGATATATTGGATTATCTGAAAATTAAGAAGTGAGTTGTAAGTTGTGAGTGGTAAGTATCGTATTGAACTTAAAATTATAATTGCACCATTCACTATTCATGCCTCACCACTCACCATTAACTATGCTCGATCGCGACAGTTTATTACGAAGAGCCGAATTGCTTAGAAGGCAAAAGCGGTTTAAAGATGCGGAGAGGGAGTTGGGCATTGTACTGCAATCCGATCCTGAGGATGTGGATGCTTTAATTGTATTGGGGCATTGCAAAATTGATACTAAACAATTTGAAGAAGCAACTACTATACTTAAACAGTGTTTGCAATATGATAGTAGTAACAAAGATTATGTTTTTTATCTCCTAGCATTTGCTAGCTATCAGCAGGGTACTAATAAAACGGCACTTGATTATCTGCAAACTGCCCTATCCATTTTTCCTTATAACTCGGGGTATTTTGCCCTTGCTGCACATATTCATCTAGATGATAAAGACTATGAGAAGGCGTTGTTGGCTGCCGATAATGGGTTGCTGTTAGATGCCGAAAATGTTTCCTGTCTCAATGCACGGTCTACCGCCTTGTTGAGACTAAATAAAAAGGATGCGGCACGTGAAACGATACAGGAAGCTTTGTCATTGGATCCCGAAAACTATATTACACATACCAATTATGGGTGGCACCACCTCGAGAAAGGACGCCACAAAGAAGCTGCCACTCATTTTAGAGAAGCATTGCGCATTAATCCCAATTATTCCTATGCCAAACAGGGGTATAAAGCCTCTTTAAAGTCTAAGCTGATTTTTTATAAATGGTTATTGCAGGGCAATCTATGGCTAAGCAGACAAAAGAAAAACTTTCGTTTGGGGATGATATTAGCCATCTGGTTATTGGTATTGGGCATCGATACGGCCGGTGACAATACCCCTTTACAGTTTTTGTGCGACGGGGTGATGGTACTCTATTTTGTAATAGTCCTCTTTTCTTGGTTGGGTAGTGCTCTTGCCAATTTGTATCTGCTTACTACCAAACATGCAAACTATATACTTACGGAGCAAGAGAAGTGGGGGGCAAGAATGGTGGGGATATCTTTATTATCCAGCATAATCCTTTTAGGTGCTTTGTATAGATTCGGAACTAAATATTTATTTGTGCCAGCCATAGTAGCTAGCTTTTCTATTGTATTTAATGAAATGGACTTCCCTATTCGGATATTCAGAGAAAAGGGGCGTGTGCTTTTTGCGCATATCATCCTGGCTACGGGGCTTTTTTGTTGTTTATTGGCTTGCTTTAATCTCTTATTGGCAACTGGTTTAGCATCGGGTTATGCCCTTATATATTTAGGCTTTATCTGGTCGGGGTCGGTAAGGAATACCATCTAGTAAATGAAGGAAAATGAAAGAATACTTCGCAGTTGTGATTTGCTTTCAATTTCAGTTCTTTCTATCTTTGATACCAACGCAATTTGCCCCTTGTATTTCTATACGAGGGTTGTGATTTGCTTTCAATTTCAGTTCTTTCTATCTTTGATACCAACAAAGTTAGTACGCAATAATACAGATGGCTAGTTGTGATTTGCTTTCAATTTCAGTTCTTTCTATCTTTGATACCAACAATAAATATTTGCAGAACCTGCATCCCCACGTTGTGATTTGCTTTCAATTTCAGTTCTTTCTATCTTTGATACCAACAACTGGACTTCGTAAGGTCTCAACACCCTGTTGTGATTTGCTTTCAATTTCAGTTCTTTCTATCTTTGATACCAACGATGTGAGAGAGAAAGAACGCAAACAATTAGAAATATCATTTGCCGAAAGATTTAAGCAAGCCGAAGAACTTTATAAAGATGATATTGATAAGTTGGGGCAAATTAGAACGCAATTATATATCCAACAAGAAGCAGCGCAAAAAGCATTAGAAAAAAAGTTTGAGGATGAAGATAAA
>Ga0114962_10001947_pt1 | contig 17577 bp, 14 predicted proteins | sample C_130820_MF_Meta_FD_87017 | JGI IMG/M metagenome (GOLD analysis project Ga0114962, IMG submission 87017) | Freshwater microbial communities from Lake Croche, Canada to study carbon cycling - C_130820_MF_MetaG | ecosystem: Environmental > Aquatic > Freshwater > Lake | place: Lake Croche, Canada...
AATCGTTGAAGACTGAACGCTTTGTGAATAAATATCAAAGCTTAACAATAAAAACAGGCTTATACTTTTGATAACGAAAGCGATTTTTTCCATTTAATGGCTATTTTTTAATTAAAGCTCAAATTTAATGAATTTAAATAGAACTAAGAAGTTTGACCATGTAAAAGCAAAAGTGAAAAAGCTTATTGTTGACTAATGCCCTCTAGCATATGCAGACCTTTCCTTCTTGGCAATTCCTTACTTTGTGTTTTTTGATCCAACAATTGTACTTCCCGCTTTTCAAGGGTAAACATTGGCCAATGCACTAATTTTGCCCCACTGGGATGACCAATTTTTACAAAATTGGCTTATGCATAAACAATTTCTCTTGTATAAACTTGAATTCCAAAACTTTCCTCTCTACTCAAATTGAACTGAGAACTTTCTTGATGAGCAGGGTAATATTCGAAAAAGTTGGTAGCCTTTTCACCGAATCGTTTCTCGATGTTTTTTTTGAAATTCACTTTCAGCCATTGTTTTTCCGCTGATTTTATCATCCATATTCCAACCCATTAATGAATAAACATCATTTTGATTCCCGTTTTGATAAAAGCTTGTATGGATTATTGATCAAAGTCGCCATTTGAAAGATGTATTACCGCTAAATGACCCTATTTTGTTTGAAAGATTGTAACATGTGCAATCGTGTTAAAAATAAGAACTTGAAATAGTAATAGAAATTTCTTTACCTACTGGTATAAAACAGCAAGTTTAATTGGCTTTTTTTATTGAAATAGATTTATTTGTCTATTTTTTGATAAATTTGGTCGTAATTATCAATCAATTAACCCATTACAAGGTATTTTCATTCTTTAACCTTAAAACGATTCCATTATGAAAAAATTAACTATCGCTTTAGGCCTTTGCCTAACAACATTATTCGCTTCTGCACAAACTTTTTCTGTTGACAAAGCGCACTCAAAATTAGGATTTAGCGTTGTGCACCTTACTATCTCTGATGTAGAAGGATCTTTCAAAATCACAGATGCTACGCTTACTTCTTCAAAAGATGACTTCTCGGATGCTAAATTTGAATTAACGGCTGACATAAATTCTGTCAATACTGATAATGAACGTCGCGACACGCACTTAAAAAGTCCTGATTTTTTTGATGCTGCTAAATTTCCAGCTATTTCTTTTAAAAGTAAATCTATCGCTAAAACGGCAGAAAGAAAATTCACTTTAGCTGGTGATTTAACTATGCACGGGGTAACAAAACCTGTCAATTTAAATTTGACACTTAATGGTGTTACTGCAAATCGCCAAGGAAAAAAAGTGGCTGGTTTTAAAGTAACAGGAACTTTAAATCGCACGGCTTGGGGTGTAGGTTCTATGCCCGCAGCAATCGTAGGTGAAGAAATCGAACTTCGCGCTGGAGGAGAATTTATTCAAAACTAATCTTACCGTTTTCGTAAATTAGAAGGAACTAGAGCGTTAAAACCCTCTAGTTCCTTTTTTTATGGAATAATTTAATTGTTTTACCAAAAGCCTACTATATAAAATCAAATAGAAAACCATGTAATTTCTAAGTTTTTATTTGAAACAATTTTAACATCTATTTTGCTTAGCCATCAAGTTTAAATACATTTGCTAAATTTTATTATAATGACCACTAACAACAACTCAAACCAGGCGTTCGCTACGCGGAAATTAATAAGCATCTTAGCTCTATCGGAGGTGATGCCTTTGTCTAAAGGATTAAAAAATTACCTTTCAGAAATCATTCAACAAGTCAATTACAAAAAAGGCGAGATTTTCTCACAATCCGGGGATTTTTGTGACCGTATTTTTATCTTAAAAAAAGGGTCCGCAAGAGGATTTTTGATTCGTGAAAAAACGGAAATTACAAATTGGATTTGCTTGGAAAAAGAATTCATTCTAAGTTTTGAATCTTATTTCAAAAACCAGGTTTCTAAGGAGAATTTTCAAGCCTTAGACGATTGCTATTTGGACTTTATCACCATTAGTGACTTTAATTATTGCCTCAATCACTTTCCTGAAATGGGAGTCCTTTATCGGTTTTTCTTGGAAAAGTATTTTATGGCAGCTCATGATAGAGAGGCTATCCTACGGATGACGAATGCTTCTGAAAGATTTAAATATTTCAAAGAAAATTTCAACCCAATGTTATTGGAAAAAATTCCTTCAAAATACTTGGCCTCCTTTCTTGGTATGAGACCAGAAACATTTAGCCGCATCCATAAAGAATAACACTTAAAAACTTCGAACAGACTTGATATTTGTCAAATCAAAAGTCAATTATCTCGCTCGCAAAAACTCAATAATTTAATAAACTATTAATTTTGTATCCTTCATTTAGCAGTAGCGGGTTAAATTGAGAACAATTTTTTAATTAGTAGAATTAGAATAAAAGTGTAAAAATCCACGGATTCATGATTCGTGGATTTATTGTTTCAACGATTTTATCCAATTCTTCACTAATTCCACTCCTTCCTCATGATTCAAACTTCTACCTAATTCAGGCATCATGACTCCCGGATCCCGTGATGCCATTCGATAATGCATGATACTTTCCTCTGGCTTGCCCGCAACAATATCATATTTTAAATTTCCAGAACCTCTGCCTGCAGCCACCGGCGGTTTGTTAAAACCATAAGTCGTTTTATCTTGATTATTCCAATTCAGAAATAAGCCCGAAGACATGGCTGGTCCGACAGCATTATGACAATGCGCGCAATTGATATCTAAATAGGCTTTTACGCGATCATCCAAAGAAGCTGTCTGGTCTGAATAATTAACCAAATACGGAATCGATTTTTTATCCGAAGGCAAATTGTTTAAAAATCCTTTTTCAGACCAATGTTCCAATTGATTTTTGGAACCCTGAGCATATTCAAAATGCCCATTCAATTGCCTTGCGGAAGGGCCAATAGGCGTCATTTTGCCATTTCGCTCGTGGCAACCTTTGCACTGATTCATATTGGGAACGGCGTATTCAAAAGTTTGTTTTTGGCCTTTTTCATTTACCCATGAAATCATTTCTTCTCCTCCTGCTACCTCCAAAACCGCTTCCGTTTGCTCTTTATTCCAAATATAAGGCAAGGCCACCCAGCCTTTTGGCTCGTGCAATAGCACGCGCGTCTCCATTAATCTTCTTCCTAAGCGATCATTCCGTTCGTCATTTTTATAATAAAATGTTTTCACGATTGCTGTGCCAACAGGGAATTGCAAAACAGAGTCAGGATTATAGTTCACTTGAAGTCCGTTGGGCAAGCGCACAAATCGTAATTTATGCGCATAATTAGAAAATAAGGCAGAATTTAAGGCGTATGGAATTACTCCTTCTTTGGGATTTTGTAATTTGATGTCTCCTTGGAAAAATTCGTATTCTGATAAATTTTCTTTGTAATTGAATTCTGTTCTGTCTTTGGTAGACATTAAAACCATCAAAGCGAAGGAAGCTAAAAAAATATGCTTGAAATATTTCATTTAAAATTTGATCGATTTAATCATTCCCAATTGACAATTAAATAACTCTTCTCCCACTAATAGATTTTTAAAATTGTGTTCAGCATCCAAAAATGCAGAACGCTGGTTCGTATTGTTCTTAACACAAATTCGATATTCAGGATAATATTGGCCATCTTTATCTACCTTTTCTGGATTTAAAATTCCATCGTAAACGACGAAGGGCAATTTCCTTCCAAATCGCAATTTAAAGCGGTATAATTTACCGAAACGACTATCTGCTGGAGCTCGGCCCGCTTTTCTCTCAAAATTATTATCATGAATATAGATACCTGTTGGATAGGGATCATATTCTTTATCCTTTATCTTTAATTCCGTCATAAAATAACTAATTACAGACACGCCAATTGTTTGATTATTCAAAATTTGATTGTCAAAAATTTCAACATCACTGGTTGCCAAAACCATCATTCCTGTGCCCTTAGGCACATTTCCAACAATATTTCCTTTAGGAGCAAAATTCTTGAGATTGTTATTTTGAACTAAATTATGATAAACACGAACATGTCCACCTTTTTTCTGAATTAAATCTGGCAAATCAAAAACTAAAATTCCCCCTGTGTTACCAACAGCCTTATTATTGTAAACTTCGGCATTTAAAGAATTTTCAATCTCAATTCCTGCGACATTTTGATAGGCCTCACAATTTCGAACGATAATGTTTTTGGACTGGCCTACATAAATTCCAGCATCTGAAGCACCAATGGCTATGCAACTATCAATCAATACATTTTCGCACAAAACTGGATATAAAGCATAACTTCCATTTGTCGATTTTGGCTCACCCGTCCAAGCTGTTTTTAATCGGTGAAACGTCATTCCTTTGACATGCATCGTTTTGATTAAATCACCTTTGGAATCTTCTGCTGTAAAATCTTCTAAAGTAATATTTTCACAATTCGAAATCTTGATACCTTCTGCTCCTTGAATTTGGCCAATGAAACTTAAAACCGTTTGATCTATTCCTTTTCCTTTTATTCGGACGTTTTTCTTACCCTCTAAGGAAAGGCTTTTCGTCAAAGAAAAATTTCCCGCTGGAATTTCTACCGTTCCTCCATCCTCTACTAAAATCAATTGTTTTTGTAGCTTTTTTTCAAAATCTATTTGAGCAAAAAGCGTGTTAGAAAACATACAAAAAAGCACGAAATGTATTTTCACAGAAGTATAATTTAAATAATAGCTGAAATTTAAACATTTTTTGAAAGATTAAAAATTTAGAAATTTTAAGTACCTAAAAAATATTTTTTAGACTAAACTAAAATTCAATATATTGCGTCATAAAAAAATGGATTCTTGTCTTAATGTTATCATTTTTCAAACAAAAAAGTTATTGCCAAGAAATTAGCCGAATCGAAACTGATCGCCCTGATCAAACAGAATGTCCATTCATTGTAAAAAAAGGCTATATTCAAGCCGAAATAGGATTTAACCAATTGATGAACAAAGGGAAACAAGCCTATTTATTACCTACCTCATTAATTAAAATTGGACTTCACAAAAATTGGGAATTACGTTACACTTCCACCCTTTCATCCAATTTACCCTTTGACCCCAATTTTCAAACAGAATCAATCGGATTTAAGGTGCATTTATTTCAAGGGTTCCAAGCAATTTTACCTAGATCTGCCCTGATTGTTCAATATCATTGGGACAATGACACACGAGACCTAAGTGAAAAAAATAAAACTCCGCATTCAATCGGTGAAACTATTTTTACATTCCAGCACAATTTTACCGAAAAATATGGCATTGGTTACAACTTTGGTGCCGAATACCATTCAAATGTTAAAGTGGAAGGCATTTACAGAATCGCGCCCAATATGAATCTTGGCAAAAATGGCTATGCCTATGTGGAATTGTTTGGCAGATTTCCAAAATCACTCGATACAGAATTCTGGGGCGATTTTGGATTGGCTTATTACTTATCTAAAGACCTAAAATTGGATTTTTCAGCTGGAAAAAGTTTACAAAATAATTCCGATTGGTATGCCGCAGTAGGTTGCTCATTTCGTTTGAAAATTTGGTAAAAAAACCTACATTTAAGGATGAAATTTTTTTATCCATTCATTTTGTGCGGGATTATTCTTTTGAGTTTTGGCACTTCAGCCCAACAAAAAAACATCTTGATATTTTTAGTAGATGACCTTGGCTGGCAAGACACCTCTGTTCCATTTGCGGATTCCATAACCCGATGGAATCAATTATATCGCACTCCAAACCTTGAAAAATTAGCTTCCAGAGGGGTCAAATTCACTCATGCCTATGCACACCAAAATTGTACTCCATCTCGAGTTTCTATGCTAACAGGCATGAATCCCATACATCACAAAGTGACTTCATGGACATTCCAAAAAGATCAAAATCCCAAGGAAGGTGGAGATTCCAATTATGAAGTGCCTCAATGGAATATGAATGGTTTAAGTCCAGCAACATTCCCCAACAGTTATACCGCAAAAAGTTTGGCACAAAAGCTCAAAGAAAATGGATATACAACCATTCATGCAGGAAAAGCGCACTTTGGAGCCTATGATACTCCCGGAGCGAATCCTTTGCTACATGGATTTGATATCAATGTTGGAGGAACCGCTGCTGGTCAACCAGCCAGTTATTCAGGATTACAAAATTTTGGTAATAAATATGATGGACCATCAGATATCAGGGCCATTCCGAACCTTGAAAGATTTTGGGGCAAAGATGTTCACTTAACAGAAGCATTAACACAAGAAAGTTTGCGGATACTAGACTCGGTCAAACAAAATAAAAAACCATTTTTCATGTTTTTTTCCAATTATGCAGTTCATACACCCATTCAAGCGGATAATCGATTTGTTGATTATTATTATAAGCTTGGGATTGATAGCACGGAAGCGAAATATGCTTCTTTAATTGAGGGAATGGATAAAAGCTTGGGGGATTGGATGGACTATTTGGATAAAAATAAGCTAACAGAAAATACCGTGATTATTTTTTTATCTGATAATGGAGGTTTGACAGATGTGGGTCGAGGAAAGAAAGGAAGAAACGCCTACAACAGCCCTTTGAGAAGTGGAAAAACTTCTGGATACGAAGGGGGATTGCGCATACCCTTTGTGATTTCAGGAATTGGATCAGAAGGGAAAATCAACCCTGAAAATATCATCGTAGAAGATGTTTTCCCTACGGTATTGGGCCTTGCCGAGGTTTCAAATAAGAAATCGATGGACGGAAAATCTATTATACCTCTCATTCAAAAAAACCAATCAAATGCCCATCGTTTGCTCTTTTGGCACCATCCACACATGCGTTCGAATGGATCCAATGATATACAGCCATTTAGTGCCATTCGGCAAGGAAAGTGGAAGCTGATCTATTTTCATAAAGACCAACATTTTGAGTTTTATGATACAGAAAAAGATTTGGGCGAAAGTAAAAACTTATTTCAAGAGAATCCACAAAAAGGCCTATTTTTAGCGCGGGAATTGGGAAGGGAATTGAAACGAAGCGGTTCTAACATGTTGATAAATACACAAACCAAACAAGAAATCCCTTATTTGATTCCTCTCATAAAATTATGATTTATGAGTTATGAATTATTTGGTTTTTGTGATTAAATGATTTTTTTGTTTTAAAATTTATTGGCTCTATTACCTCTCAAAAAATTATGATTTATGAGTTATGAATTATGAGACACTATGAATTGTCTGAACTATGATTTATTTGATTTTTGTGATTAAATGATTATTTTGTTTTAAATTTTATTGGCTCTATTACCTCTCAAAAAATTATGATTTATGAGTTATGAATTATGAGACACTATGAATTATTTGAACTATGATTTATTTGATTTTTGTGATTGAATGATTTTTTGTTTTAAATTTTATTGGCTCTATTACCTATTACCTCATACATCTTACATCTTACCTCTTCCTTCATCCAATTACCTTAAAAATTAAATCCTTTAAATATTCCTCCACAAATTTTTGCTTATTTTCATTTCCTACATCAGTTAATCGAGGTAAAAAGTTACTGAAAAAAAGTTGAGAATGCGAAGTTTCTACCAAGGTTGAACTTAAAGAATGCGGATAAGGGTAAGTGGAATTAAAGGATTGAATCAAATCAGAAATCCGAGAACAAAGATCTTTATAAGGTTTAAAAACTTCATTTTGATTGATTTCTATGACCTCCTTAACCAAGTAAACTTTACTACTTTCCGTAATAACAATTTGATGTAAAAACTTTTTATTGTAATCTGTTTGGCCCACACTTTCAGGTAACTCATATGCCAAAAGCTCTACCAAGCGATCCAACTTTGCTTTTGGATTTTCAATGGGTTGTAATTGAAATACCACTAAATACTCCATATAAGACCAATACCAATTTAAAATATACAATAACAATCGGTGCTTATTTTCAAAATATCGGTAAATGGTTGCTTCTGTGGTGTTCAATTCGATAGCCAATTTTTTGAAAGTAAAATGTTCAAAACCCAATTGGTAAATCAAATCTATCGACCCTTTCACGATTAATTTACCCAATTCTGTGCCTTCTGGATCCCGGAGGTATATTTTATTGTTAACTTTGAAACTTAGCGAATAATCCATTTTAAAAAATTGATGACGGTAAAAATAATTGATATAATCACTAACACAAAAAATACTTTTAATTTAATAGATAAAAGTATTACTATTATTTAAAAAAGTATTTTATTTTTGTATATAAATTAACCAAATGGAAAAGAAAAGCAGCTTCAACCGAATTTCCGAATTAGTCAGTGGTAATAAAAAAGAGGTAATATCGATTTATTTGTTTTCGATGCTGAGTGGCTTATTCAATTTAAGTTTACCCTTGGGTGTTCAAACTATTATTGGTTTAGTGTTAGGTGCGACCATGGTCACTTCCATTTACGTCTTAATCACCTTAGTGGTATTGGGTGTATTTTTGGTGGGTGTCCTTCAAGTCAATCAGATGAAAATCATTGAGCGAGTGCAACAAAAATTGTTCACCGAATACGCTTTTGAGTTTGCGAATCGACTTCCAAAATTTGATTTAAAAAAGACAGATCATTATTTTATCCCAGAAAAAATCAATCGATTTTTTGATACAATTAATATACAAAAAGGCTTTGCAAAACTTTTGTTAGACATTCCCATTGCGAGCGTGCAAATCATTTTAGGAATATTGTTGCTTTGTCTCTACCATCCTTTGTTCATTGTTTTGGGCTTAGTTCTTATTTTAATTCTTACTTTAATTTTAAAATTCACAAGCAAAAGGGGCATAGAAACTAGCATAGAGGAGTCTAATTATAAATACAAAGTGGTTGGTTTCTTTGGAGAGATGGCGCGAACTTTGAAATCGTTTAAATCGATACAAAATTCCAAATTAAATTTAAGTAAAACTGATAAAAATGTGGAAGGCTACTTGTTAGCTAGAACCAAGCATTTTCAAATATTGCTTTTCCAATACAAGGCTTTGATTTTTTTCAAAGTGAGTTTAAGCATCCTAATGCTAACATTAGGAACTTATTTGTTGTTAAATCAGCAGTTGAATATTGGGGAATTTATTGCGGCGGAGATTGTCATCTTGATGGTTATTTCGGCCGTTGAAAAACTGATTGTAAGCCTAGATAGCCTCTATGATGTAATTACGGGTTTAGAAAAATTGGCCAGCGTAACAGAATTACCTTTAGAATCTACAGGCCATTTGGACCTTGCGTCTGAGAAAGCGGTGGAGATTAAATTAGACAAATTCAGTTTTCAATTCAACTCAGCCAAAAAATTATTAGATTCCATTTCGGTGCACATATTACCCGGTCAAAAAGTGAGTGTCAGCGGAGAAGAAGGCTCCGGAAAATCCTTGTTCTTACGTATTTTAACCGGAAACTACCAAGATTTCGAAGGTTCGTTCTTAATTAACCAAATTCCCATTCACAATTTTAATTTAACGAATTTCCGAGGTATGACGGGTATTTTATTTCAGGGCCAAGAAATATTTGAAGGAACTATTTGGGAGAACATCAGTCTAGGAAATCAAGAAATTCGATCCAACGAAATCATGGAACTGGCAACAAAATTAGGCATCGAGGATTTTATCGGTCATTTTAAAAATGGGTTTGATCAGGTCATTGAGCCGATTGGCAAAAAAACGCCTCATTCAACGATCCGAAAAATTTTGCTTCTTAGGGCTTTATCAGGTAAAAAGAATCTTCTACTTTTAGAAGAACCATGGAATGGCTTGGAGGAGCAAAGTGCCCAGAAAATTAAGTCCTACTTATTAAATGAAACTCGTTGTACTTGTGTGGTAATTTCCAACGACTTAGTATTCAATCAAAAAGCCGACCTACAATTGAACTTCAAAAATGGAAAATCAGTTTAAATCATTCGATAAAATATACCCCCTTGAAAAAGAGACGGAGATCAAACCGTGGTTAATTGGTTTTGGCATCTTACTTTTGGGTGTACTATTTTTACCTTGGACACAGAACATTCGCTCAAAAGGTCAAATTACGAGTCTTTTTCAAGAGCAAAGACCTCAAAAAATTTACAGTCCCATCGCAGGGAAAATTGCAAAATGGAAAGTAAAAGAAGGTGATTTTGTTAAAAAGGGCGATACCCTTGTGAAGATTTCCGAGATAAAAGCCGAATACCTAGATCCAAAGTTGATCAGCAGGACGCAAGAGCAATTGGATGCCAAGAGAAATTCCATGGCCTTTTACGAACAAAAAGTAGCTGCTACCCTTTCACAAATTGAGAACTTAAAAACTTCCAAAAAACTCAAGAGAGAACAATTAACCAACAAGGTAAGTCAAATTAATCAGAAATTGATTGGAGAAAAAGCCGAATTAGAAGCCAACATCAATGAGTATAATTTGTCCAAAGATCAATTTGACCGAAACCAAAAAATGTACAAAGAAGGGTTGATATCTCAAACTCAGTATCAACAAAGAAATGTGGCCGTTCAAAATGCTTTTGCGAAAAAAACCATTACCGAAAATAAGGTAAACCAAACGTTACAAGACATCACAAATGCCAAAATTGAATTGAAAGGAGTTGATCAGGAATATGATGAAAAAATCAATAAGGCGGAAAGTGATCGTTTTCAAAATTTGGGTCAAATTGAAATTACACGAGGGGATGTTGCCAAATTGGAAAACCAGGTAGCAAACTATACCATTCGAAATGGAATGTACTTGTTATTAGCTCCTCAAGATGGCCAAATCATAGAAGCCAAAAAAGCAGGTATAGAAGAAATTATCAAAGAAGGAGAAGAGTTACTGACGATTGTCCCAAACAAAAATAATTATGCCATTGAAATGTTTGTTAGACCCGTGGATTTGCCCCTGATTACCATTGGACAAAATGTGCGTTTTATTTTTGATGGTTATCCAGCCATTATTTTCGCAGGAGGATGGCCGGAGCAAAGTTTTGGTACATTTTCGGGTAAGGTACTAGCCATTGAAAGCACCATTAATGCGAATGGATATTTTCGGGTGATTGTAAAAGAAGAAAAGTCAAAGAAAAAATGGCCTGAACAAATAAAAATAGGAACTGGTGTACAAGGAATCACCTTACTGAATGATGTGCCCCTTTGGTATGAAATTTGGCGAAATATCAACGGTTTCCCGGCGGATTTTTACAAGGGGGATAAAAAATCGGAGACAAAAAATGAAAAATAAATGTTTGCTGTTTTTATTGATTGGACACATTTGCCTAGGTCAAGAAAAAATACTCCATCCTGAGTCCTTTTTAAAAATTGTCCAAACTTTTCATCCAGTAGTGAGAACCACTACCATTGGTGTACAAAAAAGCGAAGCTGAGATTCTGAAATCGCGCGGCGCTTTTGATCCCATTTTGTCGCATTATAGTGCAAAAAAAACCTTGGAAAACAAAAATTATTATGAATATCATTCGCCAGAATTGAGCATTCCCACTTGGTATGGAATTGAATTAAGTACGGGAATTGAAAATTTACAAGGCACAAGAATAGATCCTAGTCAAACCTCCGGACAAACCAGCTACATTGGGATCAGCATTCCATTGGCTAAAAATTTGTTAATGGATAAAAGAAGAGCGGCTTTGGCGCAAGCCAAAATCATGAATAAAATGGCCTTGGAAGAACAAAGAACAGCCATTAACCAATTGTTGTTTGAAGCAATGGAAGCCTATTTTCTATGGGCAAAAAGTTATACCGTCCTTAAAGTAGTTAAACAAAATCTTGTTATTGCAGAAAAAAGAGTGGGTTTTGTCAAACGAAGTGTAGCCTTAGGTGATCGGCCACCCGTAGATACCTTGGAAGCAGGAACACAGCAGCAATATTTTGAAAATTTATACCAAAATAAATTACTGGAATACCAAAATAATACCCTGACATTATCCGCATTTCTTTGGTCAGAACGAAATTTACCCATGGAGTTAGCACCTGAAGTAAGTCCGAATTCTACTTGGGAAAACTTTGCACTATTCGCCGATTTTGACATGAACAGGGAGTCGCTTTTGGAAAAAGCCATAGCTAATCATCCTGAATTAAAAGCTTATCAATATAAAATTGAAGGATTACAAGTGGAACGAAAATTGAAATTACAGAGCCTTTTACCTAAAATAGATGTAAGTTATAACCAATTGTCCAAAGGCGGCCCAAATCTGTACACGGCAAATTTATTCGACAATAATTTTCAATATGGTCTTAAAGTGGAAATCCCCTTACGATTTTCACAAGGGCGTGGGGAATATGCTCAAGCCAAATTAAAAATACAGGAAGAAAATGTGAATCTTGCTCAGAAAAAACAAGGAATTGAGATTAAAATCAACAGCTATTTTAATCAATTTCAAAGCCTCAAAAAACAAATTGCTACCCAAGAATTAGCCCTTAAAAACTATCAGTCTTTAGTGAAAGCTGAAGAGTTGAAATTCGAACAAGGAGAATCTAGTTTGTTTTTGATTAATAGTCGCGAAACAAAGGCCATGGAGTCTGCGGAAAAACTCATTGATCTCAAAGCCTACTTGTTCAAATCGGTATATGCTTTGCAAGCAAGTGCAGGAATCTTGAATTAAATTCTCGGATCCTTGAGATTTAAATCAAAACTCATAAATAGTTGTAAGAATCCGTCCGCCATATTCAGTTGCCTCAGAAATCCTTTTTTGCATTTTGACCTGCATATTAAAAGGTGGACTTGTCAATACAATACCGCTATTAAATTGTAGGCGGATATCTTTCCCAGGTAATATGTCTATGTTGGGTTGAAAATCTTTATTACTTGGTAAATGTTCAGTCAAAACTAGATACTTGTAAGTTGAACAAAGTCGAGGTATGGCATTTAATATTTGTCTATTGGACAAGTGCTGAAGCACTTGTCGAATAAATACAATATCTCCCGAGGGGAGTTCTTCTTCTGTTAAGTCCAAAACTCTAAAATCGACACCTAAACTAGCAAAATGGATCTTATTAAAATCAATGAGTGCAGGAACTATATCACAAGCGATGTAATTATCACATAAATGACGGAGTTTCGAACCTATCGAAAAATCCCCACAACCTAAATCAACCACGTTTGGTTTTTTTTCAAATTTGCCTAGGAAATCTTCGACTGCCTTTAGGTAAGGAGTAACAATTTCATTCTTATGTGATCCAGTACCTGAAAAAAATGGCTGTGTGGGGTCATTTGAATGCCCCCATGCACCTTTTTCGTAAATTTTTTCGAATAATTGTTGCGTGGAAAGCTGTTTGAATTTTGTAAGCTGAAAGGTATGTCGGAAATTTTGAATATACCTAAATATCGAATTTGGAATTAATTTGATGATTGTATTTTTAAATTTCATTGAATGATATTTTAGGGTTTTTTAATAACGATCTTAACTAAAGTTAACCATTTACCGAGGTATAACAAGCATCATTTATTGAACTTTATTCCTATTTAAGGGTTCCTATTGGGTGTTTCCCTGTTTATTATCTCAAAATTAAAAGTTAATTTTGATTTCATTTGTAGACCATAATTCATCAAGCATCCTTCATTTTAAAATTTAAACATTCATTTCAATGAATCCATTTCTTCCTAAAACATTGGTTATCCTGATAGGAAATGCAAGAGGTGGCGAGGAAACTTGGTCTACGATGTATAAAAAGCTTTTAGAGCCTTATCAGGCAGATTTGGCTTTATGTTTCGGAGAGGAAAAGAAAAAGACTTCATCATTGTACCAAAGAGCAACATACCTTTGGGAGATACCTGAGTATGCTAATTGGAGAGAATTTTATGATGCTAATTTTCTTCCCAATTGGGATGGTTTTTTGAAAAATCAACGATTCTATGATGCCACTTTGATGGGTGGTATTGATGATAATAAAGGATCAGGAGCAATTATATTTGCCTTTAGGCATTATTTATTGAAAAATAAACTTTCTATTCTTCAACAATATGACAGGATCATTTTAACGCGATCTGATTTTTATTACTTGGATCAACAAGCCATTTTGCCCTTAGGGAAATTGTATGCCGTGGAGGGAGAGGGATATGGTGGCATTTCTGATCGGCATTTCATTTTTGATAGTGATATGTCACAAGACGTTTTAGGAATACTTGATTTTCTCTGCGATGAAGCGAATTTTGAAACGCTTAATCAATTAGAAAAAAATACGATTAACCCTGAAACGGCTTTGTTTCTATTTTTCCAACAAAACCGAATTTTTCAAAAATTGGCCTATCATAAAAGAGTGCAATTTACGGTAGCCATTGAAGGAGATTCAACTAGATGGCAAAATCCTTCACATTTTATTCCTGGTTTAAAAGGCATTAAATACAAATATGTGTCAGAATATGAAGATGCTTTATTGAATTTGATTAAAAAAAATGGCTTGTTTGCAAAATCTACTTATTTGTTCATCACTCATTTTTTGTTTAAAAATTTCTTCACCCAAGCGGGGTATTACTTTGTCGTTAAATCTATTTTGTATCCATTTAAAAAAGCTTTTCCAAGTAGTTATGCCCAACTTTATAACTATTATTTTCCTGATACGAAAAACCCAGCAATCTAAGAGAAAATTACTCGGTTTTTCATGAATCATTTATTTTAGCGTTTAAAACCTAAATTTAAGGACTATTAAATCAGCGCAAGTAGAAAGGAGTATTTGATTAAGTTTAAAATTATTAATAATTTAACGTTCACTAATTTTTCACTTCAATAAACTAATTCAAGCATTTATCTTTTCCTATGAAATCTTTCCTCTATTACTCCTTATTATTTACAAGTGTTCTTTCATTTGCTTGTAGTTCAGAACCGAAATATAGCAACCCCAATCCAATTCCAATATCCACTACACCTACTGTAATTAAGGAATATAAGTTTGACACAACTCCCATTTGGGCAGATGAATTTGATAAAGGCACTACACCCGATCCGACTAAGTGGTCTTTTGATATTGGCGGTGGCGGATGGGGCAATAATGAGCTTCAATATTATACCAACAATGCCCCCAATTCAAGTATAAAGGATGGTATTTTATCCATCAAAGCCATCAAAGAAAACACCTTAGGTTCTGCCTATTCCTCCGCTAGAATTGTAACAAAAGGCAAAGGAGATTGGTTATATGGCCGTTTTGAGGTGAGAGCTAAGGTGCCTGCAGGAAGAGGAACCTGGCCTGCATTTTGGATGCTTCCCACTGAAAACAAATACGGTATTTGGCCCAATTCAGGTGAAATTGATATCTTAGAACATGTTGGATATGCACCTAATGAAATCAATTGTACCGTGCATACAACATCCTTCAATCACCTTAAGGGAACGCAAGTTGGAGTTAAAAGAACTATCCCAACTGCCATCACTGAATTTCATACCTATCGAGTTGATTGGACGCCCATTACCATTACGGGATATATTGATGACGTACCCTATTTTGAATTCAGAAATTCAAATAGCGGTGTTGCCGCTTGGCCATTCGACAGTAAATTTCACATTATATTGAATCAAGCCGTAGGTGGTAATTGGGGAGGAGCGCAAGGAATCGATACATCAGCTTATCCAGCCTCTTTTGACATTGATTATGTAAGAGTATATAAACTTTTGGAATAACAATTAGGAAATAATGCGAGTTTAAGGGTTGAAAACAAATTCAGAATCAAAATCAATAATGAAAATTTTGGACATAAATCAACCAAATGGTTAATAGCCATTTTATCAAACAATTGAACTTTTTTACTTGTAAATTGCAGGGGGTAAGGGGACGCATTTCCCCTTAAAAAAATTAAATTACATTCCCTATATCAAAATTGATATTTTCAATCAGTAAACTGATTTTACAAAAGATGTTCCCAATAATGCGATTATTGGTGTAGAGCCTGCAAAGTTGATCCAAACAATTGAAGTTGTAGATTAAAATTTTTGTTCAATATATTTAAAGTATTTATCAGGTAATACCCGTTGAAATTTGGGCAAAAGTGGTATTATTTTATGTTTTGAATGGTCAAAATTCTGTTTTGAAACTTCACTAAACCCGAATTGACGTTCCATCTGATATCAATATTTTCCCCAGAATTTAAGGATGAAGCAATGGCTTGTAGACTTACCTCATTTTCACCGCTGGTACTTTTTCTTTTTCTGGTGGAAAACGGAATTTGAATCCCATTTTGGTAAATACTAAAATTAGCCGTGGCACCTCCAGTGCCGGGGAGGTAGGTATTCCCATTTAAAGTAGCCGTTTCAAAACCCATGATTGCTCCAAAATCAGTAGCTATATCACCCGAAATAATGGAGTGGCCTACATTATTGATGCCCCCTATTTTTGTAAAAATTGAAAAATTAGTTAGAATACCAAAATTATTATTGCAATTGGCCATTTGAGAAAGGGTTGACGCATCAATTCCGATAGCGCCCGCTCTCGAATACAGACTTCCAGTAATACTCGCAAGGTTTCCCATGGAGACAGCTCCACTGTTTGATAATAGCATTCCTTGCATAATGGAACTTGCCCCCATTGCTATGGCCCCTTCTGCTACCCAATAAATATTGCAAGGGGACGCGCCATTAATAAGCACTAAATGGAAATTAGCGGCTGAGCTAAACGCGGCACCAAATTGAAAAACAAATTCTGAATTGGGATTATTATCACCATCCAATGTTAAAGTTCCCGTTGCAGTTACAGCATCAACATTTGAATAAACTCCCGCATGTAAGGTTTCTCCTGCTCCAAAAGCAGCCCCATGAGTAGAATTTGTTACTGTTTTTGACATCAGTGAGGAGTAAGTCGCGTCTAAGGCAAGTGCAGCTCCCCCCGTGTTATTTCCAGGTTCAATACTGTATTGTGCATTAAAATTGACAAAATACGTTCCAGAAATGGGTGATAGAGACATTCCTTCTACCATTACATCGGTATTAGATGATGTGAAAATATCATTCCCAGCTGTCGCAGACATATATTGATTGGTATTTGTAAGAACAAAAGCGGTCGTTGCAATTTGTGTAGTATTTGTACCAAGTACTGCTGTTGGGGCTATAGGAGTACCTGTAAATGATGGGGAATTTACATTTGATTTTTCGTTCATTGCTGTTTGTGTTGCGGTCGATATGACTTTATTCACATCACTTGTATTATTGACATTTCCTAAGCCCACGGCTGTAGCGTTTAAGGTTTGCCATGTTTTATCACCTCTATAATAATCAGAAGTTGAACCTGCGCTGACAATAGGTTCTCCACTAAGACCATCCGTTCCAGCTGCTCCTGTCAATCCAGTATCGCCTTTGAGTCCCGTTAGGCCCATTTCACCATTGCTGCCGTTAGTGCCAGCCAAGCCGGTTCCTCCTGTAAGACCTGTATCGCCTTTGAGTCCCGTTAGGCCCATTTCACCATTGCTGCCGTTAGTGCCAGCCAAGCCGGTTCCTCCTGTAAGACCTGTATCGCCCTTGAGTCCGGTTAGGCCCATTTCACCATTGCTTCCGTTAGTGCCAGCCAAGCCCGTTCCTCCTGTCAATCCTGTATCACCTTTAAGTCCCGTTAGGCCCATTTCACCATTGCTGCCGTTAGTGCCAGCCAAGCCGGTTCCTCCTGTAAGACCTGTATCGCCCTTGAGTCCGGTTAGGCCCATTTCAC
>Ga0114962_10001948_pt1 | contig 17574 bp, 17 predicted proteins | sample C_130820_MF_Meta_FD_87017 | JGI IMG/M metagenome (GOLD analysis project Ga0114962, IMG submission 87017) | Freshwater microbial communities from Lake Croche, Canada to study carbon cycling - C_130820_MF_MetaG | ecosystem: Environmental > Aquatic > Freshwater > Lake | place: Lake Croche, Canada...
CTGGTCTTGTCGTACCAGCTCTTGCCGTCAGCCGGGTCGATGCAGGCGCGCAACTCGTCAATGAAGATCGCATCGGCGCGCTGAAGCAGCGACACGAATTCGGGCTTGATTTCGCCCAGGATCCGAACCCCCAACCCGGGACCAGGGAAAGGATGACGGTAGACCATCTCGGGCGGCAAACCGAGCGCCACACCGAGCTCTCGCACCTCGTCCTTAAAGAGGTCGCGCAGGGGTTCGAGCAGCTTCAGACCGAGCGTTTCGGGCAGGCCACCGACATTGTGGTGACTCTTGATGGTGGTGGCCTTCTTGGTCCTGGCACCACCGGACTCGATGACATCGGGATAGATCGTGCCCTGGGCCAGCCACTTCGCGTTGCGCAGCTTGCCGGCTTCGCGCTGGAAGACCTCGACAAACTCACGGCCGATGATCTTGCGCTTGGCCTCGGGGTCGGTCACGCCTTTGAGCGCACCAAGAAACTCGGCGCTGGCATCGACATGAACAACCCTGGCATTGAAGCGGCCAACAAACATCTCCATGACCATCTGCGCTTCGTTCAGGCGCAGCAGACCATGGTCGACAAACACGCAGGTGAGCTGATCGCCGATCGCGCGATGAATGAGTGCGGCCGCGACACTTGAATCGACGCCACCCGACAGACCGAGAATGACCTGCTCATCGCCGACCTGCTGACGGATGAGGGCCACCGCTTCATCGATATGGTCACGCATCACCCAGTCAGGCCTGGCACCGGCAATCTTGAGCACGAAGCGCTCGAGCAGCGCCCTGCCCTGCACGGTATGCGTCACCTCGGGATGGAACTGCACCGCGTAGTAGCCGCGCGATTCATCAGCCATACCGGCGATCGGACAACTCGGCGTGCTGGCCATCAGCTTGAAGCCAGGGGGTAAGGCGGTGACCTTGTCGCCATGGCTCATCCAGACCTTGAGCATGCCGTGGCCTTCAGCGGTTGCGAAATCCTGGATACCATCGAGCAAGCGGGTGTGACCATGCGCACGAACCTCGGCATAGCCGAACTCGCGATGCGCGCTCGCCTCGACCTGCCCGCCTTGCTGCACCGCCATCGTGAACATGCCATAGCAGATGCCGAGCACCGGCACGCCGAGGTCCCAGACGGCCTGCGGTGCGCGCAGATCCTGATCTTCATAGGTGCTGGCATGACTGCCGGACAGGATGACGCCCTTCGGTGCGAACTCGCGCACAAAGGCATCGCTCACGTCATTGGGATGAATCTCGCAGTAAACATTTGCCTCGCGCACCCGGCGAGCAATCAGTTGCGTGACTTGCGAGCCGAAGTCGAGGATCAGGATCCGGTCGTGCATGGCGTGAAATCGACCTCAGTCCTGAAGGTAGTACTCGATCGTCGAGACAACCCGCACCTTCTTGATGTGCGGCGTACTGGCATCGCGGTCTTCGATGGAAAACTGACCCTGAGCGGCGCGCTTGACCTTGCCCAGCGCGCTGGCGGTGTCGGTCGCGAACTTGCCGGCCGACTCGCGGGCATTCTTGACCGCCTGCTCGATCATCACCGGCTTGATGGAATTGAGGCCATCAAAGACAAACTGCACACCCGGCCCTTCGCCTGACACCACGACACCCTGCTTGCCCAGATCGCCGAGCTTGCCGATCGCCGCCCTCACCTCGTCGACTTTGGGCGTATAGACAGTCACCACCGCCTTGCCCAGATATCTGAACTTGCCGTTCTGTTCGCCATATTCGCGGGCCTGACGATCGACGATCGTGGGTGGCCCGAAGGTGATCTCGGCGGGCTCGAACTCGCGCTCTTTCAGAAAGGCCTCGATCGCGGTCTTGTGCGCTTCGAAACGTGCATAAAGCGCCGGCAGGTCGTTGTCGGTATCGGTATAGCTGATTGGCCAGATGGCCAGATTGGCCGGCACTTCGCGCTCGGCCAAGCCCTTGACCTCAACCGTCCTTTCCTGCGCACGGTATTTCAGAAAACCGGCCGACAGGGACATGCCCAGGCCGATCAAACCAAGCGCGAGAAGCACACCGACGATGGCCGCAGCGATCGGTCCAATGATTCGTTCGTTCATGTCATTCGGCCTGGTAGTTGGGCGCTTCCTTGGTGATCTGAACGTCGTGGACATGCGACTCGCGCATGCCGGCCGACGTGATCTCGACAAAGCTCGGACGGGTGCGCATCTCATCGACCGTGCGACAGCCGCAATAGCCCATGCTTGCGCGCACGCCACCGCACAGCTGATAGAGAATCGACAGCACCGAGCCCTTGTAAGGCACGCGGCCCTCGATGCCTTCGGGCACCAGCTTGTCGACGTTGGCCGTGGAGTCCTGGAAATAGCGATCGGCCGCACCATCGGCCATCGCACCCAGAGAACCCATGCCGCGATAGCTCTTGTAGGAGCGACCCTGATAGAGGATGACCTCGCCCGGTGCCTCTTCGGTACCGGCGAGCATCGAGCCCATCATCACGCTGTAAGCGCCGGCAGCCAGGGCCTTGGCCACATCGCCCGAATAGCGTACGCCGCCGTCGGCAATCAGCGGAATGCCGCTGCCGGCGAGCGCGTCGGCAACATCGCTGATCGCGCTGATCTGCGGCACACCGACACCCGCGACAATCCGGGTAGTGCAGATCGAGCCCGGGCCGATCCCCACCTTGACGCCATCGGCACCGGCTTCGGCAAGCGCTCTGGCCGCCTCAGCGGTGGCGATATTGCCGCCGATCACTTCCACCTGCGAGTAGTTGCGCTTGATCCAGCGAACCCGATCGAGCACGCCCGCCGAATGCCCATGCGCGGTGTCGACCACGATGACGTCAACGCCAGCCTTGACCAGAAGCTCAATTCGCTCATCCGAATCGGGACCCACACCAACCGCCGCACCGACTCGCAACTTGCCGAACTCATCCTTGCTGGCGTTGGGATGCTCGGTGGACTTGAGGATGTCCTTGACGGTGATCAGGCCGCGCAACGTGAACGCAGCATCGACCACCAGCACGCGTTCAAGGCGATGCTGATGCATCAGCTCCTTGGCTTCGTCGAGCGGCGCGCCTTCGCTGACGGTCACGAGTCGCTCGCGCGGCGTCATGATCGAGGACACCGGCTCATCGAGGCGGGTTTCGAAACGAAGGTCGCGGTTGGTCACGATACCGACCACCTGCCGACCCACGACCACCGGCAGACCGGAGATGCGGTGCTGGCGCGTGATGTCGATGACATCGCGCACCGTCATGTCAGGGGTGACCGTAATGGGATCGCGCACGATTCCCGCCTCGAAGCGCTTGACGCGAGCCACTTCTCGCGCCTGCTCGGCCGGGGAAAAATTCTTGTGAACGACGCCGATTCCGCCTTCCTGGGCGATCGCGATCGCAAGCCTCGCCTCGGTGACGGTATCCATCGCGGCGGACACCAGCGGGATATTCAGGGTGATGCCACGTGTCAGCCGGGTCGACAGCGAGGTATCACGGGGCAGGACGTCGGAGAACGCGGGAACGAGAAGGACGTCGTCGAAGGTCAGCGCTTTCTTGGCAAGTCGCATGGGCGCCTCACGGCTCAAAAATGAATTATACCGACTCCGTCCGGCCTGAGCCGCTTTCCGCCGGTCGGTCGGGGTGCGGATTTGAGCTGCGCTCGGCTTAGTCTGGGGGACCACCCGATCAGACTTCGAGGTTCAGGCGTCATGCTGGTCCGATACCTTCTTCCGATTTGCTTATTGGCTCTCGCGGCCGCCGATGCCACTGCGCAATACAAATGGCGCGATGCCAACGGTCGAACGGTCTATTCCGACTTGCCGCCTCCCGTTTCGGTCACGCCCAGCGCGGTGCTCAATGCACCCGTGCGGCAGGCCCCTGCGGCTGCAACTGTCGGATCGGGTGGTCCGGCGGAGCAGGCCGTGATGCCGGACAAAGCAAGCCCGGTCAACAAGGCGGCGCCTCTGACGCCGGCTGACCGTGAACTCGAATCGCGCAAGCGCGCGGCAGACAAAGCCGCTGCTGACCGCAAGACCGCCGAAGCAGCCGATCGCGACCGCGAAATGGCCGAACAATGCACGGTCGCACGTTCGAACCTGGCAGCGGTCGACAGTGGCATGCGCCTCGCACAGATCAATGCCAACGGCGAGCGCGAGGTCCTCGATGACGCTCAGCGCGCCGTCCGTGCCGACCAGGCCCGCAACGTCATCAAGGCCGCCTGCAAAAGCTAGGCAAAAAACCTCACACCGCGCGATCTGGCGTCCAGCGCCTCTCGCCGGTAAGACGCCTGCGATGATCGGCCCTGCGCTGGCGCGCGATTTTCGGATCGACGATCACTCGGGGCAACAATTCGATACGGTCGCCATCGTGCAAGGGGTCGGTCAGCGCCACCCGACGGCCAAAGCAGGCCACGCCAAGTGAATCGGCCTCCCAGGGCAAGCCGCTGCCGTCAAGCGATTCGCCAACTGACCGATCACGAATCAGTTGGGCCATCCCGCTGGCTGCCAGCGCCTTCGCGACCGTCGTGCCTGCGTCGACGTCGAGCGCGACGCGCAGGGGCGGATCGACGCCAATCCAGACGACCTCGATCGACAATCGAGCTGAGGCGACACACCCAATCGTCTCAGCCATACAGGGCCTGCGCGCGCTTCACGAACGCGTCGACAAAACTGCCGGCAATCTGATCGAACACCGGCGACAACGCCCGCGACAGCAGCGCCCCGGCAAATACATAGTCGAGGGAAAACTCGACCTTGCAGGCATCGGCGCGCAAGGGCGTGAACAGCCACTGACCATCGAGTTTCGAGAAGGGCCCATCGCGCAGGGTCATGCTGATGCGCTGGTCGCGGACCTGGCGGTTCTCGGTGGTAACCGACTGGCGCAGCCCGAGGTAGTCGATCCGCAAGGTAGCCACCATGAATCCGTCGGTGCGTTCCTGGATCTGGGCCCCACCGCACCATGGCAGGAAAAGCGGATAGTCCTCGACGCGCTCGACCAGATCGAACATGCGCGAAGCACCATAGGGGACGAGAACCGACTTGTTGACCAGCGGCATGCGAGGCTCTGGGTTGGACTTGACTGACGCAGGCCGGGGCGGGCTGCTAGACTCGTCGGATTCTACCCGGCCGTCGTCATGACGGCAGACCATGAGCATTGTCGACAATCGCAAGGCCTTCCACGACTTCTTCATCGAGGAGAAGTACGAGGCAGGGCTGGTCCTGGAAGGCTGGGAGGTCAAGGCCATCCGCGCCGGCCGAGCCCATCTGAAAGAAGCCTACGTCATCGTGCGAGGCGCCGAGCTGGCGCTGCTCGGCGCGCACATCACGCCGCTGACGGCAGCCTCGACCCATATCAATCCTGACCCGACCCGCACCCGCAAACTGCTGATGCATGGGCACGAGATCGCCAAGCTGATCGGCAAGGTCGAACGCGCCGGCTTCACGCTGGTGCCGCTCGATCTGCATTACAAGGGCGGACGGGTCAAGCTTGAAGTGGGCCTTGCCAAGGGCAAGAAACAATATGACAAGCGCGATGCCGAGCGCGAGCGCGAGTGGCAGCGCGAAAAACAGCGCATCGTCAAAAGCGGTACCCGGGTATCGGGCTAAAGCGCTCGGGCCGGCGCTCGGGCCGGCGCTCAGAAGGCGATCAGGCGGGCGGGCGAACCACGGGGGTCCCGGCAACCGGCTGCTTCACAACCGTCATTGCACTGGCAATCAGGGACGACATATCGGCCAGATTGGCCGGCACGATCAGGGTATTGCCCTGGCGCGCCAGTTCGCCGAAGGCCTGGACATACTGCTCGGCGATCTTGAGGTTGACCGCGTTCATGCCGCCCGGCCGCTCGATGGCCTGGGCAATGCGCTCGAGCGCCGCGGCGGTCGCCCCGGCCACCGACAGGATCGCGGCCGCCTGACCCTGCGCCTTGTTGATTTCGGCCTGCTTGTCACCCTCTGATCGCTGAATCGAGGCTTCGCGTTCGCCGGTGGCGATATTGATCTGCTCCTGCTTGCGACCTTCCGATGCAGCAATCAGCGCACGCTTTTCACGCTCGGCGGTGATCTGCGCCTGCATCGAGCGCAGGATCTCGGCCGGCGGGGTGAGATCCTTGATCTCGTAGCGAAGCACTTTCACGCCCCAGCTCATCGCCGCCTCGTCGAGCGCCGAGACGACGCTGCTGTTGATGAAATCACGCTCCTCGAAGGTCCGATCGAGCTCCAGCCGGCCGATCACCGAACGCAGCGTGGTCTGCGAAAGCTGGGTAATCGCAACGATGAAGTTCGACGAGCCATATGAGGCCCGCGTGGGGTCGGTCACCTGGAAATAGAGCACGCCATCGACGGTCAGCTGGGTGTTGTCCTTGGTGATGCAGACCTGGCTCGGAACATCCATCGGGATTTCCTTGAGCAGATGCTTGTAGGCCACCCGATCGATGAAGGGCACCACGAAAGACAGGCCAGGCGTGAGGGTGCGGTGGTATTTGCCCAGCCGCTCGACCACCCAGGCATGCTGCTGCGGGACGACCTTGAGCGTCTGGATGATGACCACGACGGCCAGAATCAGGACCACTGCGGCGATGACACTGCTTCCGATCATTCAATCCTCACATGCTTGGTGGCCAACTCAGCGGCCCTTGTGTGGTGGCGAAATGCCGAATTGCCGTCAGTGCCGGCTCAATACCAGCTGATTGCCGACGACCTCGCGAATGATGAACTCGCCAGGCTCCGGCGTCTGTCCATGGGCGATTCGGGCGGTCCATTGCGTGCCGCGATACTGGACGCGGGCCAGGCCACTGGCATCCCAGGCATCGACCTGCACCCGTTCGCCGATGTCGGCAAGCACATCGGCGTTGCGACCGGCCGGCAGTTGCGATGAGGCGCCGGTGCGCGATCGCCTCACCCAGGCGGCCCCCGCGAGACTGATGACTGCTGCCGCAAGGCACTGCGCCCAGATCGGGCCACCGAAGGCCGCTGCCACCCCGGCCGCGACGCAGCCGCAACCGATGACGAGCAGATAGAAGGTCCCCGTGATGAGTTCGAGGATGCCCAGGGCCAGGGCCAGCAACCACCACCAGTATTGAATCGCCATAGGGGCGCAGCATCTCGCGTGTGGATGCCAAGGTCAATCGGAATGCGACCCCGGCGTCCGGGTAATGATGTCGCGCGCACACAGTCGCGGCGCAAAAAGCATTGGCTAACGGGGAACCGCTGCTGGTAACCTTTCAGCCTAATCGAATCAGCGTTGCGACCGCTTTACAATCGCCTGCGTTCGAGGTGTCCGGCCCGTCGTTTTTTCCGATCCCACTCCTGGAGAATTACCCAATGAAGCTTGTTCAGACCGTATTAGGCATTGCTGTGACCGCTGCATTTGTGAGCCTGTCAGCTCCGGCTTCAGCTCAGCTCGTGGTCAAGATCGGGCATGTCGGCCCGCTCACCGGCGCCATTGCGCACCTCGGCAAAGACAACGAACTCGGCGCCAAGCTCGCCATCGAAGACCTGAACGCCAAGGGCATCAAGATCGGCGGTCAGACCGTCAAGTTCGAACTGGTTCCGGAAGACGACGGTGCTGATCCCAAGCAGGGCACGGCCGCGGCCACCAAGCTGGTCGATGCCAAGGTCAATGGCGTGATCGGCCACCTGAATTCGGGCACCACGATCCCGGCCTCCAAGATCTATCACGATGCCGGCATTCCCCAGATCTCGCCGTCAGCCACCAATCCCAAGTACACGCTGCAGGGCTTCAAGACCGCCTTTCGCGTGGTCGCCAATGATGGCCAACTCGGTGGCGTCATGGGTCGCTATGCGGTCAAGGACCTGAAGGCCAAGAGCATCGCGATCATCGACGACCGCACCGCCTATGGCCAGGGCGTGGCCGACGAGTTCGAGAAGTCGGTGAAAGCTGCCGGCGGCAAGGTGGTCGGTCGTGAGTTCACCAACGACAAAGCCACCGACTTCAACGCCATTCTGACCAAGCTCAAGGGTGCCAAGCCCGATGTGGTCTTCTACGGCGGCATGGATGCGGTTGCCGGCCCGATGCTGCGCCAGATGAAGCAACTTGGCATCGATGCCAAATTCATGGGCGGCGATGGCATCTGCTCGAGCGAACTGATCAAGCTCGCCGGCGACGGCATGGGTGACGGTCAGGTGATCTGCGCAGAAGCCGGTGGCGTGAGCCCGGACAAGGCGGCCGCACTCGACGCCTGGAAAGCCAGCTTCAAGAAGCGTACCGGCGCCGATGTGCAGATCTATGCACCCTATGTCTATGACGCGACGATGGTGATGGCGACCGCCATGCAAAACGCCAATTCCGCCGACCCGAAGAAGTATCTGCCTGCCCTGGCCAAAGTCAGCTATGACGGCGTGACCGGCAAGATCGCCTTCGACTCGAAAGGCGACATTCTCAATGGCGCCCTGACCTTCTATACCTACAAGGGCGGCAAGCGTGAAATGATGATGGTCGTTCGCTGATCGGCCACTGCAACCAGAACCAGAGGGCCGGCCGGCAGGTCGGCCCTTGCATCAAGCGAAGGCGCCGACATCGGCGCCTTCTTCAATTCGGAGACTGTCGATGCCAGCAAGCAAAGCCCGAGCCGGTGTGTTCATCGCGGCGGCCCTGATCAGTGCCAGCCTGATCGTCGGCTGCACATCGCCCGCCTTGCCGCCAGTGCAGCCGGGTTACATCCCCAAGCCGATCGAGATCACGCAACCAGGCACGAGCAGTCAGACACCGACGCCTCCTGCTGGGCCGGCTCCCGGCGCGACCAGACCGCCTTCGGCCGGGCCATCGCTCAAGTCCTCGAGCTGGTACTGGCTGGGCACCATCGGTGGCGCCGAGTTCGTGTCGCCCGCAGATCCCGGCACCTTCAATCTCGAGTTTCTGGAAGGTGGACAACTCGCCGCGCAGGTTGACTGCAACCGTGGCAGTTCAAGCTGGCAGCAGGACGGCAGCACACTGCGGATCGGTGCGCTGGCGACCACGCGCATGGCCTGTCCGACCGGATCGGAAGCCGCCCGCTTTGGCCGTCAGCTCGGACAGGTCAGGTCGGCCGCGCTGGTGCGCGGACTGCTCGAGCTGAGCACCGAGGACGCCGGCACGATGGTCTTCGCACGCGACCCTGAATGGCGACTGAGCAGCTACGACTGCCCGGGCGCCGCGCCGATGCGGGTCGCGGTGGGTCGCGGTCAGGCGGTGGTTCGGCTGCGGGCAGACGCGTGGACGCTGACCCAGCAGTCCGTCGGCTCAGGCCAGCGTTACGCCGAAGCTAATGCGATTCTGATCATCCGCGGACCCGACGCAAACCTGATCGTCGACGGCAAGCAGATCGCCGGCCCCTGCTCGACACGCCGCTGAACCGATTCGGGCAGAGCGCTGCCCGAATCGTGTTGCCAAAGCGATTCAGCCGGCCGCTCGGCGTTCGGCCAGCCTGCGCCAGGTATCGATCACGGTATCGGGGTTGAGCGAGATCGACGCGATGCCCTGATCCATCAGCCATTCGGCCAGATCCGGATGATCGGACGGGCCCTGGCCGCAAATGCCGACATATTTTCCGGCCTGCAGACAGGCCTTGATCGCGCGCTCGAGCAGGGCCTTGACCGCCGGATCACGCTCGTCAAAGCCCTCGGCGACCAGACCCGAGTCACGGTCGAGGCCCAGGGTGAGCTGCGTCAGGTCGTTGGAGCCGATCGAAAAGCCGTCGAAGTGTTCGAGGAACTGCTCGGCAAGAATGGCATTGGACGGGATCTCGCACATCATGATCACCCGCAAGCCGCCGCTGCCGTCAGAGTCACCACCCTCGCCGCGCTTGAGGCCATTGGCCGCAAGCAGTTTCACCACTTTTTCGGCCTCACCCACGGTCCGCACGAAAGGCACCATCAGCTCGACATTGGTCAGGCCCATGACCTCGCGCACCCGCTTCATCGCGCGGCACTCCATCTCGAAACACTCTGCGAAATCTTTCGAGACATAGCGCGACGCTCCCCGGAAACCGAGCATCGGATTTTCTTCTTCGGGCTCGTAACGCGAGCCGCCAATCAGCTTGCGGTACTCGTTGGACTTGAAGTCGGAGAGCCGGACGATCACCGTTCTCGGCCAGAACGCGGCCGCGATCGTGGCGATGCCTTCGGAGAGCTTGTCGACATAAAAAGCACGCGGGCTTGAGTGACCACGGGCGATGCTCTCGACCGCCTTTTTCAGGTTCGGGTCGACATTCGGATAGTCGAGAATGGCCTTGGGGTGAACACCGATATTGTTGTTGATGATGAATTCGAGGCGCGCCAGACCCACGCCGTGGCTGGGCAACTGGGCGAACTCGAAGGCAAGCTGCGGGTTGCCGACGTTCATCATGATCTTCACACCGATATCGGGCTGGGCCGCGGTGCTCATCTCGGTGATCTCGGTCTCGAGCATCCCGTCGTAGACGAAACCGGTATCGCCCTCGGCACACGACACCGTCACCAGAGCACCGTCGCCCAGGCGGTCGGTGGCATCGCCGCAGCCCACCACCGCCGGAATGCCGAGCTCGCGCGCGATGATTGCCGCGTGGCAGGTTCGTCCGCCCCGATTGGTGACGATCGCCGAGGCGCGCTTCATCACCGGCTCCCAGTTGGGATCGGTCATGTCGGTGACCAGCACATCACCCGGCTGAACCCTGGCCATCTCGCTCGCATCACCGACGACCCGCACCGGACCCGCGCCGACTTTCTGGCCGATGGCACGACCGCTCACCAGGACATCGGAGGTGGACTTGAGGCGGAACTTGAGCTGACGCCCCTCGGCCGCCATCGACTTCACCGTCTCGGGACGCGCCTGCAGGATGTAGAGCTTGCCGTCGAGGCCGTCGCGGCCCCATTCGATGTCCATCGGACGGCCGTAGTGATTCTCGATGATCACCGCATAGCGGGCCAGCTCGATCACCTCATCGTCGGTGAGCGAGTAGCGGGTGCGCAGCTCGACCGGGGTATCGACGATCCGGACCGCCGGGCCCTGCCCTGGCGCGCCGGCAGACAGATTGCCGAACTCCATCTTGACCAGCTTGGAGCCAAGCTGGCGGCGGATGATCGGCAGCTTGCCGGCGGCGAGCATCGGCTTGTGCACATAGAACTCATCCGGATTGACCGCGCCCTGCACCACTGTCTCGCCCAGCCCCCAGGCACTGGTAATCAGGACGGCATTCGGAAAACCCGACTCGGTATCAATCGTGAACATCACGCCCGAGGCGCCGAGGTCGCTGCGCACCATGCGCTGCACGCCGACCGACAGCGCGACACCCGCATGCGCAAAGCCCTTGTGAACCCGGTAGGAGATCGCCCTGTCGTTGTAGAGCGAGGCAAAGACATGACGCAGGCGATCGAGCACCGCGTCGATGCCGACCACATTCAGGAAGGTCTCCTGCTGACCGGCAAAGGAGGCATCCGGCAGGTCTTCAGCGGTCGCGGACGAGCGAACCGCAACCGAGATTTCACCTGAAGAAGTTTTCTCAAGATCCTGATAAAATTCACGAATTTCTTTTTCAAGCCGCGCGGGCAGCGGCGCTTCAGCCACCCATTTCCGGATATCGGCGCCGCACTGCTCCAGCGCCTTCACGTCGTCGACATCGAGCCCGTCCAGGCGAGCGCGAATTCGCTCGACCAGATGGTTCTCGGCAAGAAAGTCGTTGAAGGCCAGCGCCGTGGTCGCAAAGCCACCGGGCACGCGCACACCCGCGCCGGCAAGTTGACTGATCAGTTCGCCAAGCGATGCGTTCTTTCCGCCGACCGATTCGACATCGGTCATGCGCAAGGCATCGAGCGAAACGACGTAGCGTCCGTCGTGATTGTTCATGGGAGTTTCCTGGGAGGTTTAAAAATCGGTAAGAGCGCTGTAGTCGTACCGCGACGGCCCACAGGCCCGGATACGCTACGACTGCAACACTCGAGCGCCTTCCAGCCCGATAATCGACTGATTCTACTTTGCTGAGATCTGAATGCCTGATTCCAAGACGAGCGTTCCGGAGCGCACCGCCTTTTTCGTATCGGACGGTACCGGCATCACCGCTGAAACCTTCGGACATTCGATCCTCTCGCAATTCGAAGGCTTGCGTTTGCGCCAGGTCAGGCTTCCCTTCATCGACGAGTTGACCAAGGCTGAAGACGCGGTGGAGCGCATCAACCAGCAGGGCATCGTCGATGGCAGCCGCCCGATTGTCTTCAGCACGCTGGTCAATCCGCGGATCAACGCGATCGTTCGAACCGCCAATGCGATGTTCATGGACCTGATCGCCGCCTTTGTGGAGCCGCTCGAAGCCGAGTTCGGCATCAAATCGACCCACACGATCGGACGATTCCACTCTGTCGCCGAGTCGGAGACCTACAAAAAACGCATCGAGGCGATTCATTTCGCGATGTCACACGATGACGGCCAGATGCACAAGGAACTTGATCAATCAGATGTGATCCTGGTGGGGGTCTCCCGTTCGGGCAAGACGCCGACCAGTCTTTACCTGGCGGTGCAGCACGGCGTGAAGGCGGCCAACTATCCGCTGATCCCGGACGACTTCGACCGCGGCAAGCTGCCGGCCGAACTCTATCGCTACAAGTCGAAGCTCTTCGGACTGACGATTGCGCCCGAGCGACTGGCCGAGGTTCGCAACGAACGCCGACCGGGCAGTCGCTATGCGGCGCTCGAGACCTGCCGCACCGAAGTCAATCAGGCCGAAGCGATGATGCGCCGCGAGAATATTCCCTGGCTGTCCTCGACCACCAAGTCGATCGAAGAAATCGCGACCACCGTCATGACCCTGCTCGAGCAGCAGTAGTCAGTCGAGCAGGCCCCGCTGGCGGCGCTGCTCGAACAGGCACAGTGCGCCGGCGGCGGCCACGTTCAGGGATTCGACGCCGGCGGCCTGAGGAATCCTGACCCAGCGGTCGGTGTCGGCTGCGACCGGGGCGGAGATGCCCTCGCCTTCACTGCCGAGCAGCCACAGGCAGGGCGCGCGAAGCTCGCTGCGATACAGCGACTCGGCCTGGCTCGCACGGGTGCCGATGGCCTCGATGCGCAGGCGTTCATGCACCGCGGGCCAGGGTATCGCCTCGTGGATCGACAGATGAAAATGCGCCCCCATGCCGGCCCTCAGGACCTTGGGCGACCAGCACCAGGCGGTGCCCGGTGCGGTGAACACTGTCTTGACGCCGGCCGCGGCGCAGGTCCGCAGCAAAGTGCCGACATTGCCCGGATCCTGCAAGCGATCGAGGTAGACCGCGTCGAGTTCGATGGTGTCGGGCAGGCCCGGACTGGGTGTCTCGACGATGAAGGCGATGCCGACGCCCTGCGCAAGCGTGGACAGACTGGCGAAAAGCGGATCGGCGACGATGGTGGGAACCAGCGCGTGCTGCGCCATCAGCTCGGTCACCTCAGGGTGCCCGGCGCCCGAGTCGCTCACGATCGCTGACAGCGGGGCGCCGTGTCGCTGCAGATAGGCCTCGCAAAGGTGGATGCCTTCGAGCACCGACCGACCGAGGCGCCGACGCTCGCGCGCCGACCCCGACAGATCGACAAACTCGCGATACAGCGGGTTGTCGCGAGAGCTGATTCGCCGCGCCCCCCCGGTCATGTGGACAGCACCTCGCGAACCGGCGCGAAACTGCGGCGATGCTCGCTGCAGGGACCATGGCGCTTGAGCGACTCGAGATGCAGCGCCGTGCCGTAGCCCTTGTGCCGGTCAAAGCCGTACTCGGGATGAAGGCTGTGTAACGCGCGCATCAGCCGGTCGCGTTCGACCTTGGCCAATATCGAGGCGGCCGAGATGCAGGCCTCGGTGGCATCGCCGCCGACAATCAGCTCGACGCCGCACGCCAGACGCGGGGCCTGATTGCCATCGACCCGCGCCAGCGTCGGCACCACAGGCAGGGCCTCGACCGCACGACGCATCGCCAGCAGCGATGCCTGCAAAATATTGAGCTGGTCGATCTCGTCGACACTCGCCTGCCCGATCGCCCATCCGAGCGAGCCATCACGGATCGCAACCGCCAGGGCCTCCCGACGGGCTTGCGACAACTTCTTGGAGTCGCGCAGCCCGTCGATTGCCCGCGCCGGGTCGAGAATGACCGCAGCGGCCACCACCGGTCCGGCAAGCGGCCCCCGCCCCGCCTCATCCACACCGCAGACGACCCGGGTATCGAAGGCCAGCGACAGCCCGCTCTGGGCGACGTCGCCGTCCTGGCGCCTGTCGCCCCGGCGTCCTGTCGCGCGCGCGCTGTCACTTGCACGAGTCATCAGCGGCTGCTTGCGCGCGCTTCGCGCATCGAGAGCAGGGCCTGGGCCGCGCGCGAGGCGGTGTCGCAACGCAGGCTGTCGTGCAGTTCGGCAAATCGCGCCTGAAGGCTGGCCGTCAGCGACGGATCATCGAGTTGGGCCAGAAGTGCCGCGCCCATCGCTTCGGGGGTTGCCGCCGCCTGGACGAACTCGGGCACCACCCAGTCCTTGCACAGGATGTTGGGCAGCCCGATCCAGGGCAGATAGCCCATCCGGCGCATGATCTGGTAGCTCGCCCAGGCCATCTTGTAGGCGATCACCATCGGCTTTCGAAAGAGGGCCACCTCAAGGGTGGCAGTGCCACTGGCGACCAGTACCGCGTCGGCTGCAGCGATCGCCTCATGCGAATGGCCCATGACCAGGCGGCAATCGATGCCCTCGGGCAGCGCGCCGCCTGCCAGCAGACCCCGCAGACGCGCGAAGAGTCGCTCGGTGGCCGCCGGCACGACGAAGATCAGATCAGGCCGACGCTGCGCCAGCCAGGCGATGGTCCGCACGAAGGCAGGCGCAATATAGGTAATCTCGCCGCCCCGACTGCCGGGCATCACCGTCACGATCTGGCGCCCGGACGGCAGACCGAGTCGGGTGCGGGCGCCGTCGACATCGGCCTGCAGGGGAATCGCATCGGCCAGCGGATGCCCGACATAGGTCGCAGCAATCCCGGCGTCGTCGTAAATTTTCTTTTCGAACGGAAAGACCAGCAACATATGGTCGACCGACTGACGGATGGCATCGATCCGGTCACCGCGCCAGGCCCAGATCGACGGGCCAATGAAATGGGCCACCTTGATGCCCGATTGACGCAGCGAACGCTCCAGCCCGAGGTTGAAGTCGGGCGCATCAACGCCCACAAACACCTCCGGGCGCCACTGCAGCAATCGGTCTCGCAACTGCGTGCGCATCGAACGCAGGCGCGGATACTCGCGTACCACCTCGGCATAGCCCCGCACCGCCAGCGCCTCGCAATGCCACCAGGCATCAAAGCCCTGCTCGATCATTGCAGGCCCACCGATTCCTCTGGCCTGCAGCAGGGTCGGATCGCCAAGCTCATGCTTGAGACCGCCGAGCACGGCTGCGGCCAGCAGGTCCCCGGAGGTCTCGCCAGCGACCATCCCGAGGCTGAATCCAGCGGCCGGGATGGCGGTCACGCTGCGGCCGCTTGTGGTACGGAAACAGCCATCAGCGGACGATGCCGCGGCTGACCTTGGCAAGAAAATCGCTCAGCAGGCGCAGGGCATCGGCCGACACACCGGCGGGCGTCGCGCTCAAGGCCTCGAGCTCGGCGTCGAGCTGCGATCTGGCTTGCTGCAAGGTCAGCTCGGACCGGTAGATCGTCTTGTAGGCCTGCCTGAGGATCTGAATCGTTTCGACATCGAAGCCGCGCCGACGCAGCCCCTCGGTGTTCAGACCGTGGGCTGACGCGGTGTTTCCCGAGGCCATCACGAAGGGCGGAATATCGTGCAGCACGACCGTGCCGACGCCGGTCATGGCGTGTGCGCCGATCTTGCAGAACTGGTGCACGCCGGTATAGCCGCCGAGAATCACCCAGTCGCCAATCTGCACGTGACCGGCAAGATTGACGGTATTGGCCAGGATGGTGTGATCGCCAACGACGCAGTCGTGTGCAATATGCACATAGGCCATCAACCAGTTGTCGCTGCCGACGCGGGTGACTCCGGCATCCTGAACCGTACCCCGATTGACGGTCACGAATTCGCGAAAAGTGTTGCCGTCGCCGATCTCCAGGCGGGTCGGCTCGCCCCGGTATTTCTTGTCCTGCGGGGCACCCCCAATCACCGCATGCGCATGGATGCGGTTGTCGCGACCGATGCGCGATGGTCCTTCAAGAATGGCGTGAGGACCGATGCGGGTCCCGGCACCGACCTCGACACCCGCGCCGATGACCGCAAACGGGCCGACCTCGACATCGTCATCGAGGCTCGCCGCAGAATCGACCAGCGCGCTTGGATGAATCGTCGCCATGATGTCAGGCGCCGGTGGGCGCTGCAGTCGCGAGCCGCTGGGGCGGCTCAACGTCGCGCAGCGTGCACATCAGTTCGGCCTCGGCCGCGACCGCGCCATCGACCGTCGCCACGCCGCGAAATTTCGAGATCGATTTGGCAAATCGAAGAATCTCGACTTCCAGGCGCAACTGATCGCCCGGCACGACCGGTCGCTTGAAGCGCGCGCCGTCGATGCCGACGAAATAGAACACCGAACTTGCATCCGATCGGCGACCCAGGGTCTCGAACGACAGAATCCCTGCGGCCTGGGCCAGTGCTTCGATCATGAGCACCCCAGGCATGACCGGCAGATGCGGAAAATGACCGACGAAATAAGGCTCGTTGATGGTCACGTTCTTGATCGCGACAATCCGCTTGCCGTGTTCGAGTTCGAGCACGCGGTCGACCAGCAAAAAGGGATAACGGTGCGGCAGATATTCCATGATGCCGCGGATATCGATCGGGTTCATTCTGGATCCTTGGTGAGACCGACCTTCGAGGCCAGCGCTCGCAGACGCTGACGCAACTGCGGCAGCTGTTTGAGGGTCGCAGCGGTTCTTTCCCACTGCGTATGAGTCTGAAGTGGCCAGGCACCGGTATAGAAGCCCGGCTCGGTCACCGATCGTTCGACCAGCGACATACCGCCGATGATCGCGCCGTCACAGATCTCGATATGACCGGCGTCACCCACCCCGCCACCGATCATGCAGCGCCGCCCGATGACGGCACTGCCGGCTATGCCCACGCAACCGGCAATGGCGGTGTGCTCGCCGATTCGCACGTTGTGGCCGATCTGAACCAGGTTGTCGATCTTGCAGCCATTACCGATGATGGTGTCATCGAGCGCCCCGCGGTCGACCGCACAGTTGGCACCGATCTCGACATCATCGCCAATCAGCACCGAGCCGAGCTGGGCGATCTTGACCCAACCGTCGGGTGACGGCGCAAATCCGAATCCATCAGCGCCGATGACGGTGCTGGCATGAATCAGCGCACGCTGGCCGATACGAACCCCGGCATAGAGCGTGACGCCGGGATGCAGTACCGACCGCTCGCCGACGCTGACATCGACACCGATCGAGCATCCGGCGGCAATGCGGCAATGGGCGCCGATCGAGGCGCCGGCGCCGATCGTGACACCCGGGCCGATTTGCACGCCCTCACCGATCCGTGCCGAGTCGGCGATATGGGCGCTCGGATCGATGGCCTGAGCGGCGATTGAGGACGACGCTGCGGCGGCATTCGCAAGCTGACTGGCCATCCATTGCGACAGGCGTGCATAGGCCAGATAAGGATCGGCAACCACGATGCGTGCAACGC